>Ga0209902_100839_pt1 | contig 22847 bp, 17 predicted proteins | sample FECB27metaG_FD_188304 | JGI IMG/M metagenome (GOLD analysis project Ga0209902, IMG submission 188304) | Cyanobacterial communities from the Joint Genome Institute, California, USA - FECB-27 (SPAdes) (version 2) | ecosystem: Environmental > Aquatic > Thermal springs > Hot (42-90C) > Microbial mats...
TTCAACAAAGCCACAATCAGATAGGCGATAAATTTAATCCGCCGTTTGTCGCAGGCAAAATGCGATTGGATAGCATCATACACTTCTTCTTCTTTTCTTTGCATGGAGAGTAGGTCGGGGTAGAATGGATGTCGCAACCCAAAAATACCCATATTGGCCTACTCTCAATTTTTTGTCCTGTACTGAGATGGTGGACTTAATTTTGGGTATTCATTACTTGGTAAATGAGCTGAAGCGTACTTATATTCAAAGTTGCGTGTTTCGAAATCGCCATCTACGGCAAGCGGCCTACCTCCTCCGCTGAAAGAACCCGTAGGCACACGCCTGAACATGCCTCCTATCATCCCGTGCAGGAACACCGAATGACAGTAATCATAAAAACATGATTCAATAACCTTCCCTTCCAAAGCACTGCCAGATTAACCACCATTTTTTATTTCATCTAGACACGTTCTACTTGTGAAATTTCTTCGTCGGTTTGAGTTCCGCAAGAGTTGATCAGAAATACTTTGAAGGTGGTGCCCACATCTACTTTGCTTTCTACTTCAATTTTACCTCCCAGGGCTGTTACCTGGGTCTTTACCAGGTTAAGTCCGATGCCTTTTCCTTCCACATGGAAGTGAAAGCGCTTGTATAAATTAAACAGATTCTTTTGATGACGCTCTAAGTCAATTCCCAAGCCATTGTCACTTACCGAAATGCACGTATAATGTTCTGTTTCGGTGCTTTTTATTTTAATGATCGGTGGTCGTTTCGGACTACGGTATTTAATTGCATTATGGATGAGATTCATTAAGATACTATCCAAATAGAGTTTGACCGTATTTATGGCAGGCGCTTCCGAAAAGTCTTCCATAATGCGGGCTTTGGCCTGGGTGATATCTTCCTCCAAACTGCTTTTTATCATTTCCAGTTCTTCCCTGAAATCGACCCGGGTGATGGCCAGTACGTGATTTTTTCTGATCTCCAGTATCGAGCTTACATCTTTCACAACCCGGTCCAGTTCCTCTGTTGTAGAAGATAATTTCCTGATAATCATTTTCTCTTCTTCAGGATTTTGCGCCAGGCTCAACACTTGTCCCAAGCCTAATATCCGTGCCACCGGTGCCCTGAGGTTGTGAGCGGTTATAAAAGCAAACTGTTCAAGCTGTTGATTGTATTCCATCAATTCTTTGGTGCGTTCCTTTACTTCATAATCGAGGGTTTGGTTGTGTGCTTCGATGATCTCTCGGGCTTCATTTAGTTTTTTATTCTGATTGGCCAGCAGATCGCGCTGGGAAGCAATTTCTTCCTGGCGGAGCAGTAGTTCATCGTTGCGTAACGACAGTTCTTCATTTTGAGAAGAAATCTCTTCTTCCCGAACGACCAGTTCTTCGTTGGCACTTTGCAATTCTGCGGTTTTTTTCAAGACCAGCCTTTCCAGCTTCTTATTTTGTCGCTTAATGGCACGTATTCGCAGCTTGTAATACCCGATCGCGGCTCCACTTATCAATAGCAGGGCGATGGCGCGGAACCACCAGGTTTCCCACCAGGGCGGCAGAATGTGGATGGTTAAGGCAGTGTCCTGCTGGTTCCACACCCCATCGTTGTTGGCCGCTTTCACCCGGAAAGTATAGCTGCCCGCATCCAGGTTGGTATAGGTGGCCAGGTGCCGGTTGCCGGCATACACCCAATCCTGATCGAAGCCTTCCATTTTATAGGCATACTGGTTCTTACTGGGAACAATGAAATCCAAAGCCGCAAACTCCAAGGAAAACACCGACTGCTGGTAGGAGAGAGTGATTTCTTTCGTCTGGTTGATGGCGGCTGTTAACACCGAACCTGCTTGAGTCGGCAGCACCGATTTATTGAAGAGTTGGAAGTCGGTAATGACCACGGGAGGAATATGCGGATTGTCGCGGATACTGTCGGGATGAAATACGTTGAAACCATTGGTGCCGGCAAAAAACATGGTCCCATCGGGGGCTTTATAACAGGCATTGCGGTTGAATTCATCGCCCTGCAAGCCGTCTTTCACGTCATAGTTACGAAGCGTTTTTTTCAGAGGATGATACCGGGAGAGGCCTTTGTTGGTACTGATCCAGAGATGGCCCTTGTCGTCTTCCAGAATGCCATTGATCACATTGTTGGGCAGGGCGGCCAGCTCAGCAGGGCGGACAAACTGATTGGCCTGGCGATCCAGCGATAACAGACCACTTCCCGAAGTGCCTACCCAAAAAATGCCACGGCTGTCTTCAAACAGGGAGAATACACTATTGCTCACTCCCAGGTCGAACTGGCTTTGTTTCTGATAGCGGATAAATCGCTTCGTTTCCTTGTCAAATCGGTTCAGCCCCCGGTCGGTACCAATCCAGATGTTCCCCTGTTTGTCCTCATAGACTGTGAATGTCTGATTGCCATAAAGACTGGTGGAATCTGTAAGGTCTTCTAAATAATTGGTGAACTTTTTGGTTTTTGTATCGAGAACATTCACCCCAAATCCCCAGTCGGTCAGCCACAAGTTCCCCTCCCGATCCTTCAGGATGCCAGTCTTGGTAAATCCAATCAAATTGCCTGGTGTAGTCGGAGAAGGGTGAGCGTTACCAGGCTCGTCTTCTTTGGCAAAATAATGGGTAAACTGCTTTGTGCGTTTGTCAAAAAAAGCAAAGCTGCCTTCGTGATAGCCCAGGGCCAATGTGTCCTGATTATACTCCGAGATCGTGAAGATGACGGTGGTAAGAAACTTCTTGGCATTTTGATTGGGATAATGAGTAAAGTTGCCCGTTTTCCGATCAAAGCTGACTAATCCGCCATCTTCGACGCCAATCCAGATATTGCCTTCCCCGTCTCCCCTAACCGCATAGATATTGGGATTGTCGAAATGGAGTACGCCTTTGTAGTTAGTGAACTTATTGCCATAGCGGGAGTAGAGGTTGACGCCCCCGGCCCAGGTTCCTACCCACATATTGTTGCTGCGATCCCGGTAGAGGCAGTGAATGGAATTGTTGCTCAGCGTGGTGGGATTGTTAATGCTCTGCCGCAGGGTGGTAAAGCGGTTTTTCTGATAGTCGAAGATACTGATGCCGCCATTCTGGGTACCAATCCACAGGGGCCCGTTCTCGGCCTGCGCAATGGAAAGCACTTCGTTATGACACAGACTATTGGGATTGTCCGGATCGTGCAGATACCGGGTAAAGCTATCATCGCTGGGGTTATAAAGGCAAAGTCCTCCACCGACGGAGCCAATCCAGATGCGCCCCTCTTTGTCCTTAAAGGGATACGGATGAAGTCCGAAGCTGAGGCTTTTGGGATTCTTCGGATCGTGCCTGAAATAGGTAAGACTTTCGATTACAGGGTCAAATTTGGCAATAAATCCTAATGAATTCATCCACAGAAAGCCCTGGTCATCTTCTATGATCTGGGGGACGTCCATCCGAATGGTATCGGGTTGTAGGTGAAAAAGGGCAAAGCGATTTTGCTTCGCATCATACTTATACATTCCATCCCAGCTCGCCAGCCACAGGTCACCCCGCTTGTCTTGAGTGACCATCGAAGCGTCTATATGCTCCTTGCTGGTTTTGTAATGGATAAATCGCTCTTTTTTCCGGTCGAAACGGTCGATACCCCGGGTGGTGGCTATCCAGAGATTTTTCGACTTGTCTTCGAAAACATAGTTGATATCGCTGCTGGATATGCTGGTAGAATCTTTGGGGTCGTGTCGATAAATCGTGATCTTATTGCCATCGTAGCGGTTTAAGCCATCGCGGGTGCCAAACCACATATAGCCCTGGCTGTCGTGTAGAATAGTTCTGACCGTACTTTGAGAGAGTCCCTCTTCGATGGAGAGTCTCTTGAACCGGATTTGTTCCGGCTGTGCCATCATTTCACAAAACAGAAGACACAATAGAAACGGTAAGTAACTCCTCTTCATAAAATCAGGCGCTAGGAGATATATCGGGAAAATAGCTAGTTTTTAGCGCAAAGCAAATAACCTGTTAGCATGAAAGCATGATACAAGGAGCCGTTAGGAATAAGAACGCCACAGGTCAATCCAATAATCGGGTCACTTGCCACCATCTGGAGCGCAGACAAAGAAAGTCTGATGAAGATCGGGCGACTCATTGCGGTGGTTAAATCTGACGAAGTGATTTTGAAACAAGCCGTCGGATTGGCGGAAGAAAGCGGGGAAGTGGAATAAAAAGTATGGCACAATGGCCCTATGTAACCTAAGTAACTGAGTCCATTTGCCACTTGTTTCCCTCCTTTTAACTATATTCGACCTTTTCCGACGCTTATGCCTACTCCCATCCAATACGCCGACGCCATTCAGGAACTGGAAACCATCCTGCAGGAAATTGAAGACGACGGTACCGACATCGACGCCCTGACTGAAAAAGTAAAGCGTGCCTCCGAACTCATTCAGGCCTGCAAACACAAACTCCGTCACGCCGAAGATTCTATTAATCAGGTATTCAAGGACCTGGACGAAGAAAAATAGCGTGGCGTACCGATACATTCACCACGCTGCGGCGCAAGCTTCTTTTTGCCATTTTCAGTATTTACCCAAAATAAAACGCCTCAGCGGACGAATGAGCGATGTGCCATCCTTCTGCTGAGGCGTTTAACCTGCATTGAATACTATTTCAATCTTTCGTCAACAGTCATTGCTGTTCGCCCTTTACTGTCCATTGTAGGCCACCCGGTACACTACGCCGTTGGTATCGTCGGTGATGAGCAGGGAGCCGTCGGTGTGGGTGGTAATGCCCACAATGCGGGCGAAGTGATCCCGGTTGTTGTTGACAAGGAAGCCGGTCAGGAAGTCTTCGAATACGGTAGGTTGTCCGTTTTCAAAACGCAACCGCACCACCTTGTACCCGGAAGGCACCCGGCGGTTCCAGGAGCCCCGCATGGTGATGAAGGCGCTGTTCTGGTATTCAGTCGGAAACTGGGTGCCTGAGTAGAAGACCATCCCCAGCGGTGCGCTGTGGGCCTGGTATAACAATACGGGCAGTGTAGTCAGGGCCAGGTACTGCTGGTAGGTGGTATCTCCCTTGGGCGAAGGCTGCGGATTGAATTTGCCATCGTCGTAGATATAGGGCCAGCCGTAATTGGCTCCCTGCACGATTTTGTTCAGCTCTTCGTGCTGCTCCTCATCGCCCAGCCAGTCGATGCCGTGATCCATTCCCCACATTTCGCCGGTTTGCGGGTGCCAGCCAAATCCGATGGTATTGCGCAAACCTTTGGCATATACCGTCCGGTTGGTTCCGTCGGCATTGGCACGCAGCACGGTAGCGTGCTCTTCGTTGGGTTCGTCGCAGGCGTTGCAGGTACTGCCCACCGTAATGTACATGAATCCATCCGGTCCGAAAGCAATGGTCCGGTTGGGGTGTTGTCCGGCATCAGGCAGGTCGCTGATCAGGATTTGCGGAGTACCCAGGCTGCCGTTGGCATTGATATCCGCCGAAAGCACTTCCTTGATCGTCACCAGGTACATTTTGTTATTGTGAATCGTGATGCCGTGCACACTTTCCTTTTCCAGGACCGTGGTGGCCGCATCTGAAACGCCGTCGCCGTTGGTATCCTGCAACAGGGTCACTTTACCGGCTTCGCGGTCGGTCACGTATACCTGACCGGCGGCACCCACGGTAATCATCCGGGGCTTGCCCAGGTTTTCCGCAAATTTATTGACGGCAAAACCAGCGGGTAATTTGAGCTGGCTCACGTTGGCATCCGACGCGGGCACCAGCGCGGGTTTGAATACGTGCCCCTGTACGCGGGTGAGCCCCTGCGGGTCTTCTTCCGTTTTGTTTTTACAACTTACCATACTGGCTACGGCCAGGGCAAAAAGAAAGGATTGTTTAACTGTTCTCATGTTGAAGGGATTTTATTTCCAAAGCTGGATGTGGAGTAACATCCGGTTTTACGCGTTCGGGGTAGCGTAAGTTGGTATAAAGACCGCTTGTTTTGCCCGTAAAATGCTATTTGTGTGTATTTACCGCTATTTTCCGTTTTTTATCCGATCGTTTGTTATCCGTATTTATGCCCACATCTACACCCGGCTCCGGCCCTGATTTTATCTATGCTGCTATGGTGTCTACTCCGGTTCCGGTGTCTATGATAAAGCCCCGGCCCCACTGATCGACAGCGGAACCGGGGCTTTCCCAGAGCTTACTTGTGGAATTGTTCTATGGCTTTACCTACGGTCTGCCAGCAGCAGCACCACCCCACCCAGTGCCAGCACTACGCCCGCAATGGGTGGCCAGTTGACGTTGTGTTTCTTGTCTTTATTGATTTCCAGCGGCCCTACGTCCACTACTTTTTCCTTGGTCGTAAAGGAAAAGCCGGAAAAGGCAAAAGCAGCAATACCGATAACGATGAGAATAATTCCGATTGTCTTTTTCATGATAAGGTAGTCGTTAAAAAATAACTACTTATACGTACGCCCCGGACGCAATGTTGATGAACAAGTATCAGTAAACAGTGAACAGTGAGTAAAGGACTAAGCCGAAACCAATTGATGATGTAGTAACGCAATAATTACCCCTTGGGAAACCTGTCCGCTCAGTGGCCGGAATATTTCTTCTTTTATTACGTGCTGTGATACGGCATTACCTTGTATCGCCATTGCATATGCACTATTCATTGCTCATTCTTCACTGTTTACTGATATCTGTTCAATAAAAAAGGCCGGAACGTTGGTTCCGGCCTTTTTTATTGAACAGTGAAGCGGATCAGGCACCCACCATAATTTGCTCTTCGTGCTGGCTGGCATCCAGACCCAGCAATTCTTCTTCGGGCGTAACCCGCAGCGGAATGATGATGTCGGTCAGTTTCAGCAGGACAAAAGACATCAGGAAGGCAAAGCCGGATACGACTACCAGTGCCGTCATGTGCTTGATGAACAGGTCAACGCCACCGTAGGCCAGGCCATTGGCAGCGGCTGAGTTTACCGCGCTGCTGGCGAAGATACCGGTCATGATCATACCCACCATTCCACCAATGCCGTGGCAAGGGAATACGTCCAGCGTATCGTCGATCGTAGATTTGGCCTTCAGGTGCGCAAAGAAGTTGCTGGTGATACCGGCAATCACGCCGATGAAGATACTCACGGGAACGGTAACGAAACCGGCGGCCGGCGTAATGGCTACCAGACCTACTACGGCTCCGATACAGAAGCCCAAAGCAGTCAGTTTCTTGCCTCTGGCTACGTCAAAAAGAATCCAGGCCAGACCGGCGGCCGAAGCCGCTACGTTGGTGGTTGCGAAGGCACTTACGGCCAGGGCACCCGCGCTTACCGCCGAACCGGCGTTGAATCCGAACCAACCGAACCACAGCAGACCGGTACCCAACAGCACGTAGGGAATGTTGGCAGGAGGCAGAATCTGGTTGGTTTCGTGCGATTTTCTGCGTTTGAAGTAAATGGCAGCGGCCAAAGCAGCCCAACCCGCTGACATGTGTACAACCGTTCCACCGGCAAAATCAAGTACGCCCAGTTTGGCCAGGAAGCCTTCGGGATGCCAGGTCCAGTGACAAAGCGGAGCGTATACGAAGAGGCTGAACAGAACGATGAACAGCACGTAAGAACGGAAATTCACCCTTTCAGCAAAAGAACCGGTGATCAGCGCGGGAGTGATGATGGCAAACTTCATCTGGAAGAAAGCGAATAGTGCCAGGGGAATGGTAGCGGCGGCAGCCCAGGGCTTGCCATCCAGTACGCCACTGAACATAAAGAAGGTTCTTGGATCACCGATGAATCCTCCGATGGAGTCACCGAAGGAAAGGCTGAAGCCTACCACGACCCACAGTAAGCTGATCACGCCCATGGCCACGAAGCTCTGCAGCATGGTGGAAATCACGTTTTTGTTGTTGACCATCCCGCCGTAGAAAAATCCCAGACCGGGGGTCATAATCAGCACCATGGCTGAGGCACAAAGCATCCAGGCGGTATCGCCGGAATCAATCCCTTCCGTTACAATGGTAGTGGGCAAGGCCGGCATAAAGGTTGCCAGTAGGCCGACCGCCAATAAAATCAGCAGGGGGATCATATTGGGTTTCTGCATATAAGTAATTGTTTGATTGGTTAGTAGTTATTTGGAAAATTTTGCTTTCGTGAGTGGGTTTACCAGTCGGCCTTTTTGGTCTGTTTGGCCATTTCTCCGCTGGTTTTGGGAAGGAGCAGCATCGCTGCCTTCAGTTCGGCGATCAGGCCTTCTACCCGGGTGCCGGTGTCGCTGCGGTGCTTTTCCCAGAGCTTCTGCCAGCCCGACGCGGTGGTTTCTTCCAGGGCCTTGGTCTTGCCCGTCGGCACCGACCGGAAATTCCGGTCTTCCTTGTAGTAGGCAAAGACAAAATCGTTGAAGTCAAAGCGGTATTTGGCGTCCTTCACTTCCAGAAGCAGACGGTAACTGATTTTGCCGTGTACCCGCTTGGTCACGTAGCCCTTGTCGTACACCGGAAACTGATTGGTAGCCAGCAGCCGGCCATTGAGCGAATCGGCTTCCGTCAGGGTATAACCCCGGCTCAGGAGCCAGCTTTTGGCATTGGCATAGAGCAAGCCAGCCTTGAGTGAATCGGCCTTCACCACTTCGTAAAAAGATACCTTGCCCGTTTCGTCCAGGGGAAGTACCTGAGCACTGAGGCAGCCGGAGACCAAACTCAGCAACAGAACGCAGATCAGGTTTTTCATAAGAAGAAGGCGATGGACTGGCTTGTTCGTTCCGAATGATTGGATTAGTAACTGTAGATAAAGGCCACACCCAGCGTAGTCTGCGAATTGGTCGCTTCACCCTTGCTGTTTTCGTAGTAGCCGTTGGTGGCCGTGTCTATTCTCAGTTCGGGTTTTACCATCAGCTTGCCGGCCGCCAATGAAATGGGCGTGGTCACGGTGAGGGAGTTGTTGACCGTCTGGATGTAGCGGACGCGGTTTTTATCCTGGAAGTGCTCATAACGCACCCCAATTCCAAAAGCATCACTGATGGCGTAGTTGGTGTACAAGGCTACTCCACCCCAGTCCGGACTGGTTTTGTTGAAAGCTCCCTTGATGAAATCTTCGTCTTCGCTCGAACCGGTGTTGAAGCTATAGAAACCGTAAGCGGCATTCAGACCCAGGTAAAACTTGTCGGTCACCTGGAAGCTGGTGGTCAGGTCGACCATCTGGCGGGTATAGTTGGTCAGGATCGGATTAGCACCTCCTTGTTTCACTGCATAAGTCAGGTACGTATCGTCGCTGTAGCCTCCGATGTAGTTCAGGTACACGCTCCAGGTATCCAGGGGCTTGAAGAAGAACTGCCCTACAATCGATTTTTGTTTTTTGTCGTCGGTCAGGTTGTCCCAGTTGTTGACCAGACCCAACATCAAACCGGCATTGTCGCTGAAGGCGTAGGAAGCTTTCAATCCGACGTGGTAGAAAGGACCGTTATTGAACAGGTTGGACAGGGAATAGTGGTAGTTGACGGGCGCATCGATCACTTCATAGCCGATGTGCGTACCGAACTGTCCCACGGTAAAACTCAGCTTGGGGGTAGCCTTGTAGGTGAAGTAGGCCTGCTTGATGGCAGCGGAGGTACCATATAAGGGAGCTACGTAGGCATTATCAGGAACGTACAGGTTGGCATTGGTGGTGTTGCCGAAGTTACCCAGCTGCGCGTTGGGGCCGAACGTCAGGTCGATGACCATCTCCGACTTGCTGTTGGAGTAAGCAAATTTGGTTTGTACCAGGCCCAGGGCAAACTGCTTGTCGAGCCGGTCGAATGCCCGGCCTGCCCGAAGAACTTCGTCACCTTGATAACCCATCAGGTTGCCTGAACGGGGGCTGTTGAAGGCAGTCAGGTAGTAGGAATCAATGTATCCGGAGATCGTAAATTTTCCGGCATCGGTAGAATCGGTCTGGGCTTGCGCTACCAGGCTGGCTGCCGCTAAAAAAAGAGTGAATAAAGATTTCTTCATTGTAGAAACAGGGATTAGAGTGAAAGAGGGTTGAACAAGGTTTGTGGGGTGGAAGTATGTCAATGAAGATGGCTATGCGTATGTGAATGAATGAAGCAGGATATCAAAAGCTGCATTTAAAAAATACCTGACTTCCATTTATTTCCTAAGTAGTACCTACTATACAATTTCCTTTTGTCTTTATGCCTTTCAACCATACAGACACCTGCCCTTTCAACAATATGTTCAGCATAGATTCGGCCCATAGGTTAATTCATAAAATATTATTTCGATATCAAAGTTAGCAACGAATATATGATTTACAAATTTATGGTTCATTTTTTAACCTATTTTTTAAAAAAATACACAATTTTTTCAAAATGTGGTTTAAATTATAACGCACTTTTTCTAAATTCATATTCTGCAATCTAAAAATCACACATTTCTACAGGCGGTTTTCATAGCATTTGAAGCAGTTAAACCCTGAATTGTACTAAAATCAAGCTATTTCTGATTATATGGCTTAAAATCAGACCCAGTACGTCAAAAAAGAGTACATATACTCTACTACCCCCCCTTAATTGAAAGGGTCCGAAAAGAAAAATTAGGTAAAAAATGAGTAGTGCCCTTATTTTTATACTTAAATAATCGGCCCGACTCACCAGGGAGAGCCACGCTGCAACGGAAAGGGTACAGAGGAGAGAACACCCGATTGCCGGGCAGGAAAAGATTGCTTCGCCGGGGACCGGCCGTAGGGGACCCGTTTTATTTATTACGGTTGCCCGGATATCAACCCAACTCAGAGATGGAATCCTGGCTTACGTTCCCGAAAAAGTCCGGCAATCAGAGCGAATGCAACAAAAAAGCCTGCGTGACGGGTGATCACGCAGGCTATTCAGGCAATATAAAACTGTATCCGGAAACTATCCGCCGGTAGCAATGTAGCTTTCCAGATTGCTAATGGTATGTTTCTGGTCTTCAATAATAAACTTCACCAGGTCGCCAATGGAGATAACCCCTACCAGGGCATCGTTTTGCAGTACCGGCAGGTGCCGGATGCGGCGTTCGGTCATAATCTCCATGCACTGATCGATGGTATTCCTGGGATTAACGGAAATCACGTGCTCCGTCATAATTTCCCGGATGAGCGTGTCTTTAGAAGACTTCCCTTTCAGCACTACCTTACGGGCATAATCCCTTTCCGTGAAAATGCCCACCAGTTTGCCCTCTTCCACCACCACCAGGCCGGCTATATTCTTTTCCACCAGTTTTTCAAGGGCCTGGCGTACAGTAGCATCGGGCGATATCGAAAATATATCATTCCCTTTCATTTTGAGCAGATGCGCAACAGTTTTCATAAGCTATCGGGTTTTGGGTTAGACTAAAGGCAACGTTTTCGGAACAATGGAGCTACCGTATGGTGACACACCTGCTTCCAGGAATGCCCACCGGATCGATTTTTCAGAATACCGGAATACTAAAAATAATTAAATTTCTTTTTCCTGGAAAAAATTTAACAATTTAATTTTCACTCCCTTAGCTCCGATTTGATTTGGTGTCGGGTATCCCCCTTCCGCGTTGGGACCTCAACCAGGCTTCTGAGCTTAACCCACGGGTCAAGAGAGCAATTCATTCTTTCTTCTTATTGAGTAATCGCCGCAGACACTACTCAAACTGTGAACCGATGAGCCGCCCTGGTACCTGCGTGTATTCAGCCAGACCGTATGCTATTTGGTATTTTCTACGCTGATTACTCAGGTGAATTTCTTGATTGGGAAAGGCGATGAGGTTCTTGTTGCCGGCAGCCCATGCTTGTTTGCCGATCAGAGGTTGGTAAGGCCGCCTCTCAAAGCCCGTCTACCCGCCTCACCAGAATGCGGTGATTTCCCATCTCCAGGCACAATGTAAAGAATTCAGGGTAACTACCCACTCTATCACCCCTTCCCCATCCAGTCAGCACTCATCCTTAACAGGCACACCCTTTTATTTAACTTATTGATAATTAGATGCGTAACCTAAACATCCAGACCTGATCCGCTTATCGTTGTCTTTGAGGAAAAGCGACGGAAAAGGAAGTGCTTTATCCCCATTCAGTTTACGCCTTGGAGTTATCTCTGCTCATACCGCCACGTTACAGTACGCCCCCGGCGAACCTGTTCGCTCTCCTTTTTTCCCGTTGGAAACCATTGTGCTTACTTTCGGGCTTCAATCCCACCCGATTTACTGGAAAATAGCGGCTTGCAGTCTTCTGCTTCAGGCTCCGATTTGAATATAGACTCTTATTAAATCAAGAAAGACATGCACAAAGGAATTCTTGCTTTCGGATTGTGTTGGGCAATCGCCCCTCTTTTTGCCCAGGATCTGCAATGGGCCAGCCAGGTAGCGGAGTTCTCTTCGCAGGCTGGGCCGAAAGTGCAGAGTGCCAAACAGGTGCTTGGCCCACCTAATAGCCTGCCCCAGGGCGGCAATACGGCCGTGAGCTGGGCGCCGGGAAAAGACAACAACGACCAGTTCGTCAAAGTGAAGTTTGATCGTCCCGTGCAGGCCCGACAGATCATTGTAGTGGAAAGCTTCAACCCAGGTGCCGTTCGGCAGGTCATTGCGTACGATACGGAAGGCACTGAACACGTGGTGGGCACCTTTACTCCCCAACCCGCTGGCAGTTCTACGCGTCTGCTGAGTATACCAGTGACTGGTGCCGCCTTTCGGGTAGCGGCCGTCAAGGTGCTCTTGTCGGGAAAGGAGGTAGCCGGGAAGAATTGCATCGACGCCATTGGGATTTCTGAAAGTGCGGCACCGGTGGTAGCTTCCATCAACCTGAGCCCGGATATGAACCCGCAGGAAGTTCCCCAACCCCTGAATATCAACAGCGAATACAATGAATTTGGCCCCCTGGTGACCGTAGACGGACGGACTCTCTACTTCAGTCGCCGGTACCACCCGCAGAATGTCGGTGGAAAAAAGGACAAGGAAGACATCTGGTATGCCGAATACGATTCACTGAAGAAAGACTGGGGCCCGGCCAAAAACATCCGGTCGCCCCTCAACAACGAAAGCTACAATTTTGTCTCTTCCGTAACGCCCGACGGCAATACGCTGATATTGGGTAACGTATACGGCCCTGACGAAATGATGAGCGAAGGCGTATCCATGAGCAGCCGGACGGCCAACGGGTGGACGTATCCCACCAAGCTGGAAATTACCAACGACTACAACCGCTCCGATCGTGTCAACTATTTTATGGGCAGCAATAAGAAAGTCCTGCTTATATCGGCCGAACGGGACGATTCGCACGGAGGCCGCGACTTATACATCAGTTTCCTGGACAGTACCAACCGTTGGACGGAGCCGGTCAACCTGGGAACCTCCGTCAATTCGGCCGGTGAAGAATACGCCCCTTTCCTGGCACCTGACGAACGTACCCTGTATTTTTCCTCTTCCGGATTTCCGGGTTACGGGGGCGACGACATCTACTTTACCCGCCGCCTGGGCGAAGGCTGGCAGGACTGGACCACGCCCGAAAACGTGGGACCGGTCATCAACACTTCCGATGACGATGCGTATTTCACCTTACCGGCATCGGGCTTGTACGCCTACTTTACTTCCAACAAAAAAGACCACCAGAACCTGGATATTTATCGCATCAACATTCCCAAGTCGCAGCGCCCCCGGCCGGTGGTCGTGATGAAGGGGCGGGTGTTGAGCAAAAAGACCAAGCAGCCGATTGCTACGAAAATCATTTACGAAGACCTCAAAACGGGTCGAGAAATGGGAACGGCCCAGTCTAATTACCAAACGGGCGAATACCGCATTGTGCTGCCCACGGGCGCTCATTATGGTTTCCTGGCGCAGGCTCCGGGCCACATCTCCGTCTCGGCAAACCAGGACCTGACCCGGCTGGAGGAATACAAAGAGATGGAACGGGACCTGTACCTGGAGCCGGAGGAGGTTGGTGCTTCGATTGCCCTCAACAACGTATTCTTCGACACGAACAAGTCTACACTGAAGCCGGAATCGCACGCGGAACTGAACCGGCTCATCCAATACCTGCGGGAAAATCCCAGCTTCGAAATTGAAGTGGCCGGCCATACAGACAACGTCGGACAAAGCACGGCCAATCAGCAGCTTTCTTACAACCGGGCGGCGGTCGTCGCGAAATACCTGACTGGAAAGGGGCTGGCCAAAAGCCGGCTGCAGGTACAGGGTTACGGAAAAACCAAGCCCGTTGCCAGCAACGACACCGAAAAAGGCCGTTCTCAGAACCGCCGGGTAGAGTTTATCCTGAGAAAGAAATAGGTGCCTGATCAGGCTGAATGAAAAGCAAAAGACCTGTCAGGTTTTCAAAACCTGACAGGTCTTTTTATAATGGCCCACTACATCCTTCCACTATATAAAAAGGGTACGTAATCAAATGAGGAGGTTGAGCTTTTGCAGCAGCTTTTCGCGGTAAGAGCCGCTGATGGGCAGGTATTTGTCGCCGATAATGACGTTGCTGGTTTCGATCTTATCAATCTTGTGGATGTTGACCATATAAGAACGGTGTATCCGGACGAAGTTATCGGGCAGGCTATCCTCCATTTTCTGCATACTGGTCAGCGACAGATAGGTTTTGCCGGTGGTTTTGAAGGATACATAATTCGACATGGCTTCCAGATACAGTACCTCTTTCAGTACCAGTTTCACAAAGTCGTGCCCATCCTTGATAAAAATCTCCTCCCGGAGCGGAGCCGGCCTGGCGGGTTCCGCTGATCTTTGCGTCACTCCCGTATTATATTGTTGTACTTTCTGCACTGCCTGATAGAAGCGGGCATAGGTGACCGGCTTGAGCAGATAGTCGATCACGTGGTAATTATAAGATTCCAGCGCAAAGTCGGGCGTGGAAGTGATCACGACCACGGGAATGTTCTTTTTGATGTTTCGGAGCAGATCTTTCCCGGAAACTTCCGGCATTTCGATGTCCAGAAAAATCATGTCGAAATCTTCTATTGCCAGCAGGTTCAGGGCATCTACCCCACTCTGGCATTGAATGCCGTACTCCAGAAAATCTACCTTAGACACAAAATGACTGATCATATCGCATACCAGCGGATCATCATCTACAATCAGGCATTTCATAGGCAGAATTTTTTCCTCACACAATAGTTCAAATGGTTTACCCTTTCACAAGCCCATTTCACATAAAACAGGACTCCAGACAGAAAACATTTACACAAATTTAGACAGAAAAAAACAAGGAACCCAGTAAGGCCATTGTTTGTCACCTCATCCATCTTTCTAAAACCAAGTATTGTATGAAAAGAAACGTGTACGTATTTCTGTTTGCTTCATTGCTTATTCTTACCCTCCAGTTGGTTTATACATCGGCAGCGCTGGCCCAGGGATGCGTGGCCATCCGTCATATGTCTTCCTGCACAGCCGGCAACTCCCAGTCGTTGCTGCAATCCAAACACTGGCAGGTTTCGGCTTCTTACCGGTATTTCCGTTCTCACCGGCACTTCAGCGGCACCCATGAAAACAAGGAAAGGGTAGAACTGGGTACGGAAGTTATTAACCTGAGCAATTCCCTGGATCTGGGACTCACTTACGCCCTCACGAACCGCTTCAGTCTGACTGCGGTCATTCCACTCAGCTATACCGACCGCTCTTCCCTGTACGAACACGACCGGGTCAACCGCTACTATACGCAGTCGTACGGTCTGGGGGATGTGCGTCTGACGGCCAACTACTGGCTGCTGAAACCGGAAGTGTATCCTGATCAGAATGTTTCGGTGGGCCTGGGCGTCAAACTGCCTACTGGTAATTTCAACGCGCAGGATGATTTTTACATCAAACAGGCGGATGGCAAGGTGGCGCCTCAGCGTCGGCCGGTAGATCAGTCCATGCAACTGGGCGACGGCGGAGTTGGCATCACCCTGGAGCTGCAGGCTTTCAAACAGGTGTACAAAAACCTTTCCGTATACGCCGGCGGCTTCTACATGCTCAACCCCCGCGATACCAACCAGACCCGCACGTACCGCGAAACGCTACGGGCTACCCTGGCCAACGAAATGTACATGTCGGTGCCCGATCAGTTTATGGCCCGGGCGGGATTTGCTTATGGCATCCCAAAAATCGAGGGACTAAACGTAACGCTGGGAGGCCGCATCGAAGGTATACCCGTGCAGGATCTGATCGGCGGCAGCCGTGGCTTCCGCCGGCCGGGCTACGTGGTGTCCGTAGAGCCGACGATTAATTATATGAAAGGCAGCAACACGTTTACGGCCGGCGTTCCCGTAGCTGTCGTTCGCAACCGCACCCAGAGCGTAACCGACCGGGAAGCCGCCGTGCCCCGTCACGGTGATGCCGCCTTTGCCGACTTCGTGGTCTACTTCACCTACGCGCATCGTTTTTAATCTCATTGTAAATCAGTTTATGAATAAAGGAAACCAGCCGGTCCGTTGACCGACTGGTTTTTTGTTTTTATAAGTGGTTGACAGAAATGGATTATATGAACTTTAATTATTAAAGCGTCCCACCTAGACGGACCAAAGGCTCGATTAGGAAGCAATGATGGCAGGAGTCAAATTCCCCTCCTTTTTTCAAGCCGTAGTGGAACGAGAGGGGCTAGGGGTGGTTATTTAAAATTCAGCAAATTACAATTTTTACCACCCCTGGCCCCTCCTAAAACAGGAGGGGAGTCATACTGCTCATAATCAAAAACTTATTAAATCATACCTAACTTAGGCTAAAATGGGACGTTTTAATAATTAAAACTCATTAAATCCATTTCTGTCAACGCCATCCGTAGCGTAGGCCTTATGAATTTTAATAAAAAAGCGTCCCATGTTCGTGCGATAAACACGAAACCATCCGTTTGGGCGGGCAAGGCCGCCTGTCCAGCGAGGGGCGCGTAAGCTTTGAGCGGGGAAGCATTGGACAGGCTAGACCTTTTTGGTTACTTTTTGGGGCAATGCCAAAAAGTGACAAACCGCTCGGGAAGAGTCCAAGCCAACGAATAAAGCGCTGCCATTAAGTTAAACTAACTTGGTTAACCCAGCATTCAGGCCATAGTTCAGTAAATAGCTTTAACGTTTTATAATGTTAAATTTCATAAGACCTACCACTACGGATTTCCAACGTAAATTACTGTATATTAAGCGAATAGATATCAGCTATTTCATTACCCAACAGCGTATCTGAGCGAACTTGCTGCCTCTGGTGCTTTGGAAAGAAAGGAATTATAATTATCTCTCTATTCAGGCATGCCTCTACCCACAAAACGCATCTTCTTTTACTCACTACTCAGCCATTATCAAATTTTCCATATCTTGCCCAGCGACAATTATACACTTCCTAACCAGTCTGAAATCCGATGACTTGCTTTTCCATGCCTGAAAAACCTGCTGTCTTACTTGCCCGTGTACTACTCCGGATCACCACCAAAAGAATACCTTTCTCAATCTGTTCACTTCTATTATTATTCATTTGCTATTCTTTCCCTATGACCACTCTATCTGCCCAAACTCCCAACGATAGCAGCCGTCTGGCCAAAGAAGTTTACTACTACGGAAAACCCAACAAACAACCCGCCCAGGTGTCGCTGACTGCCGGCCCCCTGCGCATGATGTACGAAGCCGGAAACCTGCGCTACATCCGGCTGGGAGAGTACGAAGTCGTGCGCATGATTTATCCCACCGTCCGCGACCGCAACTGGGGCACGATGCTGCCGGAAATCCGCAACGAGAAGATTGACAAAAAGGCCAATTCCTTCCGGATCACCTACGAAAACCATTACAATACCGGCGATATCCAGTTTGTGTTCAAGAACGTCATTGAAGGCAAAGCCGACGGCACCATCTGGTACGAGGTAGACGGGCAAGCCCTTTCTACTTTCCAGAAAAACCGCCTGGGCATCTGCGTACTGCATCCCATCAAGGAACACGCCGGCAAACCCGCCGACGTGATCCAGCCCGACGGCCAGAAGTATACCGGCACCTTCCCGGTACAGATCCAGCCCGACCAGCCTTTCAAAAACATCCGTACCCTGCGCTGGAAAATCACCCCCACGGCCCAGGCCTCCCTGGACTTTTCGGGCGATGTATTTGAGATGGAAGACCAGCGTAACTACAGCGATGCTTCCTATAAGACCTATTGTACTCCACAGGAACGCCCCAAACCCGCCGAAGTAAAACAGGGCGATCGCATCCGGCAGTCGGTGACGCTTTCCCTGAGCGGTAGCCTGCCCAAAGTAAGCGGGACATTGCCCCCACTGGAATTTACCCTCCGCGAAGGCGAAAGCCATCCGCTTCCGGCCATTGGCGTGGCGCAGTCCAGCGAAGGCGAATCATTGTCGGAAAAGGAAATCGCCCGAATCAGGGAGTTGAAACTTTCGCACTACCGCGTGGACGTGGTGCCGACCCAGGCGGGCTGGGAAGGTAAGCTACAGAATGCCATCCGCCAGGCTACGCAATTGGGGCTGCCCATGGAAGTGATGCTCTACGCCGGTAGCGACGCCGAAGTCGATGCCAAAGCCTTTTTGCAGCAATGCCCCAGTGAACGGGCTACCCTAAAAAGCATTACGGTGTTTCGCGCAGGCAACCTGGCCGCCGTGTCACGGGCGCTGAAGGAAGGCTACCCCAACACGCCCGTCGGAACGGGAGCCAACGGGGTATTTATGGACATGAACGGCAATCCGCCCAAACTGGAAGGCGCTGAATTTACCACCCACGCCGTCACGCCGCAGATCCACCTGTTCGACAATGCCTCCATCGTTGAGAACGTGGCCGCGCAGGGCTATACGGTAGAGAGTGCTAAAAAACTGAATAAAGGCCTGCCCGTACATATATCGCCGGTGACGCTCCGCCCCCACCAGCGCCCCAACGCCAGCCTGCCAACCGATGGGTCACTGCCCCGTTCGGCCGACGTGCGGCAGATGTCGCTCTTCGGGGCCGCCTATACCGTGGGAAGCCTGCGATCACTGACGGCGTCGGGAACGGCCAGTGCCACGTATTACGAGACGGTAGGCACCCGGGGACTGATGCAGAAGGAGAATACGGTGCTGGCTCCGGAAGTGTTCAAAGCGCCGGCGGGTGCGGTCTATCCTCTTTACTACGTGCTGCGTAGCGTAGCTGACTTTGGCAAAGGGCAAGTGCTGGGCAGCAGCAGCAACCAACCGCTGGTCGTCGACGGACTGGCCTTATCGAACGGTAAAGCCCGGCGCATCCTGCTGACCAATTACACCGGCGAAACGCATACCGTGAAGGTAGGTGCGCTGAAGGGAAAGGCAGCACTTCGCACGCTGGACGAAACCAACGTACAGCAGGCCACGGAAAATCCGGAAGCGTTTCTGCAGCAAAAGGCCCAGGCCCTGCCGATTGTCAAAGGATTCGCCAGCATTCGCCTGAAGCCCTACGCTACCGCGGTCATTGATCTGGAGTAATAACGAAAAATGGCTGAATTGGGGAGACTGGTTGGGTCTATAGCCTTGCTGATTAACGCATGAATACTCCCATCTCGCGTGGTGGCTAGCTAGCCCTAATGCTGTCAACTTGAGGTTTCTATTTGTCATCCCGACGCAGGAGGGATCTCTTTGGCCTCTAGCAGAAAGGGTTGGAATAGACTTCCAATAGATCCCTCCTGACGTCGGGATGACAGGGCCGTGACACCTGCACGAGCGCGTTGTTGTAGCTATATCCTAATGCAGACAGCATTGCACTTTGCCTCGTTTCACGACGGTTCCTAAAACGGGTCGGAAGCAAGCATTCCCATCATCAAATCATTATATAATTATGTCCTAATCGTAGCCTTCGCAAGGAGGGGAATGTTTTGTTTGACTCTATACAACAATAAACCCTGGCTACTTTTGGGCAGCCGGGGTTTATTGTTTCAGCGAATGCAATCCGTTTAGGCGTCGATGGAATCGTATACGATGACCTTCTGCCAGAGGCCGGAGCATTCTTCCACGAACTTCAGGTGAATAGGATGGCCCTGGTAGGTCTCCTGGTCTTTCAGGTTGTCGAATATCAGCAGCAGAGAGAACACGTAGGAAGAGTCGATCACTTCGCGGTTGGTCCCGGCCGGCACCCCAATGTGTGCCATCTTAATGACTTCAATTTTGGTCAGGCTTTGCAGCCCTTTGAGCAGACGGGCGCGTTCTTCGGTATTTCCGGCATTTTTCGGCCAGAAGTAAACGTGGTGGACAAACATATTCTTCAGGGTTTTAGGAGAAATCAGGTCGTTGACGGGGCTGGCAGCCAATCCGGCTCCGGCCAGCACGGTCGAAGAACTTTGCACAAAGTCGCGACGGGATATCTTTTTCATAAGGTAGAGATAGAGTTGGAACGGGGGTTGAAACTAAGAAAAATATCCAAATGTACGTAGTGAGGTCCGGAGCAGGAAGTAAAGAATGAGAAGGCAACCCATGGTATTATTCTAAAATTCAACTACTTATATTACTGTAAACTGTACAAAAAGATTTATCACCTCTTTCCCGATTATGCCGGAAGGGAATCGGAGAATAGGCTGGCCTGCGTAGGCCACTCCCTGCGTTATCCATTCTATTCCTTCCTGTACTGGCAGGAAGGCCTCCGATTGTGCTCACCGCAATGATTTCATTTCGTTCTACCCAATGCGGCTGTCGCCCCACAGAACAGGCAGACGAAGTACATCCATCCCATTATTTGTACCTAGTCAGGATGCGCTTACTTCCAACCCACGCGAGCCAATTGCGTATAAACCTCCCAGAAATAAATTTTAAAGGATTTACACACTAAAAATATACGGATTCCGTGTTTTATGAAATTGGAATAATTTGTATTATTACGGGCATCCTGACTCACCCCACGCACCCCGGGCAAGCCTGCTTCCGGTTGGGGTGGTCCTAAAAACCTAAAATTCTGATTCTTTGAGCGCACCACGCAACTTCCTTCGCTACCTGTGCCTGGCATGGATGCTGAGCACCGTATTTTACTCCTGCAAAAGCTCCCGCACGAGTAAGGCCAAGTCGTCGCATTCGCGCACGGCCTCTTCCCGCAAAAGCACGTATTCCAAACCGAGCCGTCCCGGCACCAAAGCCACTTCCGGCAAAGCGGCTTCTGCTTCGACTGAAACGATCATCGAAACCGCCCGTTCCTTCATCGGCACGCCTTATAAGTACGGCGGCACTACCCGGAAAGGCATGGATTGTTCGGGCCTGCTCTTTACTTCCTTCAAGGCCGTGGACATCAACATTCCGCGTACTTCCCAGGAACAGGCCAGCATGGGCAAGTCGGTGCGCACGTCGGACATCCAACCGGGCGACCTGGTCTTCTTCACCGAAAAGAAAGGCAGCAACCGGATTTCGCACGTGGGCCTGGTCACCGAAGTGCGCGATTCGGATGAGATCATCTTCATTCATTCCACCAACAGCCGGGGCGTGATGGAAGACAACCTCTTTTCGGCGTATTACCACAAAATTTTTGTGAAAGCGGTGCGGCCTTTTTGATAAATCAAAACTTTTGCCCACTTTTGTGCCCATCCCAACGGGGGATTAGCTCAGTTGGCTAGAGCGCTTGCATGGCATGCAAGAGGCCACCGGTTCGAATCCGGTATTCTCCACACATAATATTAAAAGCCCCTGTAAGATAATAACTTACGGGGCTTTTTCTTTCCAGGTGACAGATCCCTTATCTTGTCACCTATACTTAATCTTCAAAACTGAGTTGAATATCACACGATATGTTAAATAGACCTTAAAAAATTAGTTTTTAACTTTTGAAAGTATGGAGGAAGGCTTTTTTGAGCCGTCGGCTGTAGCCACTGAGTAGCTAAATTATTGCTTTCATGCTTTAGCATTAAGAGCGGCTCTGTGGGTTCTATCGTAGCTAACTCTGAATAGTGTCCCTCTATTAGTTTATCTAAGTAGAAGACTAAGGAACTACCTTTTTTCAACGCGTGTCCCTTTAAGGTATAATTGCTATGCTTGCTAGCTACTTTGTAAGTAAAGGAGTATCTGGCTTTTTTGGAAGAATCCGGTTCTACAACTAATTTTCCTGTAACTGTATCCGCTTCTCTTGTTTTGGTTTGACCATAGGTGTACACGTATTGGTAAGCACCTGACCAATCCTTTGAACTGAAGAAATACATGTATAGAACGAATGCTAACGATGCAATTAGGCCTGCAACCATTTCATTAAATCTATTAGAAGCTGTTGAATAAGGCAGAATATGTTAAGTATAACTATTTGGTAAATGAGGTAAGCAAAACGACGGCTTAAGTTTGAGTTAACTACCCCATAGATCTTGACAATTCTTATAATTTACCTTTAAAGAGCACTAAATTTCTTTCTTTATCTAAAATCTCGTGGGCTTGAGTAATGTCCTGGATAGGTGTTTTTGCAGTTTGAAGAAATATATCTCTGGAATTATTCCAGCTAGGATCATCCATTCGCTTGTAACTGTACACCCAAGTCTCAAATAAGCGTTCAAAATGACAACCTGATATTTCATTCTTCTTTAAGAAAATCGCTATGTCAATAAACTCTCTCCTTTCTTTGGAAGATAGTCCATTCAATGCTGACAGTGTATCAAGTTGATTATTGTGAGGCTTTCCAATATTGCTATTGTTGATGTATAAATTTCCTTCTGCATCAAAGAAATAGTTACTCATCTCTGAAGTAGGAACCTTTGGTAATAAGGTGTTCATGCGCTGTATTCTACCTTCTATGTCTGCTACTGAATTAGAGAAAGTTATTTGATCTCTTTGATCTGATTTTATGACACAGCTATTGAGAACTACAACAATAAGATTCCACCTAAAGAGATCGGAAATGATTTTTCTCATTTAATGCTTTAATTAAGATAAGTAACAGGACAAAAATAAATATAACAAGCGTTAGCTAAAGCTGACTGTGTATAGTTGTCCAACTTGAGCCCAAATTTCAGTTAACGTTTTTTTGAGTACCGGTAAAGAAGTGTAGTGTTGAGGT
>Ga0209902_100841_pt1 | contig 22832 bp, 21 predicted proteins | sample FECB27metaG_FD_188304 | JGI IMG/M metagenome (GOLD analysis project Ga0209902, IMG submission 188304) | Cyanobacterial communities from the Joint Genome Institute, California, USA - FECB-27 (SPAdes) (version 2) | ecosystem: Environmental > Aquatic > Thermal springs > Hot (42-90C) > Microbial mats...
CCGCCAAAACACTGCCCAGACCCAGTCCTGGGCAGTCAAACTACGTGCGCACTCGCACGAGCCAAAGCCTCAGACTCCGACCACAAGCCCGCGGCGCACTACGCAACAGTCCCCTGAGGGGAGAGGGGGGGACCAGCCGAAAGGCTGGTGGGAGGGGGGTGCCGCAGACACTGACGGACACCCTCCCCTTGACGGGGAGGGATGGGGTGGGGTGTGCCACACGCTAGATGATGGCTGGACGCGCGAAGCCGCACGCATCGTACCCTCCGCACACCCCCTCCGAGCTCCGCTAGGTCGCTCTCGCTCCCGAGCTTCGCTTGCCTCCCCCGTCAAGGGGGAGGTGGGCATCGAGTATTGGGGCTCGATCCAAGCCGACTGCAAGTTCGCGCTCCACCCCTCGCCTTAGCGGCTAAATCAAATCGAATGCCTGTCGACACCGTGAGGGTTCGGCAAGCTCTGGCGTCCAGTCTCGGCATTGCCTCACCCAATCATTGCCCGCCCGCCTCACGCGTGGCTCGAGCCGATGAGTGAGTTTCCATGTCCGTTTCACGCGATCGCCTGGCGCCGGGACAATCCCGCGTTTCGACTGCGTCGGCATTCGGCCGTATCGGGTTTCTGGCCGCTGCTGCGGTCTTGAGCATTCCCGCCCATCCAGTGACGGCTGAGACCAAGCCGCGCCCGGCCATCGAGGCGCCGCATCGGCTGGCCTGCCTCGTCTTCGATCACAAGTCCGGACATTGCCAGAGCAATCCGGCCAGCGCAGTGGCGCGGTCCGGCTGAACGTTCCCCACAGGGCATCCTGATCTCGCCGGCCCTCACGCCGGCACCCTGACGAGGACTGAGGCCATGTTCCTGCACGGCACGCTCACCGCCGCCATCCGCGGTTCGAAGCCCGACCGGGCGCCCGCCCGCACCAATCGGGTGTGGGCCGGCATCCCCGATATCCGCAACGAACTGTTCGGCGCGCGGCCGCTCAGCTATCGCGCCATCGCCGTGCGGCGAGATCGCTGATGTGCGCGCTCTGCGGTGCCCCGAATTTTCGCGAGGCGCTGTACCTAGCGTCCCGCCCAGGGGTCGTAGTTGATGACACGGGCGAGCGAGGCGAAGACCTTGCCGCACTGGGCATGGTAGAGCCCGGTGCTGCCGTTGAACCCATGCGGGTCGTTGTTGAACGTCACCTGGAGGGTCTTCTGGCCTTCAAGGATCGGCTGTTTGCACGATGGGCACCAAGGTCCCTGGTGGCCCCCGCCACCATTGGTTTCATCAAGCAGCATCTCAGGCTCCGGTCACTGTTAGCATTTCATTCACCATCGCGCCCGGCTGCGGCCCCGATGTGGCACGGCCCGGATTTGTCGCGCGACACGGTTAACGCGACGGCCTTGCATCCCCCGCTCTCCTGCCGGTCCTCCCCGATTTCCGGGCGGGCCACCTCTCGCCACACCTTGCCAACGGAGTAACACCATGGCCAAGACCAAGCAGCCGAACATCCTCGTCATCTGGGGCGACGATATCGGCCAGTCCAACCTGAGCTGCTACACGCACGGGTTGATGGGCTACCAGACGCCCAATATCGACCGTATCGCCAAGGAAGGCATGCTGTTCACCGACAGCTACGGCGAGCAGAGCTGTACCGCCGGGCGCTCGTCGTTCATCACCGGGCAGAGCGTGCTGCGCACCGGCCTCAGCAAGGTTGGGGCGCCGGCGGCCCCTATCGGCATGAACGAGAAGATCGTCACCACGGCGGCGCTGCTCAAGGAGCAGGGCTACGCCACGGGGCAGTTCGGCAAGAACCACCTGGGCGATCTCAACCACATGCTGCCCACCAACCATGGGTTCGACGAGTTCTTCGGCAACCTCTACCACCTCAACGCCGAGGAAGAGCCGGAGATGTACGACTATCCTTCGGAGAAGGACTTTCCCAACTTTCGTAAGGAACTCGGACCGCGCGGCGTGATCCATTCCTTTGCCACCGACAAGGACGATCCGACCGTAGAGGAACGCTGGGGAAAGGTGGGCAAGCAGAAGATCGAGGATACCGGTCCGTTGACCAAGGCGCGGATGGAGACCTGTGACGACGAGTTCGTGGCGGCCGCCAGCGATTTCATCAAGCGGGCGCAGAAGGGCGACAAACCGTTCTTCGTGTGGCTCAACACCACTCATATGCACCTGTTCACGCATACCAAGAAGGCAAGCCTCGGCCAGGCCGGCCGCTGGCAGTCGCCCTATCACGACACCATGATCGACCACGACAAGAACGTCGGCCAGATGCTCGACCTGCTCGATGAACTCGGGCTGAGCGACGACACCCTGGTGATGTACTCGACCGATAACGGCCCGCACCGCAACAGCTGGCCCGATGGCGGCATGACGCCGTTCCGCTCGGAAAAGAACACCAACTGGGAAGGCGCCTTCCGCGTGCCGCTGCTGGTCCGCTGGCCAGGCCATGTGGCGGCCGGCTCGACCGCAAACGGCATCGTGCAGCACCATGACTGGTTGCCGACCTTCCTCGAAATGGCAGGTGCTCCCGATGTCGTCGAGCAGTTGAAGAAGGGCTACAAGGCGATCGGGCGGACCTACAAGAACCACATCGATGGCGTGAGCCTGGTGGGGTACATCACCGGCCAGCAGAAGGAGAGCCCGCGCAAGCTCTTCGTCTATATCAGCGATGACACCGACATTCTCGGTATCCGGTTCGACAACTGGAAGGTCGTCTTCATGGAGCAGCGGCTGCCGGGCACGCTGGGCGTGTGGGCGGAACCCTTCGTACGGCTGCGCCTGCCCAAGCTGTTCAATCTGCGGACCGACCCCTACGAGTTCGCCGAAACCACCTCCAACAGCTACTGGGACTGGTTCATCAAGCGCGACTACATCGTCCTGACGGCCAACATGATCGTCATGAAATGGGCGGAGACCTTCAAGGACTTCCCGCCGATCCAGCCGCCCAACAGCTTCACCATCGACGACGCCATCGGCAAGATGGCTGAAGCGTCGGGCGGGGCCGGGCACTGACCGGCGGTTGCGACTATGCCGGCGGAGGCCAACGCTCCCGCCGGTCACGACAGGGCACATCACCGAGCGTCTGGAGTGTGTCCGATGGAACGCGACGAATTATCCGCCGGCAGCGGGGCCCTGGTAGCCACGGCGCTGCATAGCTGGAACGACGGGCCCACCAGGAGCGCCATCATCGATTTCGTCGAGCGCGTCACCGCGCCGGGCAGGGATTTCATCCCGCGCGTCCGCCGCATCGCCGCCTTCGACAATGACGGGACGCTCTGGTGCGAGCAGCCATTGCAGGTGCAGTTCTTCTTCGGCCACCAGCGGCTCGAGGCGATGGTGCACAAGGACCCGGAGCTGAAACAGCGCCAACCGTTCAAGGCCTATCTCGAGCACGACATGGAAGCGATCAAGCGGCTCGGCAAACAGGGCCTGTTCGAGGTCGCCGCCACGGCGTTTGCCGGTTCCACCGAGGATGACTTCGACGCCGAGGCGCGCAGCTGGCTGGCCAGCGCGCGACACCCGAAGCTCGGCGCCCGGTTCATCGATCTCACCTATGAGCCGCAACTCGAGCTGCTCGAGTACCTCAAGGCTAACGGCTTCAAGATCTTCATCGTTACCGGCGGCGGCATCGACCTGGTGCGGGCGCTGGCCGAGGACGCCTATGGCATTCCGCCCGAGCAGGTGGTGGGCTCGAGCGTCAAGACCCGCTTCGAGCTGCGTGACGGGCTCGGCGTGCTGGTGAAAGAGGCCGAGGTCGACAGCTTCGACGATCGCGAGGTGAAGGTGCACAATATCGGCCTCCATATCGGGCGCCGGCCGATCCTCTGCTTCGGCAATTCCGACGGTGACCTCGCCATGCTGCGCTACACGCTGACCGGCGACGGACCTCGCCTCGGGCTGCTGCTGCACCATGACGATGCGGATCGCGAGTTCGCCTATGACCGCGAGTTCCATGTGAGCCCCCTGGCCGAAGCGCTCGACCATGCCGATGCCTACGGCATCAGGCTGGTGAGCATGAAGCACGACTGGCGCATAGTATTTGCCACGGGTGCGCGGCAATCGGCGGCGTGAGGATTGCGAGATGCTCGATGAATGGCTGATCAGACTGACCGAGGTGGTGGTACCGATCATCAACCTCGTGGCGCTGGCGGTGATCGCCGCCGGCACGCTCGAAGCGCTGTTCGGCGTCATCGGCGCGATGCTGGCGCGTAAAGGCAGCGATCGTATTCGCGATGTCTGGATCCACTATTCGCGCTGGCTGGTGGCCGGGCTGACCTTCCAACTGGCGGCCGACATCATCGAGACCTCGGCAGCGCCGAGCTGGGACGATATCGGCCAGTTGGCCGCCATCGCCGCCATCCGAACCTTCCTCAACTTCTTCCTCGAGCGCGACATCTCGGAAATGAACGAGAAGCGGCGTGAGGAAACGCCACGCACAGGGCCGTGACACCATTCACCAAGGAGCCGGCCATGACGACGACGTTCAAGGGAAAGATCAGCCTCGACATAAGGGATTCAAAGCCCGACTGGACGCCGTTCCTCGCACGGAAGGCGCCGGAGGGCGCACCGAACGTGCTGGTCGTACTCTACGACGATACCGGGCTCGCGGCCTGGGAGCCGTTCGGCGGACGGATCGAGATGCCGACGCTCAGGAAGCTGGCGGATCGCGGGTTGCGCTATTCACAGTGGCACACGACGGCGCTCTGCTCGCCGACCCGTTCGTGCTTCCTCACCGGGCGCAATCACCACCAGAACGGCTTTGCCACGATTTCGGAGGCGGCAAGCGGCTTTCCCGGCTACAGCTCGCACATTCCACCCGAATGCGCCTCGATGGCGACGGTGCTGCGCGAGGCGGGCTGGTCGACGTTCTGGGTCGGCAAGAACCACAACATCCCGGTCGACGAATGGACCATGGGGGCCTCGAAGCGGCGCTGGCCGCTGGCACTCGGCTATGACCGGTTCTATGGCTTCGTCGGCGGCGAAACCAACAACTGGTATCCCGATCTCGCCGAGGACAACCACTACATCGCGCAGCCCTACTCGCCGGAGGAAGGCTATCACCTGTCGCGCGATCTGGCCGACAAGGCGCTGGAGTTCATCCGCGACAGCCGGCAGACCGAACCGGACAAGCCCTGGTACCTGTGGTTCTGCCCCGGGGCCAACCACGCCCCGCACCACGCGCCCAAGGACTTCATCGACAAGTACAGGGGCAGGTTCGACGATGGCTACGAGGCCTACCGAGAATGGGCGCTCTACAAGATGATCGACAAGGGAATTCTCCCCAAGGGCACACAACTCAGCCCGCTCAACCCGATGACCGAGGGCACCTTCAGTGAGGCGGACGCGGTGCGGCCGTGGGCGACGCTCTCGGCGGACGAGAAGCGGCTGTTCGCCCGGATGGCCGAGGTCTATGCGGCGTTCTCGGAGTACACCGACACGCAGGTCGGACGGATCGTCGACTATCTCGAGGAATCCGGCCAGCTCGACAACACCATCGTCATCTACTGCGCCGATAACGGCGCCTCGGGGGAGGGCTCGCCGAACGGCTCGGTGAACGAGGGCAAGTTCGCCAACGGCTACCCCGACGATATCGAGCAGAACCTCGCGATGATCGACAGGCTCGGTTCGCCCGATGCTTACAACCATTATCCGACCGGCTGGGCTGCGGCGTTCTCGACGCCGTTCCGGATGTTCAAGCGCTACTCCTATCAGGGCGGGGTCGCCGATCCGCTGGTGATCAGTTGGCCGCGCGGCATCAAGGCGCGCGGCGAGGTGCGGCATCAGTACCACCACTGCACCGACATCGTGCCCACCATCCTCGATTGCTGCGGCGTCAAGATGCCGGAGGTGGTGGATGGGCACCAGCAGGTGCCACTGCCTGGCGTGTCGATGCGCTACAGCTTCGACCAGCCGCATGCGCCGACCCGCAAGGAGACCCAGTATTACGAGATGCTGGGTACGCGCGGCATCTGGCACCGTGGCTGGAAGGCGGTGACCGAGCACGGGCCGATGACCGACCTGGGACATTTCGACAAGGATCGCTGGCAGCTGTTCCATACCGAGGTCGATCGCTCGGAATCGCGTGACCTCGCCGAGCAGTACCCCGATCGGCTGCAGAAGCTCGTCGCGTTGTGGATGGCGGAGGCGGAGCGCTATGGCGTGCTGCCGCTGTCGGACCTCGGGGTAATGGGCATCCTCAAGATGGAGTTCAAACCACCGGTGCCGGCCGGCGGGCAATACATCTATTACCCGGGGACCAGCGAGATCCCCGAGCACTCCGCCGCCAACACCCATGGCGTGTCGTTCAGGGTGCTGGCCGATGTGGAGTTTACGCCCAGGACCAAAGGGGTGATCTTTGCGCATGGCTCGCGCTTCGGCGGGCACTCGCTGTTCGTCAAGAACGGCAAGATTTTCTACACCTACAACTTCCTCGGCATCGCGCCGGAGCAGCGCCTCGTCGGCGAGGCGCCGAAGGCCGGCGAGCATGTGGTGGGGGTCGAGTTCACCAAAGAGCGCACCGGCAGCTACCAGGAGTCCTACGGGCCGGCGCGGCTCTATATCGACGACAAAATCGTGGCCGAGAGCGAGATCCGCACCATGACCGGCCATTTCGCCATCACCGGAGAAGGGCTGTGCATCGGCTTTGACAGCGGCGACGTGGTGTCAAGCGAGTACGAACCCGGCTTCGATTTCAGCGACGGCAAGCTCTCGCGCGTCGTCTTCGACGTCGGCAACGACGCCTATGTCGATGTCGAGGCGCATCTCGCTGCCGCCATGGCGCGCGATTGAGGAGGCCATCATGAGCATCGTTCATCTGCTGCCGGTTATCATCAATCTCAGCATCGCGCTGATCGTCTTCGGCCTCGGGCTGGGCGCCAGCCTCAACGACGCTGCCTACCTGATCCGACGACCGGGCATGCTGTTCCGCTCGCTGTTATCGATGAACGTCGTCATGCCGGTGTTCGCCATGCTGCTGGTGGTGCTGTTCGACCTGAACCCGGCGATCGAGCTCGCCATCGTGGCGCTGTCGCTATCGCCGGTGCCGCCCTTCCTGCCCAGCACGCAGACCAAAGGCGGCGGGACGGCGCCCTATGTGGTGTCGCTGCTGGTGACCACCTCAGTGCTGTCGGTCGTCATCGTGCCGCTCGGTATCATGTCGATCGAGGCGATCCGCCATGTTCATGCCGATCTCCCCAAGGTCGCGGTGTCGCTGCTGCTCACCGTCACCTTGCCGCTGATATCAGGGATGCTGCTGCACGACCTGTTCCCGCGGTTTGCGAGCCGGGCGCTGCGGCCGGCCTCAATCATCGGCATGGGGCTGCTGGTGCTGGTGCTGGTGCCGGTTCTGATCTTCGAATGGCAGGTCGTGTGGTCGATGGTGGGAGATGGCACCTTGGTGATCCTCGTGCTGTTCGCCTTTGTCGGCCTCACGGTCGGGCACCTGCTCGGGGGGCCCAACCCGCACGACCAGGTGGTGCTCGCGCTGGCCACCGCGTCGCGGCACCCAGGCGTTGCCATCGCCGTAGCGGCAGTCAACACCGAGCATGTCGCTCCGGTGGCAGCGGTGGTGATCTGGCATCTGGTGGTCGGCGTCGTGCTGGCTGGCCCCTACATCAAGTGGATGCACCTGTTGCCATCGGTCCCGACGCACAAGCCGCCGGTTAAGCCGCATTCGCCGCCAATTAGATAAGACTGCGGCCTAACGGTTTCACCAAAACGGAACAGCGAAGCCTCGATACTCCGCATGCCTCACTTAGCCGCTCGGCATCCTATCCGCCGGGCGGCTCCATTTCGGAAGCGCCTCGGGCGCTCCAGTGAGGATCCCATGGACAAGCTTCTCCAGACAACCGATCCCGTTCGGCCGCCGCGTCTTGCCGAGACGGCAGTGCCGCCCTTGCCCGAGGTCGACAAGTCGGATGCCGATGCGGCTTCGGTCGAGTATTCGCACTATCGCACCGGGCTTTCCAACCATCGCACGGGCTTGTCCGAGCACCGCACCTCGCTGTCGGAATACCGGACGGATCTCTCAACGCACCGCACTGACCTCTCGACCGAGCGCACTGAAATGTCGATGCGGCGCACCGGCATGTCGTTCCAGCGCACCCGGATGAGCGCCGAGCGCACGCTGATGAGCGTGATCCGCACCTCGCTGTCGTTGATCAGCTTCGGTTTCACCATCTTCCAGCTGATCCGGGGACTGAGGGAATCCAAGGTGATCAATGTCGGCGAGCACGCGGCGAGCAATTTCGGCGTCACGCTGGTGGGGCTCGGCATCCTGATGCTGGTGGTCGGTATCATCTACCACATCCAGTTCATGCTCGGGCTACGCCATGAGCGCGACGACATGCATGCCGAGGGGCTGATCCATGCGCAGAGCCGGTTCCCCGGCTCGTTCACGCTGGCGACCGCCTTCGTGCTGCTGGCGATCGGCGTGTTTGCCATCATCAGCATGATTTTCGGCGTCGGACCGTTCTGAGGGAGGTTTTTGAGATGAGCATGGACCGCAGCGAGCGGGTGGCCCGCACCGATGCGCCCGTGGGCATGCTGTGGGTGCCGGGCGGCACTTTCAGCATGGGTTCGGACGCGCATTATCCTGAGGAAGCACCGGCGCATCGCGTCCGGGTCAACGGCTTCTGGATGGACCGGCACACCGTCACCAATCGCGAGTTCGAGGCCTTCGTCGCCGCAACCGGCTATGTCACCCTGGCGGAACGGCCGGCCGACCCGGAGGACTATCCAGGGGCGCTGCCCGAGTTGCTGCAGCCGTCATCGACGGTGTTCAGCCGGCCGCTCGGCCCGGTCGATATGCGCAACCACTACAACTGGTGGAGCTATGTCCGCGGCGCCGACTGGCGGCACCCGGGCGGGCCGCAGAGCGACATCAGCGGGCTCGCCGAACACCCGGTGGTGCACGTGGCGTTCGAGGACGTCGAGGCTTATGCCAGCTGGATCGGCAAGCACCTGCCCACCGAGGCAGAGTGGGAGTTCGCGGCGCGCGGCGGGCTAGACAAGGCGGAATATGCCTGGGGCGACGAGATGACGCCGGATGGCCGGCACATGGCCAATACCTGGCAGGGGGATTTTCCCTATCTCAACAGCGGTGACGACGGGTTCGAGGGCACCGCGCCGGTCGAGAGCTTTCCGCCCAACGGCTATGGGCTCTACGACATGGCCGGCAATGTCTGGCAGTGGACGGCCGACTGGTACGCCGCGCATCGCGAGGCGCACCTGGCGCTGAACCCGACCGGGGCGGCCCGCGAAGCAAGTTTCGATATGCGCCAGCCCGGAGTGCGGATCCCGCGCAAGGTGACCAAGGGCGGCTCGCACCTGTGCGCCCCGAACTATTGCCGCCGCTACCGTCCGGCCGCGCGCATGGCGCAACCGGTCGACACCTCGATCTCGCATCTGGGGTTTCGGTTGATCGTCAGGGGGTAGCGGTCGAGCCGGCCTGTTGCTCCCCTCCCCCTTGAGGGGAGGGGTGGGGGGCCATCGGTGATCACAGAACCACCCCCACCCTCAGTCCCTCCCCTCATTGGGGAGGGAACCGAAGCAGCGGTGGTTCGCCGATTCTCCTCACGGCCGATACACGCACCTGAAGCCGATGTCGTTGGTGGTGTGGCTGCCCAGTTCCGGCTGGCGCGCGGCCGGGCGGTAGCGGTGGTTGAGGTTGCGGGCGCAGAGGTGTGAGCCGCCCTTCAACACCCGGCGGACGCCAGGCGCGGTGGTTGCCAGCATGGCGGCGAGCCGGGGATTGGCCGGCGCACAGCAATCCATCGGCTCAGCGCTGCCAGTGGCCTCCCGCCAGGTGTCCGTCGTCCATTCCCATACATTGCCGATCATGTCGTAGAGGCCGTAGCCGTTGGCTGGGAAGCTGCGCACCGGCGAGGTACCGGGATAGCCGTCCTCGACCAGGTTCTCGTAGGGGAAGGCGCCCTGCCAGACATTGGCCATCTGCCGGCCGCGCGGCGTCAGTTCGTTCCCCCAGGCATAGTCGGTGCCATCGAGCCCGCCGCGCGCCGCGAATTCCCACTCGGCTTCGGTCGGCAGGGCCTTCTGGCACCAGGCGGCGTAGGCGGCCGCGTCGTCGTGCGACACGTGCACCACCGGATGTTCCATTCGGCCTTCGAGATCACTGCCGGCGCCGTTGGGATGGCGCCAATCGGCGTCGGCCCGCTGTCGCCACCAGGTGCCCCATTGCCGCAGATCGATCTCAGGTCCCGGCGCCTCGAACACCAGCGAGCCGCGCCGGCCGCGCTCGGCCGTGGTCTCGTAGCCGGTGGCATCGACGAAGGCTTCGAACTCGATATTGGTCACCGGCGTGGTGTCGATCCAGAAGTCGGTAACACTCACCTGCCGCCGCGGCGCTTCCTCGGGGTAGAAGTTGTCGGCCCCCATGGTGAAGCTGCCGCCGGCGACGAAGCGCATATCAAGCGGCACCGGGTTGATCGGCAGTTCGGGGGCGGGGCGGAACATGTCGAGCAGCATCGAAATCTCCTCTGATCCTATGGATGGCGCCGCTCAGGGCGCGAAAACCGTGGCCCAGTCGTGCTTGATGGAGACGACGTGGAAGCCGTACTTCTCGGCCGCGCCGAGCGAGAAATTATCGGGCTCGGCATAGGCGAACTCGCGCGCCGCATCGTCGTGGTTGATCAGCAGCTGCAGGCTCGGCCCATCGCGATCCCGCGAGTAGCGCATCATGGCGATATCGCCGCCGCTCAGGACGTTGCCGCCGACCAGCAGCGGGCGCTTGCCGACTGCCTGGTTGATGGTGGGAGGCTTGCCCTCCTTGTCGTTGATGTGGCCGACGCTGTCGCCGATCACCAACTGGCTCTTGCCGTCGCGCTCGGTGAATTTCGTCACCAGCGTCGTGCCCATCACCCGTTCGAGCGGGATGCCGAAGGCCTCTTGCGAAAAGGCGCGGGTGAACAGCACCGGGCTGCCGCTGCAGATCCAGACCTCGAAACCATGGGCCTCGAGATAGTCGATCAGCTCGAGCATCGGCTGGTAGGGTTTGACGCCCTCCAGTTTGCCAGCGGCGGAAAACATCTGCTTGCGGAGATCCGCCGCAGCCTGATCGAGGGTGCGGCCGGCCAGCGCGGTGCTGGCGATCTCGACGAAGCCGGCCTCACCGGCCGCCGCCAGCGCCTTGGTATCGCCGCTGAGGAACGCCGAAATTGTCGGGCGCTCGGCAATTGCGGGGTCGTTGCTCACCGCGGCCTTGATGCCATCGACGATCGGCGCCAATGCCGCCGGCAAAGGCTTTTCGACGATCAGCGTGCCGTCCATGTCGAACACGGCGATGCGGTCGGGCACCGGTACGAAATCGGCGCTGCCCGCGGTGGTGACGCGGGTGACGAAATCCTCGATTGCGGCGGTGGTCGCGGTGTCGCTCCAGGAGGGAAGGGCGTGGGATCTGGCCAGCACCAGCGTCGACGAGATGAAGGCAATCACCAGCGCGATGGCGCAGACGGCGAGCATGGTGCGAAAGGTCGAGCGTTCGGGCCGGGCAGGCATGTCTCACTCCTCATCGCCGCGACGCGCGGCTCGATCTCGTCGGCTCGCGCCAACGGACAACAGCCGCTGCGGTCGGGAGCATCGGCCCATGATGCTCGCGGGGCAGGGCGGGTGGTCCGGTGCGGGCACCGGTCGGCGAAAGGTGTGAAGCAGGCGCGCGTGGCGCCGGGACGAACTATCGGAAGCCCCGATGGGGTGCTCAACCTGAAACTGAGCGGAGTGTTGCTATGGGATTAACAGTTTTCGACGACTCGACTGCAGGTTGCTGCGTGCGGTGTAAGTAATCGGGGCTGGTGGCTTCGCTCGCCCCGTCACCTCTCCCCTGGAGGGAGGTGGCGATCATCGCGGGCATCTGCATCCAGTGAGAGTCAGCCGCGACACCTTACGAATGGTCCCGATCAGGGTGGCACGACGAAGGTCAGGCCGGTGCGCAGGCCCCAATCGGGACCACCCTCGGGCGCCGCCAGGTAGGCACGGGCACCGATCTGCCATTTCAAGGTCTGGCCACCGGCCTCGAACACCTTGGAGTAGCCGAGGTTCAACGGCACGGTCCATTGCTCGCCGATCCAGTCGTAACTGCTCTCGAGGTTGGCCGAGAGGGTCTGGCCTTCGCCGAGCGCGTAGTTGATGAACGGCTGCAGCTGCAGCAGGCTGACGTCCGCGCGGTCAGGGTCGCCGGCAACCGACCAGATCTGCGTCGCCAGCACGCCGACGCTGACCTTGCCGACGCCGTAGAGCAGCAGCGCCGTCGGCCCGATGCCGAGCTTGCCGTAGCCGAGCCGCTCATCCGTCGCGGTGGGCAATAGGAAGGCCGGCCCGAGGCCCCAGACCAGGGCGTCGGGCTTGCTCGGAGTGATGAAGAAGCTCTGCGTGATATCGCCGAGGCCGAAGACGTCATCGGGATAGATGCCGGTCTGGAACACCAGCGGCGCGATGGTGCGCGAGATGACGTTGAAATCGGCATTGAGCTGGAACGGGATCACCGGCTGCGCCTTGAGCGTATAGCTCAGGCCATCGCCGTCCGGGCCGGCGCCATGGTCGAAATCGAACACGAAGGGAATCGAAGTGACCGACGCCACCGGGTTGGTGAGTTGCTTGGCGACCTCGTCGGCGTCCTGGGCCCAGGCCACCAGCGGCGTGGCGCCGAGAACCCAGATCGAGAGCGCCAGAGTGCGCGTGATGGCCGGAATGGGCAAACGCCGGTGGGCCCGAGGCGCAGCACGATCGACTCCGCGATACATCTTGCTCATTCCCGCCCCTGGCCGCGCCGTTGCGTCAATCTTGGCGCGGCCATCCAAGATGTCAATAATGCAAGATGCAGTGGTGTACCGATATCTATAGAAACTTCAAAATTGTATTCGAATATTGATCCGACGTTAGTGCGATAGCGTACTTAACTGGTGCGCAACCGGACGTGGTGCAGACTTCAATTGACCTGCGCCGGGTCGAGCGACTAAGATTGACGACAATGTCATGTGACATTTGCCTCACTGCTGGCCGCGCCACTTGCGGTCCCCAGGCAGAAGCCTTCCCCAGCACATCGTTGTTTCGGGCGCTTTCGGGCCGGCGCCTCGAGGATCGAGAGCAGTCCGTGGCCATTGCCCGCCTGCACTTTGGATTCTCAGTACCGCCGCAGCAGCGGCGGTAACGGTGCGAGAGCTTCCGTGTCCGCCCGATCAACGGACATCGGCGAGCGCCACGAGGCCAAATGTGCGAGTGGAGGCTCCCTCCTCCCCATCTCCATTCGCTGGTGCCTCGTGGCGTTCTTTTCGCACGTTGTCTCCGATCCGGTTCTCCGTAATCAATTTCAGCGAAAGCTCTGCCAGGTTCCTGCTTTTGGTGCGTAATAGTACAGACGTACAAAGCTTAGGCCCGCAAACGTTGAATTTCATAGTTATTCTAGCAAGTTCGCTAGCGTACGATGTCACATGAAAATTGATTGAAGAACATCTAGAATCGAATCTTGCCGATTCTGACTTTCATTAATACTTGGCCTTAGCGTCGGTCATGTCGAACGGAGTTGAGATGTGAGGCCTTGGCTTCGTTCGGTTCGACCAACGGCAGACGTTTCCAGGTGGCTCCCCATCGCTGACTCGCGAGCCCCCAAGGCCACCACAGACCGATGCAACCCTCGGTCGGAAACAGCAAGCGGTCGATAGACCATCCGGGCGGAGGCCCTGCCGTCCGGATGGTCGCCCCTTCAGCCGCGACACAAGCGGCGTTCCGCGCCAGGGCAACAATACGATCCAACCCCGAGTTTGGAGATACGCTCATGCGTGGCATGCGTAGGAAGCTTGTTGGCCTGTCGGTGATGCCGGCCCTGTGCGGCCTGTTCGTCGCCGCGCCGGGCCTGGCGCAGGAGGCGGCGAAGGAAGCCGTCAAACCGATCGCCGCAGCCGCGTCCGCCGACGTGATCGAGCCGGCCTCGGTGGAGGCGCTCAAGAGCATGGGGACTTACCTCGCCGGGCTCGGCGCCTTCGAGCTCAAGAGCACGTTCGAGACCGAGCTGGTGCTCGACAACGATCAGAAGGTCGATATCGGCGGCACCACCAGCTACGAGGTGAAGCGGCCGGACGGACTGAAAGTCGAGCTGGTCGGCGACCTCGGCTCGCGCGATTTCATCTATGACGGCAAGCAGCTCACCGTGGTGTCGCCGACCGACGAGGTCTACGGCCAGGTCGACGTGGCCCCGACGATCAAGGAAATGCTCGAGCAGGTGGCCTACCATCTCGACATCGAGGTGCCGTTGGCGGACCTGTTCGACTACGGCACGCCGGACTCCGTCGTCGACAAGATCACCGAAGGGTTCCTGGTGAGCCCGGCGACGATCGGCGGCAAACCGAGCAAACACTGGGCTTTCCGCACCGAGGGCAAGGACTTCGAGGTCTGGATCGCCGATGGCGAGGCGCCGGTGCCGCTGAAGATCGTCATCGACGACGACACTCAGCCGGCCCGCCCACGCTTCGAGGCCAATCTCGAGTGGGCCACCGATGCTGCCCCCGATGCCGCTGATTTCGCGTTCACCGCGCCTGCCGGCTACCAGCAGATCGATTTCCTGGCGGCGACGTCCGAGGAGGAGAAGAGCAAATGAGCACGTCCGCTTCTGGACTCACGCGCCGGTCCGGCGCCCTGATGACGGCAGCAGCGCTGCTTGCCATGGCGCTCTCGGCCCCGGCCTTTGCCCGCGGCGGCCACCTGGGTGGTGGAGGTGGTGGTGGTGGCTTCCACGGCGGCGGCAATATGGGGTCGCATTTCTCCGGTGGCGGCACCGGCGGACACCACTCGCCGGGCATGCGCCCGGGGCAGGGCGGGGCAGGCACGCACCATCCGATGCCGCCACCGCCGCACCCGCATCCGCACCCAGGGCCGGGACCGCATCCGCATCCGCCTGGGCCACACCCGTATCCGCCGGGACCGCACCCTTATCCGCATCCGTGGGTGCCGGGGGCGCTGGCCTGGGGCGCCGCTGTCGCCGACGACATGTGGGACGATCTCGACGTGGTCTACGCCCTGCCGGGTAGTTGCGAGATCGTCACCGTCAACGGCAACAAATACGCCCATTGCGGCAGCGGCTGGTACCAGAAGGTGTTCCACGGCAGCCAGGTTGCCTATGTCGTGGTGCCCGACCCGAGCTGAAGGCTCCAAAGACGCAAGCGGCCCGTGACGGGCCGCTTCGGGGGTCGCGAGAATATGCAGCACAGGGTATTTGCTGCAGCATGGATCCGCGCGCCGGGTCCGACCCCCAAGGCACTCATGGTGCCGCCTCACAACCGAATTCCCCGTCACCCCGGAGCCCGGCTCCGGCTGCACGGGGCAAGGCATCGGATGTGCGGGCGGCGAGGCAATGCCAACCCCCCTTTCATCCGATACGAGCGTCGCCGAGTTCGCCTCATGGCATCGGCCAGCTCCAACCCGACGGGTCTGTGACAGGGCCCGCAGTGAGGCATGAAAGGAACTCGGAAATGACCTCTATCGTGAAGATGACGGTACTTGGCGGGATTGCACTCCTGAGCATCGGCGCCATGGCGGCGCCAGTGCTGGCCCAGGACTATCTGATCCAGGACCAGCCGCGGCTCTGCCTGCGGTTTGACAACAAGTCGCTGATCTCGACAGCCGACGAAGGCCAGGACGCCTATGACCGCGCAGCGGCCTTGGGCAACCGGTGCTTTGCCAACTTCCCCCGGCTGAACCAGAGCGTGACGATCCTGCCGGCGCCGAGCGCCAGCGCGTCGAACAATCGCGACTACTATTTCCTGACGCCCGAGCAGCGCAAGCTGATGGGGATCGGAAACCCGAACCCCGATGATCGGTGACCGGGCTCCGGATCTCGATTGACCGTTGATCCGGACGCATCCACCGATGCCGCGGCTGCCCCGACCGGCACTGCGGCATCGGCATCCCGAATACTCTCGCCTCAGACCGGCGACCGCTAATATCACCACAATTGCCTTGCAAGCTTTTCTAGCCATCCGACGCTCGGCGATTTGCCCGGCGTCACCGCATGGGTGGCACCCTGCCTCACATCTGAAATCTCCGGCGCTCGGAGCATCGCTCCACGGGCCCTCGTGCCGGATGCGACATCGGATGTGCGGATTGCCCACGGGCTTCTGACTCATCCGATTCCCGAGGTCTCTGCGGAGACCAAACGAGCGTTGCCGAGGCCGCCTCGCGGTGCCGGCCAGCTCCAACCGACGGGCCCATGTTCGGGCCCGGAGTTCGTGAGGCATGAAAGGAACTCTAGAAATGATCTCTATCGTGAAGATGACCGTGCTGAGCGGGATCGCGCTGCTGACCGTTGCCGCCATGGCGGCACCGGCAGCGGCCGAACGGCTCTGCCTGCGTTCCGACAACAAGTCGCTGATCTCGACCTCGGAAGAGGGCCAGGACGCCTATGACCGGGCGGCGGCGCTGGGCAACCGCTGCTTCACCAACCAGGCACGCGGTGGGGTCACCATCCTGCCGGCGCCGAAGGCCGACTCGCGGAACGGCAACGACTACTACTTCCTGTCGCGCAGCCAGCGCGAGCTGCTGCACCTCGCCGACTGAGGCGCATCGATGCAGGGCGCCGCCGCATTGCCCTGGCAGTGCCGCGGCGTAGTTAGGTACAGCGTTGTGTCGCCGCCGCATTGCCCGGGCAGTGCGGCGGCGTCGTTAGGTTCAGCTTGGCGTTCAACGGGTGCCGCGCTTCGAGGTGCGGACAATGGCCCCGCGGCAGGTATCCACCCAGACCAGGTAGCTCTGCGATCCCTTGGTGACGCTGGCCTGCCAGGTGTCGCCGATCGGGCTGTTGAGCTTGATGTTGGAGTATCCCTTGCCGGCGAGGAACTGGCGCATGCGGTGCGACGTCATGCAGGGATTGTCGTCGTCGTCGTCATCATCGTCGTCGTCCATCAGCGAGTGCTGGGCCAACGCCGGAGGCGCCGTGACAAAGCTGCCGAGCGACAGGGTTGCGAGGGTGGTGAGCGCCAGGGCGGCGGCTATGCTGGGGGCGGTCATGCCAGTCTCCTTTGGTCGACAGGGGAGCCAAAGGCATGGCCTCGCCCGGTCGCGCGGGGGGCGGCAGCGGCGGCCTCGGCGCTGCGCCTGGAATGAGGCCGCTCGAATCTATGTCAGCGCGAGATTGTCGTAGTGGCCGAACGAAGCCAGCGTTAGCGAATGGTAAAGGCTGCGCCGCCAAGAAACCCGCTGAAACGTGGGGCCGCTACGGACAGGCCAAGGAAAGCGGCATTTCCACGGTTATTTCCGCAGTACGAAAACGATACATTACGACGTCTCGTAATTCTGTCGCATTTCGTTTCCACATAGCGATTCGAGGCGACGTTACCGATTTCGGCGGTGATCGACCTGAATGTTGCCTTGATCGGGTGCGGTGCGTGATGTAGCGTTGTGTTGCGTCGGTAGTATCATCGGCGCCTCTGTGCGAATTCGTACAGTTAGACAAAAGTATTTGGTAGAGTTTAGGGCGTATTGCAGGAACCCCTGCTACTACCGTTGAGGCAATCGCCGAGCGACGACCACCTGTCGTGAGGGACCGGCGAGCAACGAGGCGGCAGAAGCCGCCAGCGCACGGATCGCTGCCCAGCGAGGGCAGCTGCGGCGCGAGAGGGAATCTGCGGGGGGCGCAGCTTCACCTGACATTGGTGTTTTTGGCATGAGCAGTCGCCCATGACCATTTGTTGCGGCGCTTTGCGCCGGGCCCTGATTAGGGAAGCAACTGGCGGGGGCTGCGCAAAACAGGAGCGCAGACGCTTGTCTTTTCTGTCCCCCCGGTTCGAGAACGGTTTGCTGACGCGACTATCCGACCAGGACCTGGCGCTGCTGGGACCGATGGAGCGGGTGGAACTCGCCCCGCACAACGCGCTCGAGGTGGCCAACCGCAGTGTCGAGTCGATCTATTTCATCGAGCGCGGTTTCGCCTCGGTCGTGGCCGACGATGCCGATGGCGGCATCATCGAGGTCGGGCTGATCGGGCCCGAAGGGATGACCGGCCTGGCCGTGGTGCACGGGGTTGAGAAGACCCCGTTCAGCACCGTGGTGCAGGGCGGCGGCACGGCGGTGCGGATCGATCCCGAGCACCTGCGCGCGGCGCTCGCCGACAGCCCCTCGCTGCACCAGCTGTTCATGCGCTACGCGCAGGCCTTCGCGGTACAGGTGGCCTCGACAGCATCGGCCAACGGCCGGTTGCTGCTCGAGCAGCGGGTAGCTCGCTGGCTGCTGATGGTCGGCGACCGGCTGGGCGAGTCGTTTCAGATCACCCATGAGTTCCTCTCGGTGATGCTGGCTGTGCGCCGCGCCGGGGTGACCCGAGCCCTGCAGGATCTCGAAGCGCGCGGCCTGATCCGCACCATGCGCGGCGTGGTGGCGATCATCGACCGCGCCGGGCTAGCCGAGTTCACCAACGGCGCTTACGGCCTCGCCGAAAAGGAATACGCTGCGCTGCTCGGCCCGGAGGGTGAGCCGGAAGTGGTCGAGGTGCGGGAGCCCAAGCATTATCGCAAGGTGAGTTACTGAGGGCCCTGCCGTTTGGCGTCGCAGGTGGGTCTTGCGGCCCCTCGCCCCTGAGGGGAGAGGATAGTGCAGCTGGGACCGGAGGTCCGTAGCGGAGCTTGGGTGAGGGGTTCGGCTTCTCAGCGAGCGCTCGTTGCACCGCTTCACCCCGCAACCGCCCTTCGGCCACCTCCTCCCCTGAGGGGAGAAGGGAAGGGCCGCGCGCCACTGTGGCAGGTTCCCCCCCCCCCGAAAGAGGCTCCCGCGGGGGCACCGGTGGCTGTCGCCCTTACTTCGCGATCACCATCGCCTCGAGCTTCGCCAGGTCGGTCGGCAGTTCCATATCCCCGGCCGGCAAACCGTTGACCGAGAGGATGTAGGCGACGAGGTCGGCATAGGTTTCGTCGCCCAGCTGGCCCGGCCGCGAGGGCGGCATGCGGTCGTGGACGTGGGTGTAGAGCGCGCCGACGGTCTTGCCGACCCATTTGCCTTCGAAATAGGCGCCGGCCAGCGGCGGGCCGTAATTGGCGCTGACCAGGTCCGGGCCGTGGCAGGAGACGCAGTTGGCGTCGTAGGCGGTCTTGCCGCGCGCCGCCTGCTCGGCGGTGAAGGTCGCCGGCTCGCCAGCCGTGGTGGTCGTTGCCGCCTCGGCGGCTGGAGCTGTCTCCGTCGTTGCCGCAGCGGCGCCATCGCCTTCACCAGCATAGGTGTAGACGAGGATAGCGCCGGGGTTCTTGAGCGACGTACCGGCGCCGCCATCCATGGTGCCGACGAGGCCGCTGACATCGGTCGCCACATACATGGTCTTCATGTCGGGGCTGAGCGCCATGTCGCGCAGGCGGTTCTCGGACTGGAAGTAGCGCTCGATCGGGCCGGCAGCGGTCTTGCCGTCGGCGCTGAGCGGCACGCGGTAGATCGAGCCGCGCTTCAGTGTGGTGACCAGCAGCGAATTCTCCCAACCCGGGATGCCCTCTCCCGCTTTGGGGAAATAAGCCTGCATCGACGACGTGGCGACGGTGGGCCAGCAGATGAAGTCGATGCCGCCACAGGTCGGGTCGGTGAAGTCCCAGTCGCTGTGCACGGTGAAGAGGGTCGCGAGCGGGTCGTGCTGCTGGCCCGGCCACTTGGTCTCGTCCTCGACCGGCACCGATGGGTCGATGGTGATGTCGGAGAAGGTCAGCTGCGCGCATGGCGTGGTGGCGAGGTCCCAGCGGGCCATCTGGTAGGCCTTGTCGTCCTTGAAGCCGACGACATGCGGCCAGCCGTAATTGTCGCCACCGACCAGCACGTTGACCTCGTCATCGGTCTTGGGGCCCTGCTCGGAGGCGTAAAGCGTGCCGTCGGGGCCGAAATCGATGCCCTGCATGTTGCGGTGGCCATAGGTGAAGACATGGCTTTTGACGCCGTCGATCTCCGGGTTGTCCTCGGGGATCGAGCCATCGAGGTTCAGCCTGAGCGATTTGCCCTGGTAGGCGATCCAGTTCTTGGCCGCGAGCTCGCCGGCCGTGGGCAGGCGCTGCGCCTCGATCGGGATGCACCAGTTGCCGAGCTGGCCCTTACCGCCATCGCCGATAGTGTAATAGAGCTTGCCGTCGGGGCCGAATTTCAGCCGGCCGGAATTGTGGTCGTTCTGGCCGGGCATGCCGGCAATGATCACCTTGGGGTCGCTGAGCGTGCCGGTGGCCTTGTCGAAGCTCAGCCGGACGATCTTGGCGAACAGGAAGGCGTAGGGGCTGAACTTGTCCTTCACCCACTCGTGCTGGGGCAGGGTTTTGTCCACGTAGGTGTAGGCGGCATAGACATAGTCGTTGCCGGTATCCTTGAGCAGACCCGGGTCGAGCGCCAGGCCGAGCAGGCCGTCCTGGCCGCCGGGCGCCGAGACCTCCTCGATATCGATCGCCACCTGTTTGCTGCCGTCAGCGGGATTGACGCGGGTGATCCTGCCGCCGACGCGTTCGGTCACCCACAACCAGTCATCCGGGCCCCAGCTGATTTCCCACGGGCCCTCGAGCCCGTTGGTCAACTCCTTCATCTCGAACTGCTTGGTGCCGGCCACTGCCGAGTCCGGCGTGTCCTGGGCGAAGACCGGCAGCGCCATGCCGCAGAGGGCAATGGCGAGGGCGAACCTTGCGGAGAGTTTCATCGGGCGTTCCTCCAGTGTCATAGGCTGACGGTCCAACCCGCAGTGAAGCAGGCCGGTTCCAGGATGGCGCAGCAGTAACAAGTGCGGCGTGTGGCGGGCGTTACCCGCCACGGCTGTGTATTACGGCTGGTCGTGCTTCCAGCCGAGGATGCGTTCGGCCTTGGACGAGTTGAAAAAGGCCTTGCGACCGCTGAGATCGCCCTTGATCGGGATGCCGGGGAAGTACTTGGCCGCTGCTTCGAGGCTGGGCGTGTCGAGCGTGGTGTCGGGGGCGACGATGTAGAAAGCCTCATGCCCCTTGAACTTGCCCTCGAGGCTCAGCAGGCAGGCCCGCGCCGCGGCGTCGAAGCGCGTATAGGCGAACAGGTGCTTTTTGGGTGAGGCCGAGTTGGGGGTGAAGTTGCGCGCTGCCAGTTCGCGTTCCGGCACCACCCAGTGGAAGCGCATCGAGGCGATGGAGATATCTTCCCAGCGGCGGGCAAAGGCGTCGGCCTGGGCTTCGCAGATCCATTTCGAGAGGCTGTAGGGCTCCTCGGAATAGTTGGCGTGCTCCTCGTCGATCGGCAGGTAGTCGTAATGCGGATCGCGGCTGTAGGAGTGGCCGATGGCATTGACGCTCGAGGCCTGGCAGATGCGCATGATGCCGTTCTCGACTGCTGCCTGCAGCGCGTTGTAGCTGCCCACGACATTGTTGTTGTGGACCACATGATCGGGGTGCCGGCCGGGCGAGGGGATGGCAGCCATATGGATCAGCGCGTCGCAGCCGGCAAAGGCGGCAACGAGCTTCTCATACTCATCCATGTCGGCCTGGATGAAATGCAGGTCCTTGGTTTCCTCGGTCTCGGGCGCCGCGACGCGGTCGATGCAGACCAGGTCGTGGCCCTGTTTGCGCGCCTCGGTGATGATGGCGCGGCCGACGCCGCCGGATGAACCGGTGAGTGCGATCTTCATTTCAGTATCTCAGCTCGAATAGACGGCTTCGTGGAGCCCGCGGATATAGCCGATGGCGTAGAGGCGGCCGAAGGCCGAGTAGCCGGCGTTCTCGTTGCTGTCGCCTTCGACCGTCGGAACATGGTCGGGGCGCAGCACGCCGTCGAAATCGATGTCCTTGTAAGCTCGCATGGTGGCCAGCATGTCGGTCTTGCCGGCATCGTGCCAGGTCTCGTGGAAGTTGGTCGGCACGCCCTCGACGTCGCGGAAGTGCACGAAGCTGATCTTCTTCTTGCCGAAGCCGCGGATCACCTTGGGCAGGTCGTCGGTCATCAGGGTGAAGTTGCCCTGACAGAGGGTGATGGTGTTGTAGTCGGACGGCAGCATGTCGACGAGGCGCTGGAAGTTCGGCACGGTGCGCATGATGCGGCTGACGCCCTTGATCGGGGTGATCGGCGGATCATCAGGGTGCATCGAGAGCTTGACGCCGGCCTTTTCGGCCACCGGCAGCACGCGGCGCAGGAAATACTCCAGCGTCTCCCAGAGCTTTTCTTCCGAGATCGGCGGGTTGGAGGTGATGCTGTCCGGCACGTCGTTGGCGTTGAACGCCGTCACCACCGAGCCGCCGCGGCTGGGCAGCGCCATGTTGGTGCGCACCCAGTTGAAATCGGTCATCCACTCGTAGCACCAGACCGGGATGCCGAGCTTGCCCATGTTGGTGATCAGCTCGCAGGCGACATCGATTTCGGCGTCGCGACCTTCGAGGCCGCGCTTGGCGAGGTTGAGCGGCGGACGCGCCTCGATGACGCGGATCTCGTAGCCGCCCTTCTCGTACTCGTCCTTCATGCGCGTGAGCGCCGAAAGCGAGGAGACACGCTCGTTGGCCTGAAGACTGTCGAATGGCAGGCCGGCTACGGCCAGGTCGACCCCGCACTGCTTGGCAAGCTTCCAGACGGGTGAGTATTTGGGAGGGATGACCTCGGCGATCTCTAGCATCGATACGATCTCGAAAGTTGGTGCGGCAAATATCGGGCCGCGGTGGATGTAACTATGCCGGCCGCTGCGAACGGCCGGCGCTGTGGCGTCATAGCCCCGCCTTGGCGGGGACGGGCCTTTGAGGCGCTCCGGGGGGCGGATGCCTAGGCGTGGAACTCGGCTTGCGACTCCTTGGAGCGGACCGAGTGCTGGCCCCATTTCTGATCGAGGTTGGGCCACGGGATCGAGTCGACCAGGAGCCGGGTGTAGGCGTGCTGCGGGTTGC
>Ga0209902_100842_pt1 | contig 22802 bp, 23 predicted proteins | sample FECB27metaG_FD_188304 | JGI IMG/M metagenome (GOLD analysis project Ga0209902, IMG submission 188304) | Cyanobacterial communities from the Joint Genome Institute, California, USA - FECB-27 (SPAdes) (version 2) | ecosystem: Environmental > Aquatic > Thermal springs > Hot (42-90C) > Microbial mats...
CGCGCTCGGCAAGCTCGCCGGATGGTTCGAGGACTACAACGAGAACCATCCTCACTCAGGGCTCAAGATGCGCTCCCCTCGGGAGTTCATCCGGGCACAAACTCAATAGCTGACTGTCCGGTCAAATAGGGGCAACTCCAGGTTGAAACCGCCGGATCAGGAAAACCCACTGGCGCCGTGCACTTCGAGTGCGAGCTGACGATCGGGACCTGAGACGCGCGAATGGCATGATGGCCAGCGGCACATGAAAGGCCGCACCTACAGGTCGGATACATGGCCGCACCAACCAGCAGATGCAAAAGGCTCAAAGAATCCCTTGCCAACGGAGAGCCGTCCATAAACGGCCCCATTTGCGACCGCGTGGCTTCGCTATGATAGTGGCACCAGATTGAAATAATTGACAGGAATACATGTGCGGCCATAGGCACCGATAACCCGTTTGGTGTCTGGAAAAGGGTCTAGTGCTTCAAGCTTGACACCAGCTGACCTTTCACATGGAAGAGGACCATCTGAACGCGGCGGAAGGCCCGGGCCTAGAGGACGCGAACTGGCATTCTTTCAAAATCGGGTGAGGGTGGGCGGTGACTACACTATCGCCCTTGTTTCTCAAGGCGGGAAGTGTGTCTGACTTGGGTCAGACGGTTCAACCAAGGCTCACCATTGAATGCCAGCCGGCGCGAACCTGCAAGAAACGATTGCAGCGTGGACGAAATCCTCCAGCGGAGCCCATGCAGACCCCGCTGGCTTCGCGCCGATGGTTGATGGTCTGAGGCTTCGATCACCGTCATCCGAAGGGGTGACGGTGGGACAAAAGCATGGAAAAGCATTGGAAATGGTTGGAAGCGCAGGCAGTCCCACTGGGTCGTAACGCCTTGCTATCGCAGACTTTCCGCAGTCCCTCCGGGCCCACCAATGAAATCATATAGTTCTCAATTCGATGACGTTATCCGCGAACGTGCAGCCTGGAACGCCGGAAAGAAAGTCGGCACAAAGCGTCCGTTCACCCAGAAGCAGATCTGGGCAATTCGCTTCTTCCTTGATCGCGAGAGACGCGTTCGGGACAGAGCGCTGTTCGATCTGGCAATCGACAGCAAGCTTCGCGGCTGTGACCTGGTCAAGATCAGGATCCGCGATGTGGTCGCCGGAACAGAGATCAGGACTCGCGCGATCGTCGTCCAGCAGAAGACCGGTCGTCCCGTCCAGTTCGAGATCACTGGGGATGTGAGAGCAAGTCTTCTGGCTTGGCTCGAACGGCGAGGCGGAACGGTAGAGGACTTTGCCTTCCCAAGCCGGGTCGATCACGCACGCCATATGAGCACAAGGCAGTACGCGCGCTTGGTCGATGAATGGGTGACCGCGATCGGTCTGCGTTCGGAGGAGTATGGCACTCACTCGCTCCGCCGCACCAAGGCATCGATGATCTGCAGGGCGACGGGTAACATCCGCGCCATCCAGATATTGCTTGGTCACTCCAAGATCGAGAACACTGTGCGCTATCTCGGCGTCGATGTGGAGGACGCGCTCCTCCTAGCAGAGCGGACCGAGATCTGATGTTGGGCGGCCATCCGACGCAGCGTGGATGGCCGCTTTTGACCCTCGGTAAACCTGATTACTCCGACCATCGTGGGGTGGATTGCTGCCCGGCTGCTTCTGGGCGAACGATTTGGGAAAGCGGTCGTCTAAAAGGGCGGCTGAACTTAACGGCAACAGGCCCCTCATCGATCGTTGACCCTGCTGCCCGACGACTGGTTCGGCTTTACCTTCAACTTAGAATGATGTTGAGCTTCCCTTTAGGTGTGGAAGCTCTAGCCAATGCGCTGCACGAAACGACGCGATCTTATGGCATCGGCTCAAATGGCGTCCGCCAATGCCACGCCGACCGCGGCTGAGGCTGCCGCCATCGTGAGTGCCAGCGGCAGCTTGCTCTTCTGCCGGTTGGCGTCGATCGTAAACAGGTTCAGCGGGAAGAGATGACGGTGGGACGCGGGCTCGGTGTCGGCGCGTGGTGCTTCCAGGAAGCACTCCTCGTCGAACCAGGCCCAGTCGTCGGCCCACGTCCAGCAGTCATGCGCCTTGTAGAGGCGTGCCACGGTGTCGGCGAAGGCCTTGTCGGTCGGCAGGCGGATGTAACTGCCGGGCGCGGTCTCGAAGTAGCGCATCGCCAGCGGCAGCGCGCGCTCGGTGCAATAGTTCGACATCCACAGGCGAAAGCCGATCTCGGCACGCAGGCTGTCTAGGATCCGGAACAGCTGGACGTGCTCCTCGTGGCCATACTCGCCCCAGGGATTGTGGGTGAAGACGTTCATGTCGGCGCGCAGGCGGTCCCGCAGCGCCTCGCGGATGCGCGTATAGTTGGTCTCGTAGGCGCTGGCGACGGCCTCGTCCGCGACCGCCCTCTGGCCGCCGGTCCCGACCATCCTCAGCGAGCGGCGGGTCATGTAGGTGAGGGCCCGGCGGTTGGCCTCCATACCAAAGGCGAGACCAAAGTCGCTGAGCGTCGGGTTCGACCAATCGGCGCAGCCGTAGGCACCCGATTCGGGCATGTCGAGGCAGGTCACGTTGCTGCGCGGATAGTCGGCGATGGCGCACCGGCGACGCTCTCCGAGACCGGGCTGAGCCCAGAAGTCGGTGTAGACGATGATGACCTCGCCGACGTCCCGGAGGATCGAGTTGAACCAGAGCAGTTCGTCGTCCGGATGCGCCCCGATGATGACGGAGTTCTTCAGGAAATCGGTCTCACCATGCATGGTTCTGCCCCCGGCTCGTATCACTTGGTGGTGCGGGCTGCGCGGGCCTCGCGTATCCGCTTCAACTGCTCGCGTGCCTCGAAGGCGGCATGGGCCAGGCGCCCGCGCCAGGTCGGCAGGCTGCGCAGCTCGAACATCGCGGTCGGGTGCGTGCCGAAGTCTAGCTTGAACGGCTCGTCGCCAATGGTGAAGTCGAACACGGTCCCGCCAGCGGAGATCCAGTCGGAGATCATGCCGTCGTAGAGGATGAGGCCGGGCGAATGCCGGCCATGCGTCTCGTAATCGCAGGCGATGAGAAGGTAATGGAACCGGCCCCCCTGCGTCAGGCCGAAGACATGGCCGATGTCCTGGCCCTCGACGGACAGAGCATAGGTGCGCGCGAAACCGGCGCGGGCGCCTTCGACGGCCACCTCGGCGTAAAAATCGCGCACGCGATCATCTTGGATCAGGTCGCCCGCGAATCGCCCCGCGCGGCCGGACTGGATCGAGCCGATGGCCTTGGTGATTTCCATGCTGTCACCGAGAAGGCGGAGCGTGGCGCCAGGCGTCTTGAAAAAGCGCTTCTTCTTCTTGTCGAGGTAGCGGGCGAAGTTGTCGCTCAGAGATACGGCCCGCCATGCATCCACACTTGGCTTCAAGGTCGTGGCGTGAGCAGAAAAGTCGAGCTGTCTCGCCGTGATGTCGAGAAGCTCCGTCCAACTGCTGACTGCCTCTTCGCGCACCGGGCGAATGCGCAGAATGTCATGCGCGGGGAGGGCTGCCGCCACACTCGCCCGCGTCTGCGCCGTAGCCACGAAGCCGCGGCGTACGACGGGGGCAGCATAGTCGCTGACGCCGAGATCGTGCGATTCCAGCAGCGAGACTCCCGATTTGATGCGCAGGATAAGCGGCAGGACGAACTGGAGGCGACCATCCAGGTCTCTTCCGGTCAAGAGCAGCGGACGGGCGTCGCGCGCTGGTACCAAGCGCCGATAGAAGGCATCGAGCCATAGTGGGTGCTGGAAGGCGCCCCCGCCGGAGGCCTCGAACAGGTTCGCATAATCGGCGCATAGTGTTGCGAAATCGGTCACAACAGCGACGTGAGCATCTACAGCGCCTGCGCGGCACGAAGCAATCGGCTGCTCTAAGGTAGTATGTGGCATGATGTGTTTCTACCACAGGACTGGTAAGAAGACGTTAACCGCTAGGCAAAGTATGCATTAAGCCTAATGACGATACTGTGCGAGCCGTGTGGATCGACGCGTCCTCGGGAGAACTCCTCGTATCGATGGCATCATCGTCGCAGATGAGGTCAACGCCCTCCGCCCTGATCGTTTGTGGATCTGGTCGCCGCAATCGCACCGTCCCGATCACGCCCCCATTCGAGCCCAAATCCGGTGCCGTTCGAATGGCGGGTTTCATGCTGGGGGCAAACCAAGTTGTACGACCGGAGTGGGGTCGCTGGCCGAACGTCTGCTTTCTCTGTTTCTGAGCCAGGACCGGACGGTCGGCAGACGGCCCCGCAACTGCCGCGGATGGTAATCTCCTTGACTTGCGGGGGTGATTTGCGTCAACCAGCTAAACTTGAGTGGGGAGCGGATTGGCGGGTTCGGGGGAGATGCGATAAGTTTGTAAATTCGCTGCTGGAAGAATGGGACGCACAGCCCTTTCTGCCTAGGTCTGTCTAGCCATGAACGAGATGTCACCATCCCCCCAACCCGGCGCCGCCGGGTCCGCAGAGGAAGGCCTCGCGATTTCCGCGCGTGGCCTCGCCAAGTCATTCGGCACCGTCAGGGCCGTCGACGGCATCGATCTCGACGTGCCGAGGGGCATGATCTTTGCGATCCTCGGTCCGAACGGAGCTGGGAAAACGACGCTCATGCGGATGCTGGCGACGCTATCGCAGCCCGACGAGGGTTCGGCGACCATCATGGGGTACGATCTGGTTTCGGCACCACATTCGGTGCGCGGCACGATCGCCATGACGGGACAGTTCGCCTCCCTGGACGAGGACCTCACGGGCCGTGAAAATCTCGTGCTCCTGTCGCGGCTTTGGGGCTTTCGAGGCCGAGAGGCGAAGAAGCGGTCCGATGAGCTGCTGGCGGCTTTCGGGCTCTCGGATGCCGCTGGCAAGCAGGTCAAGGACTACTCCGGTGGCATGCGCCGTCGGCTGGACATCGCGGCGTCGCTGATCGTGACTCCGGGCGTGCTGTTCCTCGACGAGCCGACCACCGGTCTCGATCCGAACGCGCGAAAGGATGTGTGGAACATGATCCGCGGCCTCGCCGGCTCCGGCGTGACCATCCTGTTGACGACGCAGTATCTGGAGGAAGCCGACCAGCTTGCCGCCCGCATTGCGGTGATCGATCATGGCCGCAAGATTGCTGAGGGGACGAGCCGCGAGTTGAAGGCCGCGACCGGCTCCGGCTTCCTGCATGTCGCCCTCGCCGATCCGGACCGCAGGGACGAGGCGACTCACCTGCTCGAGACATTGCTCGGCCAGACCGTCAGCCGCAGTGCGGAGGGTGCGGAGCTCCATGTGATGGCGGGCACAGCGCGGGCTGCGAACGAGGCGCTGGCCGCCCTCGTCGCCGCCGGGATCGAACTCGCCGACTTCTCGATGGGCCAGCCGAGCCTGGAGCAGGTCTTCTTCGCGCTGACGGGCAAGCCGCGGCCGCTTGCGCAGTCGCAGGAGACAACGGGAGTGAGGACATGACAGAGGCCACGTCGCTCCTGCAACTGCGGCGCGTGGCGCGTCCCCCGGCGCCGTCCGCCCTTTCGAATGCGCTCGTCTTCGGGTGGCGCGCGGTCCTGAAGTTCAAGCACGTGCCCGAACAGCTGTTCGACCTCGTGATGACGCCGATCATGTTCACGCTGCTGTTCACCTATGTGTTCGGTGGCGCACTGGCGGGCTCACCAGCCGAATACCTGCAGTTCTTTCTGCCGGGCATCCTGGTGCAGACCGTCATGTTCAACGCCGTCTATTCGGGGATGGGCCTCTCGACAGACCTCGGCAAGGGCCTGTTCGACCGCTTCCGCTCGTTGCCGATATGGTCGCTCGCGCCGTTTGCGGGGCTGATGGTGGGCGACATACTGCGCCACCTGATCGCAGCGACGATCATCCTGACGATCGGGTTGATCCTCGGCTATCGACCGGAGGCGGGCGTGCTCGGGGTCCTGGCGGCCTTCGTGATGCTGATCGCGATCGGCTTCGGCATGGGTTGGGTCTTCATCGTGCTCGGCCTGCTGATCCGCACGCCGACCACGGTGATGACGCTCGGCTTCACCTTCCTGTTTCCACTGGTCTTCGCGTCCAACATCATGGTCGATCCCGGCACGATGCCAGGCTGGCTGCAGGCCTTCGTCGAGATCAACCCGGTCTCGCTGATGACCACGGCTTTGCGAGGCCTGATGGGTGGCGGCGCCAGCGTGACCGACGTGCTGCTCGCCCTCATCGCGCCTGTAGCGCTGACAGCGGTGCTGGCACCGACGACGCTGTGGCTCTATTTGAGGCGCTGACGCCAACGCATCGGTGCAGGAGCCATTATGGTCGCGGCGCGGCCGTTCGACTATCCCTATGCGGCTGCCGACGATCGCCCGCGATCCGGCGAAAGCAAAGCAGCTGATGGCGAACGCCGGACAGGCCAGGTTCGAACACGACCTGACGCTCGGCCAGAGCCAGACCGTGCAACCAAAGCCCCTGCACAGTCACACGCAGTCATCACCCGTACCAGGGCGCTAATCTGACAAGGGTAGATCTTCCAGAATCGCCGTGATGATGGCCCGAGCGACAGGAAACTCCGATCGAGGCAAGCCGCCACCCGTCATCTCGTCGTTCAACAACACCGCGAGCGCACGCGCCGTGTCGATTCCTTCGACGGTTTCGCCAGCCAGTTCGGTCGCCATGATCTGCGATGCACGACGCCCCATGCCGAGGCCATGGCCAAGCCTACTGTTGCGTCCTCCGCCGACCGTAACCTGAAGATCGCCGATGCCCGCCAGATCGAACGCAGTGTCACGACGTCCGCCAAGCCGCTCGCACAGCACCGCCATTTCGCGGCAGGCCTGATTGAAGGTGGCCGCGGTTGGGTTTTTGGTGGCCGTGTTGCGCACCGTATCGGGATAGCGCGTCTGCATGGCGCTGACGCCGATGGCAAAGAAGTTCTTGAGCGCCGCACAGGCCTCCACGCCAGTGACGTCGTCTGTCACCGATAGTCGGTAGTATTCGGTCCGCATCGCCCCGGCAAAGCGTTCGGCTGCCGTCACGTCCGAGCATGCATAGACGCAGTCTGTCGGCCAGCGGTTGGCGAGTTCGCGTGCGATACACGGTCCGCCTATGCCGATGAAGGAGGTCATGCGGGGGATCAGGGGCGGCACCGACTGCGCATAAGTTCGAAGCCCCGCGCCATCGCCGACAAGCCCTTTGGTGACGAAGGCGACCAGCCGCGGCGCCGTCATCAGCCTGTCGATCTGCGCGGCCGCCCAATCGATGCCGGGACTGCTGACGCCGATGACGACAAAATCGGCCTCCTCGATATGCTCGGAGCGGAGCGCGTCGAATTGCATCGGCCGTACCGTCCCGGGCAACGGCGCATCGAGTTTGGGGTGGATGCCGCCCGGCCGCTGCAGCGCGGCCACGATGTCGCCGTCGAGCGGCGTACCGACAAGACGTACCTGGTTGCCATTGTCGGCAGCAGGCACCGCCAGCGCGCTGCCCATGACCCCTGCCCCGAGGATCAGGATCGTTGCCACTGTCTAGAGCCTCCCTGCGGTCGCACCAGCCCGCGGACGAGGACGGGCGACGTTGTCGCGCTCGTGCGGCACGGCTTCCGCGTCGGGCTGGCGGGTGTGTGTCCGGCTTTCAGCGGTGATGTCTGTGCATCTGGGCATGGGACCCTGCAACCATAATCGTAGTCTGGCTTCCGTTCGTCTCGGTCTCATCGCATCGCATCCATAGCGTCTGGGGCACTGGCGAGGCAGGACAAGGCGCTCGCCCTGTTGGAAGTCTAGACTCGTCTTTCAGTGACGGCATCGAAGACGTGAACCTTCGCCGGCGCGACCTGAAAACTGACCGCGTCTCCTTCACGGAAAAGCACCGATCGATCGACGATTGCGACGAATTCGCCACCAGCAGCGCGGGTGCAGAGCTGGACGTCGTGGCCCAGCCGCTCGACCAGTTCGGCCGTGGTCTTGATCGGACCGTCGGGTGCGATCTCGACGTCAGTGGGCCGAACACCGCAAATCACTTTCTGACCGGGTTTTGCCGCGGTCGATGCGGGGAGTGGCAGACGGCCGTTGGCGGTCTCCACGGCGGGTAAGCCATCGGCAGAGATGACCATTCCCTCCATGAAGTTGATCGCCGAAGAACCGATGAAGTCTGCCACGTATTTGCTGGCCGGTGTGTCGTAGACGGCATCCGGAGAGCCGATCTGCTCGATCTTGCCGGCACGCATGACGACCACGATGTCCGCCATGGTCATCGCCTCTATCTGATCATGCGTGACGTAGATGGTCGTCGTCTTCAGCCGGTTGTGGAGCTGGCGTATTTCGGTGCGCATGTGCGCACGAAGCTTGGCATCGAGATTGGACAAGGGTTCGTCGAACAGAAAGACGGACGGCTCGCGCACCATGGCGCGGCCCATGGCGACGCGTTGGCGCTGTCCGCCGGAGAGCTCCTTCGGATACCGTCCGAGATAGGGCGTGAGGTTCAGGATTTCGGCCGCGCGCTCGACCTTGGCCTTGATCTCGGCGGCCGGCAGTTTTGCCACTTCCAGGCTGAAGGCGATGTTGTCGTAGACCTTCATCGTGGGATAGAGCGCATAGTTCTGGAAGACCATGGCGATGTCGCGGTCGCGAGGGTGCTTGTCGTTGACCCTCTTGCCGCCGATGAAGAGATCGCCCTCACTGACGGATTCCAGCCCGGCTGTCATGCGCAGCAGGGTCGTCTTCCCGCAGCCGGAAGGGCCGAGCAGCACCGCGAACTGGTGGTCTTCGATCGAGAAGGACACGTCGCGCATGATCTGCACCGCGCCGAACGACTTGCCGATCCCCTTGTATTCAACCGTCGCCATGAACCGGACCCCGCACTGATGCTTCTTGGTGGACGCGGCCCGGCACTAGTATTTCTGCCGGGTCGGCGTGATGACGATTTCCTGCACGATCGCCCTTTGCGGCAACTGGTAGGCGTCCAGGACAAGCCTTGCCACGACGTCGGCCGAGATGCCGCCGCCTATCGCATGCTTGTTGGCCTTGTACGCGGCCAGCGTGTTGGGGTCTTTCACATGGTCGAGCACTTCCGTATCGATGATGCCGGGCGACAGCACGATCACGCGCACGTCGTGCGGTGCGAGATACTCTCGAAAGCTCTCCGAAACGGCATGCACGAAGAACTTCGTTCCGCAGTAGACGGTGTGGTCCGGATAGACCTTCCTGCCGGCGATCGAACTCATCATCATCAGGGTGCCGTGCCTGCGCGCGATCATGCCCGCCATCACCGCGTGGACGCTGTTCATCACCCCTTTGGTGTTGATGTCGATCATCTCGTCCCACTCTTCGGGTGGCTGACTGGCGATGTCGCCCAGACGCGCGATGCCGGCATTGGCGAACATCATGTCGACCGGCCCGAACATCGCCTCCGCATCGGTCACCGCTTCCGCGATCGCCTCGCGGTCGCGTACGTCGACCTTGCGAAGAACCGCGTTGGGAAGGCCAAGCGCCTCGAGGCGATCGAGGCGCCGGGCCATCAGCAGGACCGGGTGGCCGACCGCCGAGAATGCGCGCGCCGTCGCTTCTCCTATTCCGGAACTCGCACCGGTGATGGCGACGAGCGGCTTGTCAATCATGGGCTACCTCCGTGGCGGTTGGGTGCCGGGGCGGCTCGCGCCGCCCCGGCACCTGTTGATCAACCCTTCATGACGGCTTCGACCTGGCTCGCGATGTCGTCCATCGCTTCCTTGGCCGAGCCATAGCTGCCCGCAAAGTACTTGCCGAGCCCGACGGGGATGGTGTCGTTGGAGATCTGCGCCCATTCTGGCAGATCGGGCTCGGAGCCCATGTGGTTGGCGATCGTCTCGCGCACCACCGGCAGATGCCGCGTCGTGCCGGCGCCGACCCTGGCGTTGGCCTTGACACGCGGATCGTCATAGACGCTGGCGCGGGTGGGACCGGTACCACCGCCGAGCGACGTGATGAGTGCCTGCGTGTCGGCACTGGTTGCCCACTGCATGAACACCCAGGCCGCGTCCGGGTTCTTGGAGTACCTGGAAACGGCCAGCGACGAACCGCCCTGGTGACCGACGCCGGGAATTTCGCCGAAGCCGGTCTGCTCGACAGTGCGCAGCGAGAACGCCTTTGGCGGAACCGCGACCTCGCACAAGCCCGAGATCTTGGTCTGCGTCGGGTCGTCGAAATAGGGGAAGAACTCGCCCCACGACAGCATCGACGCTGCCACGCCCTGTGCGACAGACTGCCCCTGACCGTCCCATGTCCAGCCGTCGACTCCGGGCGGCATGGTCTTCTTCAGATTGGTCCAGTACTCCATCGCGGAAAGACCCTGCTCGTCGTTGCCGACGAACTTCTTGTCGGCGTTGAAGATCGAGCCACCGTGACCCCACAGCCATGCCGTCCAGTCGCATTCCAGGCTGTAGTGGCCCGACTTCATCTGGCCGGTCGTTCCGAAGACGTTCGGGCCCATCTCCTCGGTGATGGCCTTGGACTGCATGTAGAGTTCGTCGAGGGTGGCCGGGGCCTTGAAGCCCATCTTGTCGTAGATGTCCTTGCGGTAGATCATGATGAAGATTGGAATGTCGTAAGGCACGCCCACCCAACGGTCCTCGTACTTCGAGATGCCGTCAACGAGCGCCGGCAGGAAGTCGTCGATGTTGTAGTTCGGCATCGCCAGGTCGGCTTTGGCCTGGATCTGTTCACGCGGGTCGAATACGTCCTGGCTGAAGGATGCAGCCCAGCTCTGGTCGATATAGTAGAGATCGTAGGTGCCGAGCGAAGAGGCAACGTCGAGCGTCATCTTCTGAAGCACCTGCTCAAGCGGCAGGACCTCGATCTCGACCTTGATGCCGCTGGCGTCCTCGAAATACTTCTTGAGAAACGAGTTGAGCGCATTCGACGGCGGAGTGGATTCCGTTGCGAGTTTGATGGTCGTTCCCGCAAAGGGCTTGCCGACGTCAGAGACCCATTTCATCACCTCCGCCGACGGCTGGGCCGCTTCCTGCGCAGCAGCCGACGGTACGAAGTTGAACGGTCCGCGGTGCATGCCCAGGCCCAGCGCGCCGGCGCCGAGGCCAAGCTTGCCGGCAAGTCGCAGAAAATCGCGACGTCCCATCTCTCCCTTGACGAAACGGTCGGTAATCGAAGCAAGGTGCGCCTTGCGTAGACTGTCTTTCATGTCACTTCCTCCCAAGTGCGGACGACACCATTGCCGTCCGTAGTCCAACGACCCGTCTGTTCCCGCTATTGCTTGAGCGACCCCATGGTAAGCCCGCGCACAAGATGGCGCTGAACGAGAAGGATGACGATGAAGGCCGGGACGATGGCAGCTGCGCCGAGCGCGGCCATGTTGCCCCAGGCGGTGCCGATCGACGTCACGAAGGTCGACGAAACGACGGGCACGGTCTTCAAACTGGTCTGGGTGAGCGTCAGGACGAACAGGAACTCCGTCCACGAGAAGATGAAGCAGAGAACGGCCGTGGCTGCGATTCCGCCCTTGGCCATCGGCAGGACGATGCGCCGGAAGATCACCCAGCGCGACGCACCGTCGACCAGCGCGCTTTCGTCGATCTCGGCTGGAATGTCGTCGAAGAAGCTCTTCAGCAGCAGCACCGCGAGCGGCAGGTTCATCAGCCCGTGGATCAGGATGATGCCCGTATAGGTGTCGAGCAGGCTGAACTGCTTGAAGATGAAGAACATCGGAATGGCGACGGCGACCGGCGGCATCATGCGCGTCGACAGCACCCAGGAGACGAAATGGTGCCGGCCGCGGAAGTTCATACGGGACAGACAGTAGGCGGCCAGCGTCGCCACCACGATCGCCAGGATCGTCGAGAAGGTGGCGACGATGATGGAATCGAGCAGCCGTGGCGCCATGTAGAAATTGCCGCCGCCCGGCGTGACGACGTCCGGGTCGCCGAGGCCGAAGCCGAGCGAGATGCCGAACACCTGTTCGAAATTGCGCACCGTCGGCGTGAAGGAGAAGATGATTGGCGGCCAGTTGAAGATATCCTTCGCATTGCGAAAGGCTACCGACGTCCAGAAGTAGATCGGGAAGAAGAAGAGACCGACGACGACCCAGCCAGCGATCGTGCGGATCGCGCGCTGACCGGACGTCTGATGCGGGAGAACGTCAGCCATGGCTACCACCTCACCTTGAATATCTTGATGAAGATGTTCGCCATGACGATGACGATGACGAGGCTGACAAGGCTCAGCGTTGCGCCATAGCCCCACTTGGTGAAGCTGAAGGTCTGCTGCCAGGCGTAGTAGCTGAGCGAATAGGTGGCCGTGCCAGGGCCGCCGGACGTCATGGTGAAGACGTAGTCGAAGACCCGGAACAGATCGATGCCGCGCAGTAGAACCGCCACGGCGATGACGCGTGACATCATTGGCAGCGTAAGCCGCCGGAATGTTTGCCAGGCGCTGGCGCCGTCGATCATCGCCGCCTCGTAGGGCTCCGAGGGCAGCGAACGCAGGCCGGCCAGGAAGATCAGGACCATGAAGGGCGTCCATTGCCAGATCTCGGCAAGCAGGACGCCAGCCAGTGCGGTTGCCGAACTGGCGAGGATGGGCGACGTCATGGGAAGGATGCCGAGCGTATCCAGCACATAGGTGATCACGCCGAACTGCGGGTCCTGCAGCAGCAGGAACATCATGCCTGCAATGGCAGGGGGAATGACCAGTGTCATCGACAGGATGGCGCGCAGCGCACCGAAACCGGGCAGTTCGGCGTCGAGCAGCAGAGCGATCGCCATGCCGAGCGTCAGCTCGATTGCAAGAGCGATGGCGAAGTACGCGAAGGTGACGCCGAGTGATCCCCAGAAGCGACCGTCCTCCCACAACTGCGTCCAGTTCTGGAAACCGACGAACTGAAGCGTCCGCTTGCGGGGTACGAATTCGTGGAAGGACAGCCAGATGTTGTAGATCAGGGGATAGATCGTGAAGACGAGCAGGAAGGCGACCAGCGGAAACAGCCACGGCAGCGGAGAATCCGAAATCACGATGCGGTTGATCCGCGCAACGGCCATTGACTGCACCTCCCTCCCCGATCGGGGCATGTCCGGGACGGGGCGAACCACCGACCCTTGTTCCTTGCGCCTATACCGCCAGGCGCCGATTCGCCTTTTCCTCGCTCAGCGACCGGTTCCTCATCCAGTCGTCGAGCGCCTCGATCTGCTGGCGCGACAGGCGCAGGCCCGCCTTCGTGCGCCGCCACACCACATCTTCGGCGGTGCGCGCATATTCCCAGTCCATGAGATGGATCACTTCGGCCTCGCTGAGGCCTGCACCAAAATCGCGCCCGAGATCCGCCGCCGAACGCGCGGCACCCAGGATGCCGAACGCCTCGGTACCGTAGTGGCGCACCAGCCGATGCGCGGCGCGTTCGTGCAGAAACGGATAGTCTTCGCGCAAGCGCCGGACCAGGCTCGCCGGACCGCCTTCGGGCAGATCGCCTCCCGGCAGCGTCTTCGTCGATGTCCAGCCGGCATGGGCCGCAAAGCGTGGCATACAGCAAGCCAGCTGCGCAAGGGCGTCTTCCGCCAGACGACGGTAGGTCGTGATCTTGCCGCCGAAAATGGTGAGCAACGGCGCATCTCCCTGCGGCGCGTCCAGCGCCAGCTGATAGTCGCGCGTCGTCGACTTGGCGTCCACGGCTCCGTCGTCGTAGAGCGCGCGCACGCCCGAATAGGTCCAGACGACATCTTCGGGCGCAACCGGCCGGCGGAAATTGTCCGATGCGGCGCGGCACAGATAGGCAATCTCGGAGGACGATGCGCAGGCGTCTTCGGGCGCGCCATCCTGATCGACGTCAGTCGTCCCGATCAGCGTGAAGTCGTCCTCGTAGGGAATGGCGAAAACGATTCGACCGTCCGGGTTCTGAAAGATGTAGCAACGGTCGTGGTCGTAGAGTTTCGGCACGACGATATGCGAGCCCCTGACGAGGCGCTGCCTGCCGCTGCTCGCCACATCGAGGCCTGACGTCACGATGCCGGCCCAGGGTCCGGCGGCGTTGACCAGGCTAAGGGCGCGGATCGTCCAGCGCGCGCCCGTCGCGACGTCCTCTACGATGACGATCCACAGTCCCGCTTCGCGGGTCGCCGACAGCCATCGCGTGCGCGGATTGATGGATGCGCCCTTCGCTTCAGCGTCGCGCGCGTTCAGCACCACCAGGCGATTGTCCTGCACCCAGCAGTCCGAGTACTCGAACCCGAGCGCCGACATGCCGCGCAGCGGTTCGCCGGCGCCGTCCTTGCGCAAGCGGAGCGTGCGCGTCGCCGGCAACAGCTTTCGGCCGCCGAGATGATCGTAGATCAGGAGACCGAGCCGCAGGAGCCAGGCCGGGCGCATGCCTTTGCGGTGCGGCAGCACGAAGCGCAACGGCCAGATGATATGCGGTGCGATTGCCCAAAGTTTCTCGCGCTCGATGAGCGCGTGGCGCACGAGGCTGAAGTCATAGTGCTCCAGGTAGCGCAGGCCACCATGGATCAGCTTGGTCGATGCCGAAGATGTCGCGCCGCCGATGTCGCCCATCTCGCATAGAAAGACCGAGAGGCCGCGCCCGGCCGCATCGCGCGCGATGCCGCACCCGTTCACGCCCCCGCCCACGATGGCAATGTCGTAGGTCTGGCTCATGCCGCGCCCCGCTGCGCGAGACGCGACTGGAGTATGCGTTCGGCGACTTCGACGAAGCCTTCGCCGCCCTTGTTCCTGGTCACGAAGGCAGGCTGCGCGTCGATCGTGTCTTTGAACGCCATGACATTGGCCACGCCGCAGGCATTGGGGAAGAAGCCGAACATCGGCGCGTCGTTGGGGCTGTCGCCGACGAAGACGATGCGGTCGCGCTCTTCGTCGATGTCGATGCCGAGAATGTCGGCCGCATAACGCCGCGTGGTGGTCAGCTTGTCGTACGCTCCGAACCAGCCATTGACGTGGATGGATGAGATCTTGGCCACCGCGCCCGCGGATTCGAAAATCTCCCGGATGCGCTGCACATCGGCCATGGGCAAGGACGGTACGTCCTCGCAGAAGTCGATGGCGAGATCGGCTTCGCGGTAGAGCTGGTCGGAGGCGACGGCGCAGCCGGGGACCTCGGCCAGGATCCGCGTCGACAAGGCGGCAAGCCGGCTGCGGTCCTCGGCACGACGCTTCGCGTCTACCGCAAAGACGCGACGCATGCGCCTGGCCTCGCGATCATAGGAAAAATAGAAGGCGCCGTTTTCTCCGACAACGCCCTCGACCGGCCACATGCGGGCGATCATATCGCACCAGCCCGCAGGCCGCCCCGTGATGGGTGCAACCGCGATGCCGGCCTTCGCCAGATTCTCGAGCGCGCCGTAGGCACAGGCCGGCAGGATGCCGTCGTTCGTCAACGTATCGTCGATATCGGCGAACACCACCGCGATCCGCGCTGCGGTTTCGACCGGCATGTCGACGAGAGGACGCATCGGCGTCAGACCTCCCCGGAAGCAAAGTCCTCAAGCAGGCCGCTGTCGGCGGCGAGATCGAGGAAGGAGAAGCGATTGCGCATTTCCCGGCAGTGAATGACCGCCTCGCGATAGAAGTCGACGGGAAGACCGAGGTCCCGCGACGTCAGCGGGCCCCCGGCATCCGCAAGCAGACGGGTCATTTCGTCGACAGGGATGATGAAGGCGGCCAGCTCCTCGCGCAGAGCCGGCCACAGGGCCACAAGTTTCTCGTTAAGCGCATCGGCTTCTGCCGCGTTGAACCGCTTTGGGGCAATCTCTGCAAAGCACTGGTCGGCGGCCTGCCTGCCCATGCGCCGGGCCATGTCCCGCGGGTCTATCCGGGTCTCACGGATTTTCGGCGGTCCGTCGGCCAGCATCGCCTGCTGAAGGCGCGCGATGGTCAGGGTTGCCACCCCGACCTGCTGGCCGTGCAGCGTACCGGGATGGCGGCTGCCGGCGAAGCAGTCGATGTAGTGCGATATCTGGTGCTCGCCCATCGAACCGTGGTTCGACATGCCCGTAAAGGACACACCCAGGCCGCAGAGCGTCAGCACGCGATGCAGGTAGCCATGCGCGGTGATGTCGCCGGCCGGCAGAAGGGCCGCACGCGCGTTGAGTTCGTGCTCGTCCTTCTCCTGCAGCGTATAGGGCAGCGTGGAGTAACGGGTACCGAACAGGCGGTGCGACATCCACCAGTCGACCTGCGCTACCGAACGTACCAGGCAATCGGCGAAACCGGCAGCGGCAAGGTGGCTCGGGGCAGCGGCCGACACGCCGATATCGACGAAGAAACCTGCAGGAGCATGTGACGGAAGCGAGACCTTCAGGCCGCTCTCCAAGGTCATCGAGGCCGTGGTCGAGGTGTAGCCGTTCATCGACGCGGCGGTGGCGAACACGCAATAGCGGCGTCCGTCGAGACCCGTCACATACTTGCACAGGTCGTTGATCGTGCCCGAGCCGACGGCAACGACCGCTTCCGCCTTTTCCAGATCCTTGGCAAGCCGTGCCGCGGTAGACACGTCGGCATGCGGGTGATCGAGAATCACAGTTTCGACCGGGCCAAGCGCCTGCAGCGCCTTGGCGACGCGGGCGCCCATCGCATCGTAAGTCGCGGCGTCGGCCACCACGGTGAACCGCTCGCCAAGCCTCAGACCGCGGACGAGATCGGCTTCCCGGCCCTCGATGCTGTCGTCGATCACAATGGATTCATAAGGGACCCTGGCGATCTTTCCAGTCTCGGGATTCGTCCAGCGGCCGCCGACGACATCGCCGATCAGTTCCGACCAGTCGATGCCCGATTTCGGCAGCGCGTCGATTGCAGCACCCAAGTCCATCCGCGTTCCTCGAAGCCTGGCGGACAAATGAAAGTACGGGTTGGCACTTGTCAATACATCTGTCAGTCACAATTGACAAAATTCGAGGCATGTCCGAAGACTGCGCCATGAAGCACGATCCCGTATCAAACAGGTTCTTGCCGGTCGTGGCCGATCAGATGTCCCGGCTGCCGACCGAGTTCGACGACGCTGTGGTATGGGCGGCATGGCTCTACTACGCCGATGAGATGACCCAGAGCGAGATCGCCAAGAAGCTCGGCGTTTCGCGGGCCACGATCGTGAACTATCTGCAGGAAGCCCGCGAGCGCGGCATCGTGACGATCAGCATCAGCCGGGAGGCTGTCGGGCGCACCACGCTGGCGCGGCGTCTGAAGGAGCGCTTCGGCCTTGACGGTGCCTTCGTCATTCCAACCGGGCCTGAAGCGGCCCTGGTGTCGCGGCTCGGCGATGCCGGCGCACGGGTGCTGGCCGACATGATCCGCCGCGGAGACACGATTGGGGTTGCCTGGGGGAGAACCGTTCTGGCAGTGGCCGACACCATCACCCTGCCCGGCAAGCTCGACGAACTGACCGTCGTGCAGGTGTCCGGAAGTTCGACCGGAAGCCCCGATTTCTCGCCGGAACTCTGCACCTCGGTGCTGTCGCGCAGGATCGCGGCGCGCTGCGTCAACCTTTTGGCGCCGGCGGTCCTGTCGACGCCGGCACTCAAGCGCCAACTGCTTGCAGAACCCGTCCTGTTGAAGCAGTTCGAGCTGATCCACTCGGTCAACCTCATCCTGTTCGGCGTCGGTGACCTGGGGAACGGCAGTACGGTGCGGGAAGCCAACATCGCGACACAGAGGGAGATGGACGACTATGTCGCTCATGGCGCCGTGGGCGTGATCATCGGGCGCTTCATCGACGCCGACGGACGGTCGATGTCGGGCGAACTCGACGACCGCATCGTCGGCATCGAACTGGAAGAGCTGACGCGCGTGCCGAGCCGCTTGTGCGTGGCCGGCGGCAGATCGAAGATCGCCGCGATCACGGCGACGCTGCGGGGCGGTTACGCCACCCACCTCATCACGGATGCAGCGACCGCCGAAGCGCTCACGAACTAACACAACGTCGCTGTCTCAGGAGGAGAGCATGGCTGCTGACGCCCGTTACGTGATTGGGATCGACTCGTCGACGCAATCCGTCAAGGCGATCGCATGGACGCAAGACGGCACGCCCGCCGCAGAGGGCCGTGCGCCGCTGGAAATCATGCAGCCCCAGCCGCTCCATGCCGAGCAGGACGCCGAAAGCTGGTGGACAGCCACCTGCGCGGCGCTGCGCGCCGTCACCGCGGCCATCGATCCCGCCACGATCGACGGCATTGCCATCTCCAACCAGCGCGAGACGATGGTGCTGGTGGACGCGAGAGGCAAGCCCATGGCGCCGGCGACGCTTTGGCTCGACAGCCGGGCCCAGGAGATGACGGAAGTGCTGGGGGCGCGCTTCGGCAAGCCCATGCTGCACGCCATTTCGGGCAAGCCCGTCGACGTCATCGCCTGTCTCTATCGCATCGCCTGGATGCGCCAGAAGACCCCGGAACTGCTCGACGGCGCAAGCCTGATCCTCGACGTCAACGGGTTCCTCACGCAGCGCCTGACAGGCACGGCGTCGGCGACATGGACGAGTGCCGATCCTTTCGGCATCTTCGACATCCAGGAGAAGCGGTGGTCGCAACCGCTGCTCGACTTCCTGCAGGTCGGTGCCGACAAGCTGCCGCGGGTTCTGCGTCCCGGCGAGTCTGGCGGCGTCGTTACCGCGCATGCCGCCGCCGAGACCGGGCTCCTGCCGGGAACGCCTGTCTATGCCGCGGGCGGCGATGGCCACTGCGCGGCGCTTGGCGTGAACGCCGTGAAGCCCGGTACCGTCTATCTCAATCTCGGCACGGCCGTCGTAAGCGGCGTGTGGTCTGAAAAGCCCGCACTCAGCCGTTTCTGGAGGACGCTCATTTCGCCGACCGGAGACGGCTATCTGCTGGAATCATGTCAGCGGTCAGGCACGTTTTTTCTGAAATGGTTTCTCGACACGATGACGGAAGCGCGCAGCGACCCAAAGACGTTTGCCCGGCTGGACAAGGCTGCCAGCGACATCCCGGTTGGTTCCGACGGCGTGTCCGTCTCTCCCTACCTGCTCGGTTGCATGGACCCCCACTGGGATCACACGGCGCGCGCGACCTTTACGGGCATGGGACCGGAACACACGCTCGCGCATCTCTACCGCGCTTCCCTCGAGGCGATTACGCTCGAATTCACCCGTACCTTGCCGGCAATGCGGGAACAGGGCCAGGCAACCGACAGGATTCTTGCCATCGGCGGCGGCGCAGGTAATCCCGTCTGGCTCCGCATGATCGCGGACGCGTCCTCGCTTCCGGTGATCCGCAGTCTCTCGGACGAGGCGTCCTCGCTGGGCGCAGGGATTTCTGCTGCCGTCGGCAGCGGCTGGTATCCGGATTTCGCGACCGCAGCCGATTCCATGACGCGGATTGCCGGCACGATCGAACCCGATCTCGCCAACGTTGCTGCCTGGGAAGCGCTCTCCAAGCGGCAGGGAAAGGTCTATGAGGCCAGCAAGGCGGTCAAGGAGAGCGGCCCATGGCCAATATCCGCCTGAGCGGCGTGGACACATTCTACGGGGTGTTGCAAATGCTGCTCGATCTCGAACTGGCGGATGGCGAGTTCGTCGCGGACGGCCGGACACTGTCGTCGGGTGGAGCAACGGCATGACGCGGGATTCCGAGCTTGTCGCGGCCGCTGTAGCCCGCTCCGCCACAGTTGCCGAGGTGGCGGTCGGATCGGGCGTGCTGGCCTCGGCCGGGCAGCTCTATCGGAAACATTTCGGCGCCGGCGGTGCATGCCTCATTGCGGACGAGAACACCTTCGCCGCCGCAGGGCAGGACGCCCTGGCGTCGCTCTCGGCGGCCGGGATAGCGGTGCGCACGCATGTCTTGTCCGCCATTCCGCGCCCCAAGCCGGCCGTCACACAGGCAGATGCCCTGCAGGCGGTGCTGGCCGTCGACGCGGCGACGCCGGTGGCCGTCGGGTCGGGAGTGATAAACGATCTGGTCAAGCATGCTGCCTTTCAGCTTGATCGGCCCTATCTGTGCATCGCCACGGCGGCGTCGATGGACGGCTACACGTCCGCCGGTTCGCCCCTTTCGGATCAGGGTTTCAAGAAGACCATCCCATGCCGCCCCGCACGGGTGGTGATCGGCGATCTCGATGTGATCGCCGCCGCGCCGCCGCAGATGATGGGCTGGGGCTATGGCGACCTCGCCGGCAAGGTGCCTGCCGGCGGCGACTGGATCATTGCCGATGCGCTGGGGGTCGAACCGATCGACAACGTGGCATGGCCGATGGTCCAGGATGGACTTTCCGGCTGGTTGGCACAGCCGGAGAGCATCGCCGCCGGCGATCCAGCGGCCGTAGCAGGGCTCTTCACCGGCCTGACGCTGGTCGGACTGGCGATGGAAGCGCATGGCTCTTCTCGCCCCGCTTCGGGCGCCGACCACCAGATTGCTCATCTTTGGGAGATGGAGGGTCTTTCGGTGGCCGGCGAAAAGGTCAGCCACGGCGCCTGCGTGGCGGTCGGCTGCGCCGCCGTTCTGGCGCTCTATGACTGGCTGCTGACGCAGGACTTTTCGCAGGTCTGCGCCGATGCGGTCGACATGGGCATCAAGGAAGCTTGCATCCGCGCGGCCTTCGGTCCGGGCGAGATCGCCGAGCGATCCATCGACGAGACGCGGGCCAAGCACCTGACTCGCGAGGCGCATGCCGCGCGTCTGGCCCGGATACGCGGGGAATGGCCGGACCTTTCCCGGCGTCTGCGCGCAAGGCTGATGACCGCTCCCGAAATGCGCAGGCGGCTTGCCGCGGCCGGCGCGCCCGCCATGGCTGCCGACATCGGTGTCAGCCGGGCGCATTTGCGGCGCACTCTGGCCAATGCGGTCTATCTGCGCAGCCGCTACACGCTGCTGGACCTCCTTTACGAGACGGGCCTGCTGGCGCGGGCGATCGACGCGACATTCCCCGCCGAGGAAACCCGAGAGGGGGACATGTCGTGACCCGCTCCTGCAAACTGATGGAACAGGCCGTGACCGACGTGAAGCTGGCTGCGGCCGGCTTTGTTGGGCAGGCCCTGGCGCCGCACGTCGGCGACCCGGTGGCGGCGCGGCGCATCGGGATCCATGGCGTCGGACGCGCGGGGCGCATGATGCCGGCGCAGACGATGGCGGACCGCCAGATCCCGGTCGCAGCGGCGGTGCTGCCTATCCGATGGCTGCTCGACGTCGCGCGGTTCCTCGTCATTGAAAGCATGATCCCGATGCCGCGCGACCTTCTGAGGGCGTCTCCCGACGAAGCGTGTTTGCGGCACACCAATCTGGAGTAGACACATGTCACACTGGCACGAACGTTTTTCACTGGCCGGACGCAAGGCCATGGTCACCGGCGCGTCGAAGGGGATCGGCGCAGAGATCTGTGCCGTCTTTGCCGATGCCGGCGCCGACATCGTCGCGGTGGCGCGCGATGCCGACGGTCTTGCCGAGACAGCGGGCGTGGTCCAGGCGGCGGGACGCCGGTGCCTGACGATCCATGCCGACCTCGCGACGGTCGAAGGCCCGAGGCAGGCAGCGCGAGAGGCGCAGAAGCAGTGGGGAACCATCGACATACTCGTCAACAATGCGGCCGTTGCCCGGACCGGCCCGGCCAGTACCTTTTCGGCGTCCGACTGGGACGAGACGATGGCCGTCAATCTGCGGGCACCGTTCCTTCTGGCGCAGGCGCTGGCGGAAAGGATGATCGCGCAACGGTGGGGAAAGATCATCAATGTCTCCAGCCAGACCGGCGTGATCGCGCTGGATGACCACGCGGCCTATGCGAGTTCGAAGGGTGGCCTCAATGCACTGACGAAGTCGCTCTGCGCGGAATGGGCGCGCCACAACATCCAGGTCAACGCGATCTGCCCCACCGTCGTCATGACGCCGATGGGCGTGCGGGTCTGGGGCGAGGAGTCGAAGGGCCGGCCGATGCTGGAGAAAACCCCCGCGCGGCGCTTTGGTGAGCCGGTGGAGATCGCCGATATGGCGCTCTACCTGGCGTCGCCTGCTTCAGGTCTTGTGAACGGCGCGATCATGATGATCGAGGGCGGCTACACCAGCCTTTGACGCCTACGGCAAACAATTTTGGCGGTTTTGGACCTGCATGCAGCCATATCCCTGCGGTGCCATTCCTGCCCGTCAGCCGCTCGTTCAATATCGCAAGTTCAGGAGAATCGGAGGGGTCTCGACAAGCATGCCGCGCGCATGCCTGCGCCCGACCTTGCTGATGCGCCCGTGGTGGGCGGCGCCAAGGCCGGACTGCCGCACACGAGGATTGAGGCCGAAGTAGCTGATCAGCTTCTGCGGGGATTTGAACCGGGCGATGTCGCCAATCGCCGCCATCAATCCGACCGCCACCGTCAGATTTATGTCGGTGATGGTTAGAAGTCACCTGATCGCTCCGTCGTCCAGCGTTCTGTTGGCAATCTCCTTGTCAAGGAACGTCAGATCCTCGGCAAGCCGATCCAGTTCACGCACGTGACGCTCGATCGCAACACGTTCATCTTCCGGGACCGGCTGACGCATACGCCAAGCGCGACCGCGACTATCGAACAGATCGGCGTGCGGGCACTTCGGTATCAGATGTGCGTGCAGGATCGCATGCACCTCGTTCTTGATCCGTGCGATGCCGAACGACCTGGCAGCGGCGAGCGACCAGCCTGCGCATTCGCTCGGTGGAGGCATCTGGCGTCCAGATCTCCGGCAGATAGCCAGCAGCATACAGGCTCGCCAAGGTTCCCGGCATCGACCTTGTCGGTCTTCCCGTGGGCATGAGCTATCGCCTTCACCTGGAGTTGGAGTTGACCCGGTTTCGTGGACACCTTTGAAGTCATTATCTGGAGTGTCCCATGCCCCGTTTTCGAAGCGCCTACCCGCCGGAGTTCCGGCGTCAATTGGTGGAGTTGGTCCGATCCGGACGAAC
>Ga0209902_100843_pt1 | contig 22745 bp, 22 predicted proteins | sample FECB27metaG_FD_188304 | JGI IMG/M metagenome (GOLD analysis project Ga0209902, IMG submission 188304) | Cyanobacterial communities from the Joint Genome Institute, California, USA - FECB-27 (SPAdes) (version 2) | ecosystem: Environmental > Aquatic > Thermal springs > Hot (42-90C) > Microbial mats...
CGCAAGCGGCGGGCGCGCGCCGGACGATATTGAAACTGGATCAGGCGATCCCGGTCGGCGACGGCCGCGCGCTCATCGCGCGGCGGCCCGACGTGCGCCAGGCCGAACGGCGGCTGGCGGCAGAGACAGCGCGTGTCGGCGTCGCCACCGCGGATCTCTATCCGCGGATCAGCTTCGGCGCCTCGATCGGCGCGACCGGCCCCTCGATCGGCGACCTCTTCACCGGCGGACCGTTCCGCTGGCTGCTCGGGCCGCTGCTCAACTGGTCCTTCCCCAACCAGGAAGCCAATCGCGCGCGGATCGAACAGGCAGAGGCATCGTCGGCGGCGGCGCTCGCCAGTTTCGACGGCACCGTGCTCAATGCACTGCGCGAGACCGAGACCGCATTGTCCGCCTATGCGCACGAACTCGACCGCAGGATCGCGCTCAACGACGCGCGCGTGCAGGCGGAAACCGCAGCCCGGCTTGCCCGGATCCAGCTTCGCGAAGGCAAGATCGACTCGCTGGCCGTGCTCGATGCGGAACGATCGCTGGCACAGGCGCAGGCCGATCTGGCGCTGTCGGACGCGCGCGTAGCGACAACCCAGGTCGACCTGTTCCGCGCGCTCGGCGGAGGCTGGCAGATGCAGGAGACGGGGGGTTAAATCGGCCGACGGAACCAGCCCGAACGGATTTGGGAAACACTTATAACGATCAATGGTCAGGGCTTCGCCATCCCAAAACAGGCCGAATAATCCAGCCCCGCAGACACGCCGTCCGCCTCGCGCGCTTTGACTTCGGCCGCGACGCCATCGCGCGCTTCGCTCATCGCCGCATCGGTTTCCGGCCCCGACTTGCCCTGCGCGCGCAGCACCTCGCGTGCCTTGTGATCGAGGATCGACGCGATCGTCGACAGCTTCTTCGCATCGTCGGACAGGCCGTTTCGGCCATGTTCGTCATCATAGGCGAGCCGAAGCATCGCCGCGCATTGCGGCAGGCTCGGTGCCGGAAGCGCCGGCAGGGTTTCGCGCATCAGCGCCAGACAGGCGGTCACTTCCGCATCCGAAAGCGTCTTCGCCTTCTGACGCTCGACGACCGCGGCGAGGATCGCGTCGCGGACCTGTTCGCGCGTCTGGCCGGTCTGCTTCATCACCCGTTCGCCGACGACCTGCGCGAAGCGCGCACCATCCTCGCCAATCGGCGGCCAGCGGGTTTCCCCACGCCCCTGTTCGTAAGCGACGACCGCGAGCGCGGCGACGCAGCCGATATCCCGCTGCTGCGTCGCATCGAGCGGCGCGGCAGCCAGCATCGCCACCAGCTCAAGCACCGATCGGCCCCAGCGCCTTCACGCGGTAACAGGGTTTGAGATCGAAGCTTTCGGGCGCCTCGCGCACGGCGCGGCGCTCGCTGGCGATCGCGGCATCGGCCGCCGCCTGCGGATCGGGCGCGGTGCGCTGCTCCGCGACGACGATGGCGCGCAGTGCCGCCGTATCTTCGACAAAGGCCGCGGTCATCGCCGGATCGCCGCTTTTCTGCTTCAACTGGTCGAGCGTGAGCTGGAACAGCGCGGTGCAGCGTGCGGCGCTCGGCAGCGCGGAAGCGGCGGGAGTTTCCTGCCCGAAGGCAAGCAGCAGGGCGGCGGAGAGCCATAATGTCATGCCGCATGCTTGCCACGCCACGCTTCGCTTGAAAACTCCGGACATGGCGGCGACAAGCGGGCCGTGTCGCGCTTCGCCCCGATTCTTGCGCTCCTTGCGGGGCTCGCCTCAGCCACGGGCTTCGCCCCGCTGGGATTTTGGCCCGTCACGCTCGCCTGTTTCGCGCTGCTCCTGCATCTCGTCCGCTCCGCTCCGACGCTTCGGCGGACGTTGCTGATCGGCTGGCTGTTCGGCGTCGGCCATTTCACGGTCGGGCTCAACTGGATCGCCCACGCCTTCACCTTCCAGGACGCGATGCCGCACTGGTACGGCTATGGCGCGGTCGTCCTGCTGTCGCTCTATCTGGCAGTCTATCCCGCGATGGCGGCCGGGCTGGCCTGGCGCTGGGCGCGCGACCATGTACCGGCCTATGTGCTGACGTTCGCCGCCGCGTGGATCGTCACCGAATGGCTGCGCGCGACGATGTTCACCGGCTTTGCGTGGAACCCGCTGGGCGCCGCCTTTGTCGAGGGGGCGGCGATCTCGCGGCTGATCGGGACCTATGGCCTGTCCGGCCTTGCGATGCTGTTCGCGGGCGCGATCCTGCTCGCCGCGCATCGGCGCTGGGTCGCCGCCGGGCTGTCCGCTCTGCCTCTGCTGGCGAGCGGTTTCGCCAGCGCCTTTCTCGTCACGGCCGGCGATGCGGCCAAGGGACCGCTCATCCGCGTCGTCCAGCCGAATATCGGGCAGGAAACCAAATACGACCCGGCACAGGATCTTGCGAATTTCCGCAAGCTGGCGAAACTCTCCGGCCGGCCCGCCGCCGAGCCGCGGCTGCTGCTCTGGCCCGAAGCGGCCGTACCCGAATATCTCGACGAGGAGCCCTTTGCCCGCGCGCGCATCGCGTCGCTGCTGGGGCCGGGCGATATCCTGCTGCTCGGCGCCACCAAACGCTATCGCGACGAAAAGGTCGTCGACGGCTATATCGAGGAGCGCACGATCGGCGGGCGCAACTCCATGTATGCGATGGATGCGCGCGGACGGCTGCTTCACCGCTACGACAAGGCGCATCTCGTCCCCTATGGCGAATATCTGCCGATGCGGCCCATCCTGTCGGCGATCGGCCTGTCGCGTCTGGTGCCCGGCGACGTCGATTTCTGGCCCGGCCCGGGCCCGCAAAGCTACGCGCTGCCCGGCTTCGGCAAGGCGGGCATCCAGATCTGCTACGAGATCATCTTCTCCGGCCAGGTCGTCGATCGCGCCAACCGCCCCGATTTCCTGTTCAACCCTTCGAACGACGCCTGGTTCGGCAGCTGGGGCCCGCCCCAGCATCTGGCGCAGGCGCGGCTGCGGGCGATCGAGGACGGCGTTCCGGTGATCCGATCGACGCCGACCGGAATCTCCGCGGTGGTCGATGCGGACGGACGCATGCTCGCCAGCATTCCGCACCAGCAGGCCGGCTATATCGAGACCCGCCTGCCCCCGCCACACGCGCCGACGCTCTTCGCGCGGTTGGGAAACATCCTGCCATTGCTGCTGGCAGTTTTTCTTGGGGCTCTCGGCGTTGCCTTGCGCCGCCGTCGCCGCTAAGGGAGTTTCCGCATTTAAAGCTTTCCTTATATCTGCGGGTTTTCAGCGATGCGTAGCAACTATCTCTTCACCTCCGAATCCGTTTCCGAAGGCCATCCCGACAAGGTCGCAGACCAGATCTCGGATGCGATCGTCGATCTGTTCCTGTCCAAGGATCCGGAAGCGCGCATTGCCTGCGAAACGCTGACCACGACCCAGCTGGTCGTGCTGGCCGGCGAGATCCGCGGCAAGGGCATCATGGACGAAGCGGGCAACTGGGCGCCCGGCGTGCAGGAAGAGGTGGAGAATGCGGTCCGCCAGACGGTGAAGCGCATCGGCTACGAGCAGGACGGCTTCCACTGGGAGACGCTGACCTTCCACAACAATCTCCACCCCCAGTCGGCGCATATCGCGCAGGGCGTGGACGCGAGCGGCAACAAGGACGAAGGCGCCGGCGATCAAGGCATCATGTTCGGCTTCGCCTGCGACGAGACGCCCGACCTGATGCCGGCGACGCTCTATTACAGCCACAAGATTCTCGAGCGCATGGCCTCCGACCGCCATTCGGGCGCCGCTCCGTTCCTGGAGCCCGATGCCAAGAGCCAGGTCACGCTGCGCTTCGAGAATGGCGAACCGGTCGCCGCGACCGCGATCGTCGTCTCCACCCAACATGCCAAGGGCTATGACGAAGGCGCCAACGAGGCCGAACTCCACGCCTATGTGAAGAGCGTCGTGGCCGACATCCTGCCCGCGAAGCTGCTGTCGGACGCGACCGAATATCACATCAACCCCACCGGCAGCTTCGAGATCGGCGGACCGGACGGCGATGCGGGCGTGACCGGCCGCAAGATCATCGTCGACACCTATGGCGGTGCCGCCCCGCATGGCGGCGGCGCATTCTCCGGCAAGGATCCGACCAAGGTCGATCGCTCGGCGGCGTACATCACGCGCTATCTCGCCAAGAACATCGTCGCGGCCGGCCTCGCCAAGCGCTGCACGATCCAGCTCGCCTATGCGATCGGCGTCTCCAAGCCGCTGTCGCTCTATGTCGACACGCATGGCACGGGCACGGTGGGCGACGACGCGATCGAACAGGCGATCATGGCGATCGAAGCGCTGGGCGGCCTGACCCCGCGCAGCATCCGCACGCATCTCGGCCTCAACAAGCCGATCTATCAGAAGACCGCGGCCTATGGCCATTTCGGCCGCACGCCCGATGGCGACTTCTTCCCCTGGGAGCGGACCGACCTGGTCGAGACGCTGAAGTCCGCACTCTGATCGACGCGGGCGCGCAAGCGCCCGTACCATGCTAATCTCCCCGCCGACTCGTTCGGTGGGGAATGACATGCGATTTTCTCTGACATTCGTCGCGGCCGCGGCATGCGCCGCGACAACGCCCGCATCGGCCGCCTATCCGACGGACGGCTGGACGCTGCCGATGAAGGCGGCGAAACTGACGCCGGCGCAGACCGATGCGCTCATGCGTGCGGCCGGTTTCGTGAAGGCCGGCCGCGCGTGGAAGGGCTGCGACGGCATGTCCACCGCGATGATCGACGACGAGATGGTCGACGGTGGCGCGATCCGCGATCTCAACGGCGATGGCCGTCCCGAAGTGGTGATCATGGACGAAGGCATTGCCTGTTACGGCAATACCGGCGTCCACTTCACCATCGTCACGCCGACGCCGACCGGATGGAAAAGCTGGCATGACGAAGTCGGCATCCCGAAATTCCTGGCGACCAAGGGCGTCGGCGGCTGGGCCGATATCGAAGTGGGCGGCCCAGGCTTCTGCTTCCCCGTCCAACGCTGGAACGGCAAGGCCTATGGCGTCGTGCGTCAGCAATATGAGGGCAAACCCTGCCGGCGGTGAGCCCTCGGCAGAATCGCTTGTTCGCCCGCCGCCTCACTGCCATCCTTCCCGGGACAGGACGGATAAGGGGCTGCCGCAATGCCGCACAGGTTCATCATCGGCGCCCTGGCGCTGTTCGCGATGGTTGCAACGACGGCGCATGCGCAGCAACGGCCGCCGCAGATCAAGCTCTCGGCCAAGAAGGCTTTCAAGCACAAGCATGGCGGCATCGAAGTTCCGCCGACCATGGCCGGCATCGCGCGCTCCGGCATCACCGCGCTGGAGCAGGATCATCTCGACGTCTACGTCCGCTTCGAAGCTCCTGACGATTCCGAAGCGATCACCGTCTATGTCTATCGCAAGGTGGGCGGCTCCCTCCCCGTCTGGTTCGATCGCGCCCGCCAGGCGATCGAGGGCCGCTCCAAGCTTTACGGCACGCCCCGCAGGGTCGAGGGCGCATTGTCCTTCACGCCGCCGGGCCGGACCAACGCGGCCGGGCTGATCGCGGCCTATGCGCCGTCGGCTGGTCCCTTCAAGAGCACCGGCGTCGCGATGGCTCCGCTTGGCGAATGGCTGGTGAAGGTCCGCTACAGCTCGACCACGGTCCCGCCGGAGGAGATGCCGGCTCGGATCCGGGGTGTACTCGATACGTTGAAATGGCCGACGAAGCTCGCCGATGCGCCGGCCGCGACGCTGGTCGAACCCTGCACCACACCGCTTCTCACTGCTGAACGCTCGCAACCGGTCGCAGCCAACGGGGCAGTCAATCTGGCGGGAGCGTTGCAGGCGATGCCAGGCCTTTCGTCGGACGAGGAATCCCGCAATCCCGCGGCGACTTGGTGCCGGGACGACGGCGCCGAGCCGGCAGGCAGCATCTATCGCCGCGATGGCTCGACCGACAGCTATCTGATCGCGATCTCCGATGCCGGCCGTGGCGTGCGCGTCTATCGCGACACATTGGGTCCCGAGATCGACCCAAGCGTGAAACCGAGCTGGCGGATCGAAATGCTCGAGCTTTCGCAAACGACCGCCTTCGCGTCGCAGGATCGCCTGCCGCCGCCGAGCCAGGCGATCGAGATCGTGCAGAACGACGCCTATGTCACCCGCACCGGAACATGGGGGAAGAAGATCAAGGTCGATGTGAACTCGAGCACGTTCAAATAGCCTCTCTCGAAGCCGTTGCCGCGCAAAAGCCGTTCACACTTCCGTGCATGATGTTCTAAGGCGCGCCGATGAACGATCCAGCCAGCATCCGCCGCCTCTATGGCCGCGCCAAGGGCCATAAATTGCGTCAGGGCCAGGCGCAGCTCGTCGAGGAACTGCTGCCCGCGCTGAGCGTGCCGGAAACCGGCGAGGTCACCGCCCGCACCCTGTTCGGCGACGACCGCCCGCTGCATTTCGAGATCGGCTTCGGATCGGGCGAGCACCTCGCCTATCGCGCGGACTTGCTGCCCGATCACGGCTTCATCGGCTGCGAGCCCTTCCTGAACGGCGTGGTCGGCGCGCTGATGCATATCCGCGACGGCCGTCTTCCCAATGTCCGGCTGCACATGGGCGATGCACTCGACGTGCTGGAACGGGTGCCCGACGGATCGCTTCGTTTCCTCTATCTGCTCCATCCCGATCCCTGGCCCAAGGCGCGCCACGCCAAGCGCCGGATGATGAACCACGGACCGCTCGACCTGATCGCCGCAAAGCTCCAGCCCGGCGGCGAATTCCGCCTGGGCACCGACGACCCGACCTATTGCCGCTGGTCAATGATGGTGATGAACCAGCGCAGCGACTTCGAATGGCTGGCCAAGGAGCCGAAGGATTTCCTCGTCCGCCCCGGCGGCTGGCCGGAGACGCGCTACGAAGCGAAGGCGCGGCGCAAGGGGCATGAGGTGTGGTATTTTCGGTATCGGCGGCTGTAACCCGATATCGGCTCAGCTACCTGTAGCCATCGGTGCGGCGGCGATGAACTGACCGGAACGGCGTCGTACACGACCGATCAGTGCGCGCGACCTTCAGAAATTTCGGCCTGGCCCTCCGCTGTCACGCTCAGCGCGCGCGAGGTCAGCGGCGTGATGCCCGGTCTGGGCGGCAGCGTCGCGGGCAGCTTCACGTCGCGCGCCAGCCCGAGGAGTTCGAGCAGCTGGACGAAACGATAGCCGAGATCGATCTGCCCCGGATAAAGGCCATGTCGCGCGGAACTTGGAAAGGCATGATGGTTGCTGTGCCAGCTCTCGCCCATCGTCGGGATCGCCATCAGCGGCACGTTATAGGCCTGGATCACCGCGCCATCGACCGTCCAGTCCTGCGGGCCACGCGTATGCGCGAAATACGAGATGAACCAGTGCATCGTCGTGCAGGCGGCGACGCGCACACAGACTCCCCATATCACCCACGGCCAACCGCCCAGCGCATAGAGGATGATCGCGATCGGTAGCTGTTGCAGCATCCAGTAGCGATCCAGGAAGATATAGAAGCGATCATCGGCGATGCCCGGGCCGGGATCGAAGCCAGGCGGCCGCGTCAGACTCAGCCTGAAATTGAGATAGTAGAAGCCATCGACGAGGAGCGGCTTCGCATGGCGCAGGAACCAGTGGCAATCGGGCTGGCGCTGCGCCCAGTCGCGGCTGTCGTGCAGCCGTATCGTCCAGATAGGGCCGCCCATTCCGACCGCCGTGCCTAACCAGACCAGCGTCCGTTCGAGCCATTTCGGGCAATCGAAACTCCGGTGGATCAACCGGCGGTGGAAGCCGACGGAATGGCCCGCACACAATGTGACGGCCGCAGTGACGAGGAACACCGCAAAAGCGTCCCAGCTGAAGGTGATCGGGCCGAGGACGAGCGCCGCCAGCAGCATGGCACAGTTCCAGATCGACCTTGGCGCGTCCCACAGCACATCGCCCTCCACCGCGCTCGCACAGTCGAGCCCCGTCAGCGAATTGACCTTGAAAGCACCTGCCCCCGCGCCGTTCGCGTCGCTCATGTCCCTCGCCTTTCCCCGAAGGCACGATCGACCAGCCGAGCCGCGCGGCCGCCCACGCCCATAAGCTTGCGAAGAGTGTCCGGAGACAATCGTCTGGCGCCCGCGTCTATCGCGGCGATGTCTTCGACCAGGTCGTGAAGGCGTTGCGCCTGCCGGGCGACGATCGGATCGTCGTCGGCGCGGTTGTTCCGCCATGCGCCCAGTATTTCGCGCGCCGGTCCGAGTTCCCGCGCCCGTCTGGCTTCCAGCGCCTGCATCATGACCGACCACGGATCGGCCTCCGTTACCCAGCCCTGCGAGGTCTCGACCGCGAGACTGTCGCCGGCCAGCCATGCCAGGGCATTGTCGACCTCGTCGCTATCCATCGCGAGCATGGTACCGATGGACGCCCGCGGGATCGGTCGCGCGACGAGATAGAGGAGCGCGTGGACGCGACACGCGTTGCCGGGCAAGCCCCAGCGCGGTCCGAGTTCGGCAAGCCAGTCGACGATCGCCATCGTCGAGGTCGAGAGCGTCGGCAGGCTCATTCCGCCTCCGATCCTGCTGGCCGCTTTCCCCTGGAGCGACGTTCGCTCGCGATCTTGCGCGCCTGCGGACAGAATGGCGTGAGGAAACCGTAGAGCAGATTGGCCAGATGATCGGCGGCGATGCTGTATAGGACGAACTGACCGCGCTTCTGCTCTTGGACCAGGCCGGCGTCTTTCAGGACCGCGAGATGCTTGGAAATCGATGGCATGGCCATATCGAAATGGGCGCCGATCTCCGTCACCGTCATCGGGCCGCCGAGCAGGTGATTGAGCATCCGCCGACGCGGTTCGGATGCGAGCGCCTTGAAAACCTTTTCCATAGATACTTTCCTAATTAGGAAAATATCTCAGCACCGTCGAGAAAAAATTTGCAGGGCGATGTCGATTCCGGAACATCGCGTTCGTCGTTCCGATGTCAGGCCGATGCGGCCGACTCGACAAGGAGAAAGACGATGCGTGTGATGGTGCTCGTGAAAGCGACCGAGGAAAGCGAAAAGGGTTTCTTCCCCACGCCAGAGACGATGGCGATGATGGAGGAAATGGGCAAATTCAACGACGAGCTCGAAAAGGCGGGCATCCTGCGCAACGCCGACGGGCTCACGCCATCCTCGAAAGGCGCGCGCGTCGCGTTCGACGGCGCCAGCCGCACCGTCATCGACGGGCCGTTCGCAGAAGCCCGCGAACTGGTCGCCGGTTTCTGGCTGTGGGAAGTGAAGGATCTGGACGAGGCGATCGCCTGGGTGAAGCGCTGCCCCAATCCCATGCCCGGCCCGAGCGAGATCGAGATCCGGCCGCTGCAGGAGATGGCGGACCTGTTCCCCGACGCCTGACCGGCAGGGCATCCGCGTCCTCCGGGCCGGGGCGCGGATCCCGCCACGGCGCGGACGCGACAAGCCGCCCGGTCATGCTATGCAATGGCGATGGACCTGAAATGCTATCTCTATCCCGGATGGGAACCGCGGATCCGGCCGGCATCGTCGCGGCGCGACTGGATGGATGCGACGCCGGAATCCTTCGCCTATCGCTGCCTGCCGCTCGCCATGGCGAATGCGCATGGCTGGGAGTTGCTCAGCCCGTGCGGCTTTTCCGCCCATTGGAATGGCGGCGGAGCGGTGGACGACGTTTCGATCCGCGTCGATGATGGCGCCCGCCCGGAGGATGCGCCCGTCGCGCTGTTCGGACAGGGGGTGCTGACCTTTCACGTCCAGGGTCTGTTCCGCACGCCGCCGGGCTGGAACCTGTGGGTCGGCGGATCGCCCAATGCCGCGAAGGACGGGATCGCGCCGCTGGGGGGCGTGATCGAGACCGACTGGTCCCCCTACAGCTTCACGATGAACTGGCGCTTCACCCGGCCGGATCACTGGATCCGGTTCGAGGAGGACGAACCCATCGCATTCCTGATGCCCGTCCAGCGCCACGCGATCGAACAGGTCGAACCCAGCTTTCTGCCGATCGACGACGCGCCCGAACTGAAGGCGCAGTTCGAGATGTGGAGCCGGAGCCGGGACGCGTTCCACGAACAGATGCGAGACAATCCGCCGACCTCGCCTTCCGACAAATGGCAGAAGCTCTATTATCGCGGCGTCGCGCCGGACGGCACGTCCGGCGCCGCGGATCATCAGAGCAAGCTGCGCGCGCCGGGCTTTACCGGCTGTCCGCGGTCTGAGGATCAATAGCCCAGGGCCGCGCCGTCCTTGCGCATCTCGCTGGCGCCCCACCAGGTGCGGTGCGCCCTGTCCCACATCACCGCCTGATACCCGCCGAACTCGTCGGTGCCATACTCCCAGCCCGGTGGGATCACCTTGAAGCCGCGCGCCTTCAGCCCGGCCTTGACCGCATCGGAATAGCCGCTCTCGATCGCGATCGTGCCGAGCCCTTCGGACGGCTCGCCGGTCACCGTCCTGCTGCCGCCATGATACCAGCGCGCGGCGTCGCCAGCGTCCTGGATGTTCATGCCGAAGTCGATGATGTTGACGAGCAGCTGCACCTGCCCCTGGGCCTGCATGTCGCCGCCCATCACGCCGAACGACAGCAACGGTTCTCCGTCCTTCATCACGAAACCGGGAATCAGCGTGTGGAACGGGCGCTTGCCGGGCGCATAGGCGTTGGGCGATCCGGCATCGAGCGAGAACAGGTTCGCGCGATTGTGGAACATGAAGCCCATGCCGTCGGCCACCAGCCCCGAACCGAGGCCACTATAGTTGGACTGGATCAGCGACACCATCATCCCGTCCTTGTCGGCCACGGTGATATAGGTGGTATCGCCGACGCGTAGCTGCGGATCGCCGGGCCCGAGCGCCGGATCGGGACGCTCGGGGTTCATCAGCTTGCGACGCTCCGCCGCATAGGCTTCGGACAGCAGCGCTTCCGCCGGGATCTTCGCGAATTTGGGATCGCCGTAGAATTTCGCCATATCCTCATAGGCCAGCCTTTTGGCCTCCAGGATCGTGCCGACCGCCGCGAGGCTGCCCGCGCCCATCGCCTTCAGGTCATAGGATTCGAGCAGGCGCAGCATCTGCAACACGCCGAAACCCTGGCTGTTCGGCGGCAGCTGGAACACGTCGTGGCCATGATAGCGGACGCCCTGCGGCTCGACCCATTCGCCGCGGAAACCCGCGAGGTCGCCATAGCGCAGATCGCCGCCGATCCGCGCGAAATAGGCGTCCATGCGCCGGGCCAGCGCGCCTTCATAATAAGCTTTTCGCCCGCCCGTGGCGATCGCTTCATAGGTGGCGGCGAGATCGGGGTTGCGGAATATCTCGCCCTCATCGGGGGTGCGACCGTCGATCAGGAAGGTGGCGCGCGTGTTCGCCATCTCTTCGATGATCGGCGCATATTCGCCGAACTGGCCGAAATTCCGTTTCCAGTTCTGCGCGACCATCTGGGTCACGGGAACGCCTTCGCGGGCATAGCCGATCGCCGGCGCCAGGATGTCCTTCATGGCCAGCCGACCGAACCGCCCGTGCAGCGCGAACCATCCGTCGACCGCGCCGGGCACGGTGACCGACAGCGAACCGTAGCGCGGAACCCGCGCCGCATAGGGCCGGCCAAGCTTCGCCGAGGCGCCCTTCGCCTCGGCGATCATCCGGGCCAGATCGCGGCCCGCAGGCGCCGTGCCGGATGCGTTATACCCATAGAGCCTTCGCGTCTTCGGATCCCAGACGATCGCGAACAGGTCTCCACCGATGCCGCACGAGATCGGCTCCATCAGCCCGAGCGCCGCATTGGCGGCGATCGCGGCATCCATCGCGCTGCCGCCCTTTTTGAGGATGTCCACCGCGATCTGGGTGGCAAGCGGATGCGCGGTCGCGGCCATGCCGTTGCGCGCGATCACCGGCGATCGCGTCGCCCAGACCCGGCCCGAATAGCGATCCCCGCGATCGGCATCGCCCGGACCTGGCTCCGCCCCACGCACGCCATAGCTCTGCGCCTGCACCGGCGATCCGATCGCCAGCATCGCGATCGTTGCCGCGATCGTCAGACTGTTGCGCATCCGTCCTCCCCCGAAACGCGTCGTGAGCCGACGCGGACGGTCTCCGGAATACGCGAATTCGCCGAAGTGTCCGCCTGGATTCGGCGGCTTATTCCTTCAGCGTCATGCCCCCGACCCTGGCCACGCCGATCTCCGCATCGGTGAAGGGAACGCGGTGCCAGCGCTTCTCGGAATAGGCCTTGGTATAATCCCGATACCAGGGCGATGCCGGATCGGTCGACTGGGACGGCACCTCCAGCGTGTAGGGCACGGCGCCGGCATCGTCGAAGCCGACAACCTGGATATAGCTGTTGCCGTGGACGCCGCCGACCGGGCCCTGTTCGGTGATCTGGGTGCAGACGATGGTGAAATAGCCCTGCGGCCCGCAGCCCCCGGCGAGCGGGATCTTCGTTCCGTCCGCATTGTTCAGATATTGATAGGCGGAGCGCGGCGCGTCGAGCGGGATCGGGCTGGCCTGGACCAGGCGCACCGCCGCGGCGAATGCCTGCTCGACCGCCGGCGCATCGGCGCGCAGCCCGCGCGGCGTCTCGATCGGGCGCTTGGGATCGAACGGCGTGACGTAACGGACGTCGGCCGGCACGTCCTTCAGCTCGTCCCAGAACCGGTCCCAGATATGCGCGCCGACCGAATCGACATTGCCGCGCCGATCCCAGCCGGCCAGCACCGCGCAGGCCCTGGTCAGGTCGATGTCGACACCGGTCGCGGCAAGCTTGACCACACGCTTCTTGCAGGGGCCGTTCAGGATATCGTCGAGGAACAGCTCGGCAGTCATGTTGCGGCTGTTGAGCGTGATCTCGCGCAACTGTTCGCTGATGATCCCCTTGCCGGAAAGCCCGTCGGTGCCGGCCAGGCGCTCCTGCGCCAGGCGATGGCCCATGCGCGTGCGCATCGACTGTTCGGCATCGACCGGGCCGATGATCGCGGGATAGCCGGTCATCGGCGCGGCGGGATTGGACAGCCAATAGCTGTCGTTCATGTTCGCGACGTAATCGCGGCGTTCGATCGAAGGCAGCTTCGAAAGGCCCAGCGTGCCCGGCTGGGGGCTGTCCTTGTCATTATCCCACTCGCATTCGGACCGCGATCCGTCGAGCGTCGACTTGGCGACGCCGCACGCCGCGCGCTTGGCATCGCTGACATTCGGCATGGTGCCGATATCGGCATACCAGGCGCGACCGTCATTGCGGCCGACCGCGACGGTGTTGACCCAGGGGATCGCGACTTCCTCACGCTGGATGCGGATGAAATCGTCGAGATTCTTCGCGCGATCGAGGCGCAGCCAGTTGCGGTAGAGCCGCATATTGTCGGCATTGACGTCGCGGATGGTCAGCGCCTCGGTGGCGGTCCAGCCTGTCGCCAGCATCGATCCGTAATGCGACCGATACAGTGTGCGCGTGACGGAGCGGACGGTGCCGTCATCGTCTTTCACCTGCACCGTGATCGGCCGCGACGTCATCCGTCGCATCTGGCCGTCATAGAGATAGGCGGTCGGATCGCCCTCGACCAGCTTGAGCTTGTAGAGGGTGAAGCGCGCGGCGGTCGACACGGTGTGGCTCCATGCCACGTCGCGATTATAGCCGACCTGGACGACCGGCACGCCGACGATCGACACGCCCTGAACGTCGATCTTGCCGGGGATCTTCAGATGGACCTGCTGAAAGCGGTCAACGCTCTTCCAGTACCAGTGCGGATTGCCGAGCAGCAGGCCGTGCTTCGTGCCCGTCGCCTCGCTGCCGAAGCCGTACATGTTGCTGCCCAGATCGGCGTCGCGTTCCGCAGGGAGCGTCCAGGCAATCTGTTCGCCGGCGCGCGATATCGCCGCAACGCCCTTTGCCGGCGGCTGCGCACTGCCGATCGGCTCGATGAAATTGACCGAGCTGGCGGTCAGCGAGAGCGCATAGAGGCGGCGATACACATCCTCCGCGGTCGCGGACGCCAGCCATTCGGCATTGCGGCATTCGAGGTGCCGGCCCGGATGGCCGCCGCCGCGCAGTTCGCCGACATAGCGGCTATAGCCCGCGGCATAGCCCGCGACGAGCGCGTCGAGATCGGCCGGCTGCGCGCTGCGGAACCGCGCGATCTGCGCATCGTCGGCGACGTGCCGGAAGAAGAAATCGGATTCCAGATTCGCCGGCGCGCCCAGCGTGCTGCCGCGCCCGCGCCGCGCCGTCCCGCCGAAATAGCGCGACCGTTCGCCGCGGAAGGTGACGAAGGCATCGGCGAGAATGCACAGATTGTCCTCGGCCGCGACATAGCCATAGCCCAGGCCCAGCCCGCGCCAGTCGGACGCGGTGATGTGCGGCACGCCATAGGTCGTCCGCACGATCGAGACGTCGCCGCTTCGCGCGGGAGCCGAACGAGCGGACGCCGCCTGTGCGTTTAGACAGGCCAGGGCGGAGAGCAGGAGCGCGGTGAGGCCGCGGCGGATCGTGGAGCGGTGCATGGCACGGATAAATCAGAGGCCCCGGCCAAAGTAAATCCGCGCTTCCACCGAAGATGCGGCGTTGCCGGCGGCGCGAGCCGGCGCACTATGCGGACATGGTCGCCGGCTTGACCAACCCGGACCGTGACGCCGCGGTGGCGGCTAGCGCAGCGACTTGAGCGCCGCCGATCCCTCCTGGCAATCGCGGGTGTCGAGAACCGACGCCCTTGTCGGCACGGCATAGGGCGGCACCGCGATCGGCAAGCCGATCCGGCGCGGACGGAAGATGCCGGGATCGTAGCCGGCGCAGCGGGTGAACAGGTCAAGCATCTGCGGCGGCGTGTCATAGGCTTCGTAGGACAAACGGAAGGTGCCCCAATGGATGGGCAGGCCGAACGATGCGTTCAGCCCGGAAAAGACCTGAACCGACTCGCGCGGTCCCACATGGCTGCCCGTCATCATCTGGCCCGGCTGGAACCGGAAGGCGCCGATCGGCAGGATCGCCAGCCGCACCGGCCCGAGCCGTGCCGCCTCGGCCGGCCATTTCATGTCGCCCGGCCCGGTATCACCCGCGAAGAAGATGTTGCCGCCGGGCAGCGTGACCGTGAAGCTGGACCAGAGCGCGCGATTGCGGTCGGTTCCCCAACGGCTGCCCCAATGATGGTTGCGCGTCACGACCACGTCGACGCCCGGCTTCAGCGTCAGCCGCCCGCCCCAGTCGAGCGCGGTCGCTTCCGCGCCCGCACCGCGGATGAGCGTATCGTTGCCCAGGCTGGTCACGATCCTGGGGCGATCGCGCTCCCAGAGCCGCTTGAGCGTCGGCAGGTCCATATGGTCGTAGTGATTGTGGCTGACGACGACGAGGTCGATCTTCGGCAGATCCTCGAACCGGATGCCGGGCGCGGCGATGCGCCGGGGTCCGGCCAGGTTGAAGGGGCCCGCGATATCGCTCCAGATCGGGTCCGTCAGGATATTGAGCCCCTGGGTCTGGATCAGCACCGTTGCATGGCCGACCCAGGTCGCGACCATCGCGTCGCCCTCCACCCGCGCGGCCGGCCTGGCCGGCGCCACGGCGATCCCGAGCGGCCAGGCGGGGCGATCGTCGTTGCCGAACACCCAGCGGAACAGGAAACCGCTGCGGCCGCCGCCCGTCGGCGGACGGACGGTATCCTCGCCATCGGGATTGAAGAAGCGCGCACCGTCGAAGTGATCGCTCGCCGCGCCGCGATAATAGATGCGATCGAGGAAAGGCGGCACGATGGTGATCGCAAGGCACGCCGCGATGGTGGCGAACAGGATGACGGTAATGAACGCCTTGAGCAGCCTGATCTTCGCGCTTCGCATTTTGCCCCCGGATGCCATGGCGATCGGATGCCATGGCGAGCGAACGCTTAGAGCGATTTGTAGTTCGATGGAATCATCGAACGACTCGAAAATCGCGGCAAAACATGACTCTGGAACATGCGATCCGCTTTTAGCGGACCGCATGTTCCAGTTTAATCGATTATGTCCGCAAGGCGCTTCGGCGCGGTTGACAGGCAACCTTATGGTTGCCTAACTACATCGATGACCGACATTTTCCGCGCGCTCGCCGATGACAGTCGGCGCGAACTTCTCGACCGACTCATGACGCAGAATGGCCAGACGCTGACCGCGCTGTGCACCAACCTGGCCATGTCGCGCCAGGCGGTTTCGAAACATCTCGCAATATTGGAGGCGGCGAATCTGGTCGCGGTTCGCCGCCGCGGACGCGAGAAGCTGCATTATCTCAATCCCGTCCCGCTGGCCCAGATCGTGCGTCGCTGGATCGGCAAGTTCGAGGATGTCCGGCTGAACAACCTGCTCGACACAGCCGAACAGGGCGGCAAGAAGAAGCGCGTCAGGCCATCGAACCGACAAGCGCCAGGATGACGCCGAGCACGACCAGCACGAGCCCCGCCACCTCGCTCATCCGCAGCCGTTCGCGCAGATAGAAATGCGCCAGGCCGAGGGTGAAGACCATTTCCACCTGACCGACGATCCGTACCAGCGCGACCGGCGCGGTGGCGAAGCCGGTGAACCAGCAGGCGGAACCAAGCGCCGAAAGCAGGCCGACCTGCCCCGACACCCGCCAGGTCGAGAACACGGCGCGGAACTGCTCGCGCTCGCGCCATAGCAACCAGCCGCCCTGCATCAGCGTCTGGAGCGTGACCGTGACGACGAGCGCCATCATCGCCGCGCGGATCGGATCGTCGGTCGCGACCTCGACGGTCGAGCGCCGCACCCCGATCGCGGTCAGCGCGAAAAACAGGCCCGACGCGATGCCGTAGCGCGCGGCGGGCTGGCCGAGAGCGCGCAACAGGTCCGCCAGGCCCATGCGCTTGCCCCCGGTCGACAGGATCATAACGCCGGCGACGCCCGAGACGATCCCGGCCCAGGCAAGCAGGCCCAGCCGCTCGCCGAGCAACAGCATCGACAACAGCGCGCCCTGCACCGCTTCGGTCTTGGAATAGGCGGTGCCGACGACGAAATTGCGCTGCTCGAACGCCATCAGCAGGAAATTGGTCGCGACGATCTGCGCCAGCCCCGCCGCCGCGCAAAAGGGCACGAAGAGCGCGCCCATTGCCGGGATCGGCGCCGGCGCGATCAGGAACTGATAGGAACAGGCGATCGCGATCGCGAAGGGCAGCCCGTACAGATAGCGCACCAGCCCCGCGGCATTGAGCGACAGCGTCTGGCTCACCCGCCGCTGCACCGCCGTCCGCCACGCCTGAAGCACACCGCCGATCAGCGTCGCGGGCAGCCAGATGGGGGAGGTTATCATGGCGCTGTCTGGTTCTGCGACGCGAACCCCTCTCCTCCCTGCGCGCAGCGTGGGGAGGGGGACCGCGACGCGAAGCGGCGTGGTGGAGGGGAAATACGATGCATCATCCCGCACCACATTCCGCAAGGATCATCCGAATGACCGCGTCCATATCGTCACGTACCAGATCGGCCGGAATGCGCAGAGTTCGAACACCCTGTTCCGCGACCCATGCGTCGCGTGCAATGTCCCGCGCCGGATTGTCGCCCATATCGTGTGCGATGCCGTCGATCTCGATCGCCAGCTTTGCAGACGCGCAGTAGAAATCGAGGCTGACGATGCCGATGGGATGCTGTCGGCGGAATTTCAGGTCCAGCGGGCGTGTGCGCAGATAGGTCCAGAGCCGAACTTCTGGTGGGGTCAAAGCACGACGGAAGGTACGCGATCGCTCGACGGTCCTGCGCGGTGGTGGCATCGCATTTCCCCTCCACCACCAGCCAAAGGCTGGCGGTCCCCCTCCCCATCTAACGATGGGGAGGAGAAAGCTCCATCGCCCCGCTCAAACCCCCTCGAGCAGCTTCTCCTTGCGGATCTTCTCCTGCCAGACGAGCGGGGCGAGATGGTGGACGCTCTGGCCTTCGGAATTCACCGCGACCGTCACCGGCATGTCCTGCACCTCGAACTCGTAGATCGCCTCCATGCCGAGATCGTGGAAACCCACGACCTGCGATCCCTTGATCGCCTTGGCGACCAGATAGGCGGCGCCGCCGACCGCCATCAGATAGGCGGACTTGTGCTCGCGGATCGCCTCGATCGCCATCGGGCCGCGCTCGGCCTTGCCGACCATCGCGAGCAGCCCCTGTTCCAGCATCATGCGCGTGAACTTGTCCATGCGCGTCGCGGTCGTCGGACCCGCGGGGCCAACGATCTCCTCGCCCACCGGATCGACCGGGCCGACATAATAGATGACGCGCCCGGCGAACTCGACGGGCAGCGGCTCGCCCTTGGCCAGCATGTCCTGGATGCGCTTGTGCGCGGCATCGCGGCCGGTGAGCATCTTGCCGTTGAGCAACAGCCGGTCGCCATGTTTCCAGCTCTGCACGACTTCGGGCGTCAGCGTGTCGAGATCGACGCGGATGGCCTCCTTGCTCGGCGTCCAGTTGACGTCGGGCCATTCGGACAGCTTGGGCGGCTCCAGATAGGCCGGGCCCGAACCGTCGAGCGTGAAATGGGCGTGGCGGGTCGCCGCGCAATTGGGGATCATCGCGATCGGCTTGGACGCGGCATGCGTCGGCCAGTCCATGATCTTGACGTCGAGGATGGTCGAAAGCCCGCCCAGCCCCTGCGCGCCGATGCCGAGCGCATTGACCTTGTCGTAGATCTCGATGCGCAGTTCCTCGATCTTGTTCTGCGGTCCGCGCGCCTTGAGCTGGCTCATGTCGATCGCGCCCATCAGCGATTCCTTGGCGAGCAGCACCGCCTTTTCAGCCGTACCGCCGATGCCGATGCCGAGCATGCCCGGCGGGCACCAGCCGGCGCCCATCTGCGGCACCATTTCCAGCACCCAGTCGACGATCGAATCGGACGGGTTGAGCATCTTGAACTTGGACTTGTTCTCGCTGCCGCCGCCCTTGGCCGCGACGTCGACCGACACCTTGCTCCCGGGAACCAGTTCGACATGCAGAACGGAAGGCGTGTTGTCCTTCGTATTGACGCGGCCGAAGGCGGGATCCGCCAGGATCGAGGCGCGCAGCGGATTTTCGGGATTGCGATAGGCGCGGCGGACGCCCTCGTCGATCACCTGCTGGAGCGACAGGTTCGACTCCAGCCGGCAATCCTGGCCCCATTTCACGAAGACGGTGACGATGCCGGTATCCTGACAGATCGGGCGATGGCCCTCCGCGCACATACGGCTGTTGGTCAGAATCTGCGCGATCGCGTCCTTGGCCGCGGGCGAGACCTCCGCCTCATAGGCAGCACCAAGCGCGCGGATATAATCCATCGGGTGATAGTAGGAGATGAACTGCAGCGCGTCGGCGACGCTCTCGATCAGGTCGGCTTCCTTGATGACGGTCATTCGATATTCCCTGCGAGCGGATGTCGCGCCCCCTTATCGCGCTCCGCCGCAGGTTGGAATGGCCGGTTTGTATCGGGCACGGTCAATCCCGGTCGGGCGCACCCAATGGGAAATAGGAACGATAGGGCCGCGCCTCGTCGACGGCGCGCGCGAAGCTCGGCCGTTCGATCAGTCGTTGGCGATAGGCATGGACATTCGCGAATTCCTGCGGGATCGGATAGGTCCAGTCGGCATAGAAGAGCTGCGGCGCCGCAGCGCAATCGGCCAGGCTGAAATCGCCCGCCGCCCATTCGCGTCCGGCCATATGGCCGTCGAGCCACCGATACGCCTTGTCGAACATCGCATGCGCCTCCGTCACGCTCAGCGGATCGCGGGCGCCCTCGTCGCGGATCGCATTGTAGATGATCTTCTGCTGCGGGGCGGCGATGTAATTGTCGAAGAAGCGATCCATCGTCCTGACCGCGATCGCCGCGTCGCGATCCTCCGGGATCAGCCGCACCGGCCCCGGATGATGGACGTCGAGATATTCGACGATCATCGTCGCTTCGGGCACGACGCGAGCACCCTCTCGCAACACCGGAAAGCGGCCGAGCGGCCAGATGCTTGCAAGCTCGGCGCCGACGCCCTCATCCTCCAGCATGCGATATGTGAAGGATATGTCGTTCTCGTAGAATGCGATCAGCGCCTTCTGACAATAGGATGAGAAGGGGTGCGAGAAGAGTTCGATCGTCATGGCCTCAAAGGTCCTTCTTCACGATGATATGGTTGGCGCGCTCGCCCGCGACCTGTTCGGCCACCCGATAGCCAAGGCCCGGCAGGTCGATTCCTTCGAAAAGCGCCTCGCCCTGCCCCAACAGCACCGGGCCGACCGCCAGATGCATTTCGTCGATCAGCCCGGCGCGCAGATACTGGCGGATGGTGTCGGCGCCGCCGCCGACGCGGATGTCGCGGCCGTCCGCCGCCTCGCGGGCGCGATCGAGCGCGGATTCGATGCCGTCGGTGACGAAATGGAAGACCGTGCCGCCCGCCATGTCCAGCGGCGGCCGGGCGTGATGGGTCAGCACGAACACCGGCACGTGATAGGGCGGCTCCTCACCCCACCAGCCTTTCCATGAATCGTCTGGCCAGGGCCCGCGCACCGGGCCGAACATGTTCCTGCCGAGGATCCAGGCGCCGAGATTTTCGAAGCCGCGCGCCGCGAAACCGTCGTCGATCCCGATCTCTCCGCCGTCCCGGCCGATCATCGTTCCGAAGGTGCGCGTGGGGAAAACCCATTCGTGCAGTGCCATGCCGCCGCGGCCCATCGGGTTTTCGAGATCCTGATCGGGCCCGGCGCCATAGCCGTCGAGCGAGATGCCATAGGCGTTCACGCGAACTCTCGTCATGTTCCTCTCCAACCATATGCGATCCGCAATCGGCTATCCACACTGATTGCAAAATGCAAGTAGTCTTCCTATATGAAGGTAATGAACGCGCCGATCCGATCCGGATGCCCGATCAATCTCACGCTGGAGACGCTGGGCGATCGCTGGTCGCTGATCGTGATCCGCGACATGATGTTCGGCAATCGCCGCCATTTCCGCGAACTGCTCGGCCGGTCCGAAGAGGGGATCGCGTCGAACATCCTGGCGGACCGGCTGAAGCGCCTGCTCGAATCGGGCCTGATCAGCCGCGCCGACGATCCGAGCCACAAGCAGAAGGCGGTCTACAGCCTGACCGAACGGTCGATCCAGCTCGTGCCGCTGCTCGCGCATATGGGGGCATGGGGGCGACGCCACCTGCCCGTCTCGCGCCCGCTCGCGATTCGCGCGCAGCTTCTGGAAGAGGGCGGCCCCGCCATGTGGGATTCGTTCATGGACGAGCTTCGCGAAATCCATCTCGGCCAGCCCCGGGATGCCGATGCAGGGCCCACAGTCTCTGACCGGCTGCGCGCCGCCTATGAGGCGATCATGACCGAGAGCGATGGCGACCGCTGAAAGACGCGCCGGAAGCAATCGGACCGATCCGGCCGGAATTCACCAAAATATTTTCGTTCCTCATTCGTTCCCTTGCCTTTTGCGGAGGCTAGGAAACTCCGCGCGTCGCGTGGGGGCACCGCTTCGTCGCTGCTGTGAACCGAGTCATACGAGCGACGAACCGAGTCTCTGAACCGTCATTTACCGTCTTGCATCGGTGGCCGGATGCGGCACTATTGATGGTGTTGCATCAGGGGGCTGGGCACAAGCGCTGGTAGAGCCGACATCGCGACCCCATATCGCGTATCGGGTTCTGCCGCGCCTTGTGCGCGAAGGGGACAGGCGAATTTCGCGTCCCGCCGCCTGATGAAAGATGTTATTCTGGGGGCTTGCCCCCGAGTCGAACGGATCGGGAACGGGAGCGCGTACACCATGGACTTCAGAGATACCCGGGAAGAGAGCAACAGCGACGTGTCAGCCACCGTAACCGAAGCACCGACCAAGCCCGCGACCGCATCCGCCGCGCCCGAAAAGGCCGCGCCGATCGACAGCAAATCGGTCCTGCCGCTGCCCTTCCCCGTCGAGGTCGATCATGCGCGCGACGCGCTGCTGACCGATTTCGGCAAGGAGACGCTGAAGGACCGCTATCTGCTTCCCGGCGAAAGCTATCAGGACCTCTTCGTCCGCGTCGCTTCGGCCTATGCCGACGATGCCGCGCATGCGCAGCGCGTCTACGACTATATCTCGCGCCTCTGGTTCATGCCCGCGACGCCCGTGCTCTCCAACGGCGGCACCGGACGCGGCCTGCCCATTTCCTGCTATCTCAATTCGGTGGACGACAGCCTGAACGGCATCGTCAACACCTGGAACGAGAATGTGTGGCTGGCCAGCCGCGGCGGCGGCATCGGCACCTATTGGGGCAGCGTGCGCGGCATCGGCGAACCGGTCGGCCTCAACGGCAAGACCAGCGGCATCATCCCGTTCGTCCGCGTGATGGATTCGCTGACCCTCGCCATCTCGCAGGGTTCGCTACGCCGCGGATCGGCCGCGGTCTATCTCGACATCTCGCACCCCGAGATCGAGGAATTCCTGGAGATCCGTAAGCCCTCGGGCGATTTCAACCGCAAGGCGCTGAACCTGCACCACGGCGTGCTGCTGAGCGACGCCTTCATGGAAGCGGTGCGCGACGGCAGCGAATGGATCCTGCGCAGCCCCAAGGACCAGTCGGAGCGCGCGCGCGTCGACGCACGCGCCCTGTTCCAGAAGCTGGTCGAGACCCGGCTGGCGACCGGCGAGCCCTATATCGTGTTCGGCGATACGGTGAACCGCACCATGCCCAAGCATCATCGCGATCTGGGCCTGAAGGTTTCGACCTCGAATCTCTGCAGCGAGATCACGCTGCCCACCGGCACCGACCATCTCGGCAATGATCGCACCGCGGTCTGCTGCCTTTCCAGCCTCAACCTCGAGACCTGGGACCAGTG
>Ga0209902_100844_pt1 | contig 22629 bp, 16 predicted proteins | sample FECB27metaG_FD_188304 | JGI IMG/M metagenome (GOLD analysis project Ga0209902, IMG submission 188304) | Cyanobacterial communities from the Joint Genome Institute, California, USA - FECB-27 (SPAdes) (version 2) | ecosystem: Environmental > Aquatic > Thermal springs > Hot (42-90C) > Microbial mats...
CGGCGTGACGATCGGCGCCAATGCGACGATCGTCTGCGGCCACGATCTCGGTGAATATGCGATGGTCGCTGCCGGCGCGGTCGTGACGAGCGACGTCCCACCCTATGCACTGGTCGCCGGCGTTCCGGCCCGCTTCATGGGCTGGGTCAGCCGCGCCGGAGAGAGGCTGGGCGACGACCTGGTCTGTCCACGGACCGGGGAAACCTACGCGCTCGACGATCGCGGCCAGTTGCACCCCGAACCCGCTTCTTCCATCAATTCGTGAAACTGGACGGACAATGAGCGACCTCCCCAAGCTTCAGTTCATCGACCTGGCTGCCCAACAGCGCCGGCTGCGCACCGATCTGGATGTGGCGATCGCCACGGTGCTGGATCAGGGAGCCTATATCATGGGTCCCGAGGTGAAGGCCTTCGAGCGCGAAGTTGCCGAATTCTGCGGCGCGAAACATGCGATTGGCTGTGCGAACGGCACCGATGCCCTTTTGCTTGCGTTGATGGCGCTGGGCATTGGCAAGGGCGACGCGATCTTCGTGCCTTCCTTCACATTCGCGGCGACGGCCGAGATCGCGCCATTCGTGGACGCCACGCCGGTTTTCGTCGACAGCCTGGACGGCACCTTCAACATGTCGCCCGAAAGCCTGGAGCGGGCAATCGCGCATGCGCGATCGCTCGGCCTGGTGCCCCGTGCGGTGATCCCCGTCGATCTGTTCGGACTGCCCGCCGACATGCCCGCGATCGATGTGATCGCCGGCGGCGAGGGCCTGTCGGTGATCTGCGACAGCGCGCAGGGCTTTGGCGGTTCGATCGACGGCCGCAGCACCGGCACGTTCGGCCATGTCACGACCACCTCGTTCTTCCCCGCCAAACCGCTGGGCTGCTACGGCGACGGCGGTGCCCTGTTCACCGATGACGACGACCTGGCGAAGATCATCGATTCGCTGCGGGTTCACGGCAAGGGCACCGACAAGTACGACAATGTGCGGATCGGCATGAACAGCCGCCTGGACACGATCCAGGCCGCGATCCTTCGCGTGAAGCTGTCCGTCTATGGCGACGAGATCGCAGCGCGCGACGCGGTTGCGTCGCGCTATTCGGAGCATCTGGGCAATATCGTCACGGTGCCGCACGTGCCGGCGGGATACCGCTCGGTCTGGGCGCAATATACTGTCCGCCTGCCCGGGCACTGTGCGCGCGCGGATGTGCAGGCAAAGCTGGCCGCTCTCGGTATCCCGACCGCGGTCTATTATCCCCTGCCCCTCCATCAGCAGACCGCCTATCGCGACTATCCCGCCGACCCCGCCGGGCTGCCGGTTTGCGAGGCGATGTCGGCGGATGTTCTGAGCCTGCCGATGCACCCGTATCTGGATGCCGACAGCCAGCAACGCATCATCGAAGGCGTGCACAGCGCGGTTGCCGCGTGAGCCGTCGCCGGATCGCCACGATCGTCGGTGCCCGGCCGCAATTCGTGAAGGCGGCGGCCGTGAGCCGCGCGCTCGCCAGGCGAGATGATGCCGAAGAGATGCTGATCCATACGGGCCAGCATTTCGACGAGGCGATGTCGTCGATCTTCTTCCGCGAACTGGAAATCCCCGATCCCTTCGTCAATCTCGGCATCGCCGGCGGCCGACATGGCGCAATGACGGGCGACATGCTGAAAGCGGTCGAAGAGGTTTTCGTTACGCTGCAACCCGACATCGTCATGGTCTATGGCGATACCAACTCGACATTGGCAGGCGCCCTCGCCGCCGCAAAGCTCCATATCCCCGTCGCACATGTCGAAGCGGGCCTGCGATCTTTCAATCGCCGCATGCCCGAAGAGGTCAATCGCGTGCTGACCGACCATGTCAGCAATTTGCTGTTCTGCCCGACACAGCATGCGATCACCAATCTCGAGGCCGAAGGGATCACCCGGGGGGTTTCGCACACCGGCGACGTGATGTTCGACGCGACGTTGTTTGCAAAGGCGCGCGCGCGCGAAATGTCCGACATCGTCGATCGGCTCGGCCTGACCGAGGGCGCTTATGCCGTCTGCACCGTCCACCGCGCAGAGAACACCGACGACGAAGCAGCCCTGCGCAAAGTCTGCGATTTCCTGAGCCAGGCCGCACAACGCGAGACCATCGTCTTTCCGGTCCATCCCCGAACTCGCCAGGCGATTGCCCGGTACAGGATCGCTTTGCCCAATGTGATGATGATCGACCCCTTGGGCTATTTCGATCTTCATCGGTTGCTGGCATCGGCCGTCCGCGTGTTCACCGACTCCGGCGGGCTCCAGAAAGAGGCCTATTTCCACGGCCTGCCCTGCGTCACGCTGCGCGGCGAGACCGAATGGCTCGAAACGATCGAGAGCGGCTGGAACAGGCTTTGGACGTCGCCCGAGACCGACGCCCCCCGCACGCCGATCACCGATTACGGCACCGGCGAGAGCGCGGATCGGATCGTCGACCTGCTGCTGGGCGAGCTCCCCGGATAAAGAGCTGCGGTCAGATCGCCGAGCGGCGATCAAGATACCATTTCAGCGCGACATAGGGCCATAGCCTGCCCGCGACGTTCCAGTCCCACGCCTGGCGCCGGGTGAGGTCCTCGATCCGCGAACGCAGACCAGCGCGATCCACAAGCTCGTCGAACTGCGGGTGCGCCGTTTCCAGTCGGCGCATCGCCCAGTTCCCCAATCCGCCGTTCAACCATTCCGGCATCTGCGAACCGAAGCCCACCTTGCGTCGTGCGGCGCGAATTTCCTCCGCCATGCGCCCCCGCATCGCTTCTCTCGCGACAAGCTTCGAGACGCTTTGATCGGCTTTCATCGCGTCGGGGAGCGACATGGCATAGGTTACCAGCCGCCAATCCATGAATGGCATCCGCACTTCCACCGAGTGCGCCATCGACAGGCGATCGAAATTGCGCAGCAGGGTCGGCAGCACCGTCGAATGAAACATCCCGTAAAGACGCCGGTTCAGTAGCCCCCAATCCTTGGGCAGCCGATCGCCGTTGGCCGCGATCGAGAGCGGCGGCGGGGGCGTCCAGCGCGAGCCCCGCAGGAAATTGTTCCCGCCGCGCGACAGATAGGCGATCTTCGCGCGATCGTTGATCCGCATCATCAACGGATTTCGGCCGCTGGCATTGCCCAGCAGATTTTGCGCCAGGAATTTCAGCGAATGATTTGCGGCACGATATCCGCCGATCATCTCGTCGGCGCCATGACCGTCGATCGACACGCGCACGCCGCCGCCGGATACCGCGCGATAGATTTTCCACACCGCCGTGGGCAGGCCGATGAACGGATCCTCCATCGTCTCCATCACCGCGTCCAGGCTTTCCTCACCCTCGTCCTTCGACAGGTCAAGCATCACCGGATCGATGCCCGCATAGCGCGCCGCGATCCCCGCCTCGCGGGATTCGTCGTGCCCCAGACCCGGGAATGTCGCGACGAATGCGTGGCGCCAGTCGCTGGCCTGGCGGTGCGCCGTTGCCGGGTCGCCGCCGGCGATAGCGGACATCGCGGCCGCCACAGCCGAAGAATCGAATCCCCCGCTCAGACAGGTGCCGATGGAGACGTCGCTGCGCATCCGCAGCTTCACGGCATCGAAGAACAATTCCCGGAAAGTCTCCGCCGCCGTCAACATGTCGCTCGGCGGGTCGACGAGATGATCGGTCGTGTTCCACCAGCGTTCGACACGTAGTTCGCCGCCGCGCACGCGCGCGAAATGACCCGCCGGCAGGCGCGACATCTTGCGGTACAGGGTTCGCGAAGACGCCTCGACCGAGAACGGATCGAACATCATGCGCCGCGCGATATCGTCGGCGATTCCATCATCGAACCACGGCAACGCCAGGATCGCCCTGGCTTCGGACGCAAAGGCGACCCTGCCGCCGATGGCGGCGTAGAGCAGCGGCTTTACACCGAACCTGTCGCGCGCCAGAAAAAGCTCACGCGAGCCGAGATCGTAGATCGCCAACGCCCACATCCCGTTGAGCCGGTGGAGCATGTCCGCGCCCCATTCGCGCCAGGCAGCCAGAAGCACTTCGGTATCGCTGGTCGTATGGAAGGCATGACCCTTTGCCTTCAGTTCCGCCTGGATCTCGAGAAAATTGTAGATCTCACCGTTGAAGACGATGACGCACGCGCCGTCGTCGCTCGCCATGGGCTGGTTGGAGCGCGCATCCGGATCGATGATGGACAGTCGTCGATGGCCCAGCGCACAATCGGCGGCGGGCGAGATCCAGACCCCCTCCCCGTCCGGACCGCGATGCGCGATGCTGCGCGTCATCGTGACGACGTCGGACGACAGGACGGGCGCGCCGTCGGTCGAGATGATGCCTGCAATGCCGCACATGGTTCGCGGTGTCCTCAGTCCTGGTTCGGCACGCCGGAGTCCGGCCGCACGACAGCCGCGCCGCGAGAGCGCCATGGCGACGTATCGGGTGTCAGATAGAGCAGGATCGCGATGATCGCGCCGCCGCCGGTCAAGAGCGCCGTGAACATGGAGGTGTTCGAAATAGTGATCAGAAAGCCGACCAGCGCCGCGGCGGCCATACGCTCCCGCCCGGCCGGGATTGCCCGGGCGATCAGCCAGAGCAGGATCGCTGCCGCCGCCGAAATCAGCGGGATCGAGCCCACCCCGAATGATGCGATCGCATCGGTCGCGATGAAATTGGCGTTCAGTTCGAGCACGTTCGAGCCCGTCGTCGGCGCGATGTAGAGCCCCACCACCTGGCCGACACTGTAATCGCCGTAGGGATAGCCGATGAACGGCCGGACGAACACCGACTGCGACAAATAGGTGTGCGGGAAGATTGAGAAGAAGTCGTCATACACTCCGAACGCCATGCCGGAGATCAGCAGCGTCCGCATGTAGAGCAAGGTGAGCAGGCTGCCGGTGAGGCCGCCGTTCGGATCGTAGGTGAACATGAGCGGCAGGAACAGCACAGCCACCGCCATCACGCCGCCAAAGAAGCGGATACTGCCGATCCCGCCCTTGCGATCCGCCAGATAGTAGATGCCGATCGTGAAAATGGGGAGCAGGAGCATGTATCGCAGCGCCGCGGCGGAAAACATCAGCATCTCACCGATGATCCCGAGGATCGCGAGATATCTGTTATGCTTCAGGCCATAGGCGATCAGGAACGGATTGAGCGCATTGGCGAGGAACAGCATCGAGTAACGGACCAGCGCATCTGCCCCGATCTCGCCGCCGATGACGCGCTGTTCGTAGACATTTGCGTTGTCGAGGCCGGCAAAGCTCAGATCGCCCCAATAGGCGCGCAAGGTGATCGCCGTCATTGCGCCGTAAATCACGAAGAAGCCGATCCAGAAAGCGCTCGGGTCGAGCGAAATCCGCCGGAACGGCTTAACGCTGAGCCGGCACAGCAGCACGAAGATCGAGGCGCCGACCAATGTGCATGTGAAAAGATAAACGGTGTGCCGCACCCCCACCGAGAACTGCATCACCGGCACGAGCATCGACGGGACGAACACCAGCAGATAGACCACGAACGACGAGAATTGCAGGAAATTGGTCGCGCGTACCGGCATCAGCAGACTCGGCAGGGCCGCGATCAGGCAGGCCGCATAAGCGGCAGCCGTGTTGTTCAGCAGATAGGTGAACCCGAAATAGTCCCACCAGTTATGCAGGATCTCGTAGACGTAAACGAGCATGAAGCCATAGGCGCAGATCATCAGATAGCGGACGAGCAGGATCAGCCGATCGAAACCGGTCGTCGAACCCTGATCCTGTCCCAAAACTGGCATTCGTTTTTTCCTGGCCTTTCGGGCGTCTTCGAACCGCTTGCAGTTCGCGTCAGTGCCGGTCGTTAAGCGTCCCGTCGATATGGGGCAATAGCGCGCACCACCGGCCGGGCCGGCATACGGACATGTGGATCGCGTTCATTCCATCACCCGCGATTCGTTCAGCGATCGGGCAACTGCGCGATAGGCGATCGCCACGAAACCCACCTGCAGCGCGACCACAAGTGCCGCATGAATCGCGATTGCGTGGGTGAAGGGCAGCTTCTGCTCGATGATGAACCACCATGCCGCCGCGAACGAGAGCAACCAGGCGAAATCCCAGCACATCTGCGATCGGTACCGGCCGAGCACGACCAGCGTCTGGTTGACGGTGCCTGCGACGAAGCTGGCCGCATAGGCGATCAGCATGACCTGTGCCAGGCTGCCTGCCAGGCGCCAGTCGCTTCCGAAGATCAGGACGAACGCATCCTCCACGATCCACCATCCGGCCGCCACGCCCACGAGCGCCAACGCCGCCGCCCCGAGCACCAGATTGCGGAAGAAACGAAGTCCGTAGCGATCGCCGGCGCGATGAAGTTCCGAAAAGCGTGCCGCGAACACCTGGGACACCGCCGCGACCACCATCGAGACGGGAAGCGCCATGGTGCGGTCGAGAAGGCTGTACTGGCCGGCATTCGCCGCGCCGAATGTCGAAAACACGTAGATAGGCGTCACTGCGGCGCCTGCCGCATTGGCGAGGGCACCGGGCAGCGCGTAACGAGGCAGGTCCCGATAGCGCCCGACAAAGGCGAGCAGCGTCGCCAGGCGGTGGCGCCGGAGAAGATCGACCCCGAGATGTCGGGCGAGCCAGACCGCACCGTAGGCGGCGGCGGCGACCCGACCGCAGAGATCGGCGATGATCAGCCCGTCCAGCGTTGGCGACACTGACCCGATCGCCAGCCCGACCCCGGCATATACGCTCGCCTGAGAAATCCGCAGAGCCACGTTGTTGCCGAACCGATGCGATCGCAACAGTCGATAGAAGAACAGATTGGTCGCCCCCGTCGCCGCGACGGCGATCAGAAGATAGGGCAGAGGAAAAGGAATATGGGCGACGCCCGGCACTGCGCCAAACCGGTTCAGACCATATAATATCACGGCAAAGGCGAGCGTCATGACGAGAACGATCGCAAAGCCGGCCTCTACCACCTTGGCGGCTTCGTCGTCCTCGCACCGCAGCAGTGCCAGTTCGAACCGGGCCGTCACCCCGATGGCGAGCACGGTCAGAAGCGCCTGGTAGATCTGCAGATGCCCGAATGCTTCCGGCACGAACAATCGGGCAAATAGCGGCAGCACCGCCAGTCCGACAAGTTGGGCCACGACCGTTCCGCTGAATACCGTCGCCAGGCCACGCGCGAACGCGCCCCGCGGCGGGCGCATGCTCAACCGATCGGGAAGCGGCATTCGGCTAGAAGCCGTTCGAGGACGCGTTTCGCATGGGGGATTCCCGCCTCGACGCCGCCCCGACCCGATGCTCTGCGACGAATAGCCAATACAGTGCCACGACCGCCAGCACGCTCATCGTCGGCGTCCGCAGCGGATAGTCGGACACGCTGGCCATCGCGAGCAGAAGCAGCAGCACCAGTCCCAGTCGCGAAAGAATGGCGGTCTGGCTGCCGTCGATCCGCTTGGTGACGACGGGAATGGCGCGGCGTACGATCAGGGCGATCGCCGCGATAACGAGCAGGATCGCGGGCAGCCCGCCTTCGATCACGATCTCGACCCAATCGTTATGCGCATGGTTGAGATACTGCGTGTCGAGGAGTTCGGCAGGCTCGTGGATCGCGAAGACCTCCGCAAAGGTGCCCATGCCAGCGCCCCAGGGAAAGAATTCGCGCGCCATCGCGAGATTGGTCGAGAGCGCGGAGACGCGAATATCGTCCTGCCCGCCCAGGTCGACGAAGCGCTGCAGCGAAGTCAGTCGCGACGAGAAGAACAGGAGGACCATGGAAATGATCGCAACGCCGGCTATCGCGATCGTCCGGGCGGAAACCCGCCGCTTCCGGCCGATCGAGATCATCGTCCATTGGGAACGTGGCACAAGCGCGAACGAGGCGACGATCGCCGCCGCTGCGATCAGCGTGCCGGAACGCGATCCGGTCGCGACGACCGAAGCGAGCAGGAACACAGCAGCACCGCAGCAAAGCATCGTGCGCAGCCCGCTGCCCTTGTCGCCGCGTTCGCGCGGCAGCCCGACATAGGCGGCCATGATCGGAAACGCGCATGCCAGGAACACGGCCTGATGATTGCGGTTCGAGAAGAGGCCGACCGGATCGCCGAAGTTGGTGATGCGATAGAGATAGAAGAGGTTCCGGCTGGGGCCGAGCAACTGCAATATGCCTAGCGTGGCGCTCGCCACCGCCAATCCGATGAAAAGGATCAGAACGGCGGGCCGGTTGGCCGCGTCCACCCGGATCAGCAGCAACAGCGCGGCAAGCGGCACGAACATCGCGAACAGGCTGTTCCAGCCATAGGAAGGATAGAGGTTGAGCGCATGCCAGCCCTCCGGCTTTGCGAACTCCGCATAGACCTGTGCGAACATGTCGCGCCCTGCCAGTGACGTCCACAGGCCGGCCGGCAGCGGCACGAGTTGCAGCGCGGTGATCGCCATCGCTGCCGCAAGCAGCGAGAGCGGCACCCTGGAGCTATGCCAGGCACCTGCCGGCGTCGCCAGAAACGCATAGGCCGCGGCGACGATCGCCAGTGGACGGAGTATCGCGAGCGACAGGATATCGCTTCTCGCCCCACCGCCCATCAATCCGACGATGATCACGAACGCCGCAAAAAAAAGGAACTGCGGCGAGACGGGCAAACGCGGGCGACGTTGCGGGGGGACGACCATACGAGTCACGGCGCACCTCGCTTCGAAATACGGAAAGCCGACAGCTCCCAGTTTCCGTTGCTGGTCTCCGAAGAGGGAGACAGTATCTCGAGCCACTCGGCACGACATCCGACCGGCACCGCGAAGGTCGATCGGAAAACGCCGCGTCCTTGTGCTCCGGGAACCGACGACGCCTCGAACAGGGGGCTGTTGTCGCTTGCGCAGCGCATGCGGATGCGTGGGGCACCGATTGCATTCACCACCTCGGATGTCATCGTCGCATCGATCGAATATTCGCCCGGCGCAAGCTGAAGCAGCTTGCGCGCATAGAGTCCGCCGTTCGGCGTGAACAGGCTCATGGACAGGCGATCGGGCGCTGTCGCATTGGCGCCGACATCGGCATCGGAGAAGAGCTGCCACGCAAATGGGCTCGGCACGCCGGGCGTCAGGAACAATCCTGCGGAACGGGCCTGATCCTGCGCCTTGAGTTCGGGATAATAGAGTGCCGCCACCTGGGTGGCCTCATCGAAACGAAGATTCTCGACGAGCCTCTGGATCACATAATCGCCGATGCCCTTGGGCGGAAAGCCCTTCGAGCCCGCCAGTCGAGTGATGATTGCCCCCGCGCTGGTCGGCATCGCCTCTGCCTGGATCACTTGTTCCCAGAACAGGATCGTCCAGTTCGCACCCCGTGCGAGCACATTTCCGATCGGTCCTGAAAGTGCCGGATCGTCCATAGCGGAGATCATGATCGGAAGCAGTGTCGAGCGCGCCTCGGCACTCGATCGCATTGCCAGATCGTAATGATCCAGCGCACCATCCACGTCGCCCGCGGCGGTGCGTTCCTCGATCAGCCAGATATAGGCAGCCGGATTGCGCCGAGAGAATTTCAGGGAAAATTTGACGCGTTCGACGGCCTGAGGCGTGGCGCGCCCCTCATCCGCCGTCGCCGCTGCGACGAAGATCGCCCGCGCGTCTCCGGGCGTCGCGCGAAGTGCGTCGAAAGCCAGTTCACGCGCGTGGTTCAGATCCTTGCGATCGCGAAGTGCCGCCAATGTATCGAACGCTGCGGTCGACAAAGCGAAACCGTTGCCCGGATCGAAGCGGAGCGCGAGTTCCGCCTGTCTGGCCTGAAAGATCTGCCCCATCGACGCCGCAAAGGAATACCAGGCCAGGATCGCCGCCACCGCGGTTACGATCAGGACTTTCAAAAGTCGGTTCGAAGCGACCGGCGTCACGCGCCCCCCATCTCGCTTTCCCTGGAATCCTTCCCGTAGCCATAGCCATAGCCGTAACCATAGCCGTAACCGAAGGAGAGAGCGTGCTTGTCGAGCTTGGTGAGGATCGCGCCGAAGATCTGGGCGTTCGATCTCCGCAGCCGCTCCATCGCCGTCGCGATACCACGCGATTTCACGCGATTGGCCTCGATGGCATAGACCACGCCTTCACATGTCGCCGAGATGAGCGGCGCATCCGCCAAGCCGAGCACGGGCGGGCTGTCGATGATCACGACGTCGTAATGCTCGTTCAGCGCCTTGATCAGATTGTTCATCCGCGGAGTGCTGAGCAACTCGGCCGAGTTGGGCGGCATCGGGCCGGTGGTGATAGCATCCAGGCTGAGCCCTTCCACCGAACGGATGAGCTGGCGCCAGTCATCCATGCCCGACAGATAGTTGCTGAGCCCCTGTTCGTTGCCGACGGAGAGCATCGAATCGACCGATGGCGAGCGCATGTCGGCATCGATCAGCACAACGCGCCGGCCCATGCGCGACAGCAGCGTCGCCAGCGCGATCGCGGACGTGCTCTTTCCTTCCGCTTCGCGGGTGCTGGTCATCATCAGCGACTTCGGAATGCCATGTTCTGTCAGGAACGACAGGTTGGTCTGGACCGACATATAGGCTTCGGACACCGTCGACTTCGGATCACGGATGGTCGTCACGATCTCCTCGCCCGGCACGTTCGGCACCGTGCCGAGCAGCGGCACGCCGAGCCGCGCAACATCCTCCGGATCCCGGATGCTTTCGTCGATCTGCTCGAGGCCGACAACCACGGCACCGGAAATGAAGACGCCCAGCAGGAAGGAGAGCGCCAGATTCAGCGGCAGGTTCGGACTGGTCGGCTTCTTCGGGATGACGGCGGGATCGACGACGGAGATGTTGTTCACATTCACGCCGGCGACGCCGATCTCCTTGTAACGCTGGAGCAGGCCGTCATAGAGCGCGCGGTTCGTATCAACTTCGCGCTGATAGATATTGTATTGGATGGTGTTGCGCTGTTCGGAGAGCAGCCCGCCCTTCGACGCCTCGACGCGACGACGCAGATCCTGTTCGCGCTGCAGCGCCTGACGATAGCCGGTCGATGCGGACTGCGAAACCCGCCCCTCTTCGCGCGCGATCGCCTGATCCAGCGCCGCGATCTGCGATTGCAGCGCCTGTGCCGCCGGATATTCGGGCTCGAACTGGTTCATCAGCTTGGCATAGTCGGCCGCCAGCTTTCCACGGCTCTCGCGCAGGCCGTTGATCGCGGTATTGGCGAGCGCGTCTGCATTCGCGCTGCGCGACTGGTTGCGCGCGATGCTTTCCGCCTGAACCCTGGCCGCGACCGCGCCCGCAAGCTCGGCGTTCAAAGCCTCCAGACTGGCGGCGACCAGCGTCCGCTCCGGACGCGTGCGTCCGTCCGCGCCGGACGTCTGCCCAAGCGTGATGATTTCCTTGTTGGTGGCATAGCCGACGAGATCGCGTTCCGACTGCTCCAGCCGGGCCCGAAGATCGCTCAGGCGGTTCTCGAGGAACTTGCGCGCATCCGCGGTCGACGAAAAACGGCGATCGAGCGTCGCGGCGATATATTGCCCCGTCCAGGTATTGACCACCCGGGCCGAAAGCTCCGGATCCGCGCTGGCGAAGCCGACGTCGACAAGGCTCGATCCGCGGATCGGCGAAATCGCGATATGGCGGAGGAGAAGGTCGGTCGCCAGGCGGAAACGCGGCCCCGCAGGGTCGTTGGCCCGCGCATTGCCGGCACTCGCGTCGAACTCCGATGCAGCATCGACACCCAGCGCCTCGAAGAATGCGTCGTAGCCTGCAAAGCCACCTTCGCGAACCACCCGCTCGGCGAGCGAACGCGATTCCAGCAGCGCATATTGGGTCTGGTAGAATTCGACGTCCTGACGGCGGTCGGACTGCTCGACGCCCTGAACGTTCGTGACGTTGTTCTGCGTACGGCTGATCTCGACGCGGGACACCGCGGTGTATTTCGGCGTGATGATCAGGCTGAAGATCAGACCGACCAGGATCGAGGTCGCGACAATGCCGACGATCGCGAATTTATGCCGAAGGATGGCACGGAAATATTGCAGCAGAACGGGCAGCTGCGCCGCAGCGGGCTCGGCGGCGTCGACGGGCTGCACGCCCGCGATCGAGTTCGTTGCCGGTTTGGTCAGCATCTTCAGAACCTGCCTTGCTGAGCCAGCACGACGATCGGGGTCGTCAGCAGCGGAGAGGCCTGGAGAATATCCTTGAACAGCCTGCGTGCGGTGGAATCACCGACAACCACGACGTCGCTCGAAAACACTTCCGGGTCCGGATAATTGCCGCGCCTGATCGCCTTCAGATTGTACAGCCCGGCATATTTCTTGCCGGCAACCGTCCGGAAGATCACCACGTCATCCAGCTTGGCAAACTCGCTGGCGCCGCCCGCCGTCGCGATCGCACGCATCAGCGTCATCTGTCCGATCACCGGATAAAGGCCGGGTTTCGTGACCTGACCATCGACGGTGATGACCTGGCTTACGGTCTCGTCCAGATTGACCGTCACCTGCGGGTTGCGGACATAGCGTCCGCGCAGCTTTCCTTCGATCGCGGTCGCGAGCTCGCCGGGCGTCAACCCGGCTGCTTCGACGACGCCGACCAGCGGAAATGAGATGCGGCCGCTGGCATCGGTCTGAATTTCCTTCCTGCTCAGATCCTCGACGCCGAAGACGTCGATGTTGAGCTTGTCGAAAGGACCGATCAGATACGGGCGTCCGGCGGTCTTGAGATCTTCACGCGTCGGCTCGGGCAAGCCTTCGGTGTTCACGACATTCATGCCCGGAGCCAGCCCCACGGGCTGGTTGGAGGCGCAAGCGGCCAAGCAGACCGCCAAGAGGGTCACGGAAAATTTTCTGGGATCCATTACAACCGCTCGAGATTGGCCTTGCGCGCAGTTCCTAGGCACTCGGTCCGGGAAGGTAAAGGTAAAAAGCCGGCGATCGGACATAGAGGGCGCGGCCCGCGAACCCGGTCCGCACCGACCTAAAACCCTCTTATCCAATCCGAAATCGAGAAATCGTAGCGCGATGCGCAACGACCGATCCGGTTCGAAAGCGCCGATTTCAGCGCGGGAAGACTTGGCGTCGCATCCGTTATCTTGCAGCGCGCTCCCGCGCCAGCGCGACAAGATCGAACAACTCTTCGGTCGCGTTATATTCCGGAACGATATCTTTCAGGATCGCGCATGTGGACCGCGCGTCCCCCCTGTCGAGCGCGCTTCTCAACGTGTCCAGCGATGCATTCAGGACGGGCCAGGCGGCAAAGCGCTCATTGGCCATCAGGATGCGGGGATGGCTGGTTTCCTCCGAATCCGCCCCGATCAGCAATTCCTCGTACAGCTTCTCGCCCGGGCGCAGACCGACCACTTCGATCTCGATGTCTCCATCCGGATTATCGGCATCCCGTACCGTGAGCCCGGACAGTTCGATCATATTGCGTGCCATGTCGGAGATCCGAACCGGCTCGCCCATATCGAGCACGAACACTTCCCCGCCCTGCGCCATCGCGCCGGCCTGAAGCACCAGCTGAGCCGCCTCGGGAATGGTCATGAAATAACGGATGATGTCGAGATGCGTGATCGTGACGGGTCCACCTGCGGCGATCTGGCCGCGAAACAGCGGGACGACCGAACCGTTAGACCCCAGCACGTTTCCGAACCTCACCATCGAGAAACGCGTCGTGCCGCCTTCTGCATGGAGGGCCTGAAGGATCATCTCCGCAAGCCGCTTGCTGGTTCCCATGACGTTCGTCGGCCGCACCGCCTTGTCGGTACTGATGAGCACGAAGCTCGTCACCTGATGATCGCGCGCCAAACGCGCCATGGTCAGCGTGCCGATCACATTGTTGCGGACGCCCTCGACCGGATTGTGCTCCACCAGCGGCACATGCTTGTAAGCCGCGGCGTGAAAAATGCTCTCCGGTCGCCAGACCGATATGATCTCTTCCATGCGCGCCGCGTCGCACACCGAAGCAAGCAGCGGAACCAGAGTGAAATCGTGCTGTGACGATCCGCCGAGCTCCTGATGGAGCGAGTAGAGCATGAATTCGCTGTTATCGACGAGCAGCAAGGTCTTCGGCCCGATCGCTGCGATCTGACGGCAAAGTTCGCTGCCGATCGAACCGCCGGCTCCGGTGACCAGCACCGTCTTGCCCGCGATGTCGCGCGCCAGCAGCGCAGGATCGGGCGGCACCGATGCCCGACCCAGCAGATCTTCGATCTCCAGCTCTTTCAGATCGGCGATCGAAATCTTTCCGCGCGCGATGTCCATCAGCCCGGGCAAGGTGCGGACATGCAGTCCGTATTCCTTGAGGTCCCGAACGATCTCGGTCCGACGCGCCCGGTTTGCCGACGGAACGGCAAGCAATATTTCGGTCACTTCGGCGCGCACGACGAGATCGCGCAACGCCTGCGGCCCATGGATCGTCACCCCGTTCATCGTCGAATTGGCCAGCGCCGGATCGTCATCGACAAAGCCCACCAATTGCATCTCGCTGCTCGATCGCATCGCGGATGCAAGCTGGCGCCCCGCCGACCCGGCCCCGTAGATCAGCACGCGCGGAACCTGCCCCCGGCGCCACAACGCCTGATAGGTCTCGCCCAGAAAGGCGCTTGCCACGGTCCGCGACCCAGCGACGAGAAGGAACAGCAGGATCGGCTGGATCAGGCCGATGGTCCGCGGCACGCCGGGAATGGCGCCAAGCGTGAACAACAACGCGAACGGAACCGCATAGATCGTCACGGCCTTGCCGATCATCAGCAACGCCGCTCCGCCGGAATAGCGGAAGATCGTACGGTAAAGGCCGAAGCTGACGAAGATGGGCAGGGCAAGGGCGATGGAGGCAAGGATGGGGAGCACCGGAGGCCCCTCGATCGACACCCATTCGCCGATGCGCAAATAGAACGCCAAAAGGACGCTGACCACGCAGATCGCGGCGTCGACCGACAATACGATCAAGCGTTTGGCTGCGCGCGGCAGTGCCAGAACGGAGTCCACGAAGTCGCTGGTTTTCAAGATATCATCAATCCGTTCTTCGAGCGCCCTTTACGCCGAAGCGCTTCGCATCGCAAACCGTCCGGCACGCCCCACAAGCCGGCAAAGTTTCCCAGCAGATTCCGGACGCACACCAATGCCCCTCTCCGGTTTTCAACGAACCTGTGCTGCCGGCGCGCGGAATTCACACGAATCGTGCCGCCATCCGCTGGCGGCGAATGATAATGACCCGTTCGATCGAGGAGCCCATTCCGCCCGATCATCGCATCCGGGTTGCTCCATCAGGGCCGCCATCATCTCGGCCTGTCCGGGACGGATTTGGTGAGCGTGGTGCCGGAGAAGCGAATATTCGACAGCGCGCGACGACGGCCCTTAGCAAGAGGCCGATGGAATTGCCGGTTGAAGCACCGGACTTTCAAGGCTATCGGCCGCCCCCATGACGGGTTCCCGGCGACGGGATCAAAAGGGAACGGGGTGCGGCCATTCATTCGGCCAATGCCCTGGCAGCCCCCGCTACTGTAACCGGCGAGCCATCGCGCCATATGCCACTGGAGGAATCCGGGAAGGCGGCGCGGACGCGGCATTGACCCGGGAGCCAGGAGACCTGCCCGCCATCGTCGTTCTTCCACGCGGGCGGGGTGCACCGGGCGGGCGAGGTCTTCCTCGTTTGGCGACATTTCGAAGTCGTTCAACGAAGGGACCAATCCGTGAAGACCATATCGACCATCGCCATCGTCATGGCCGCTACCGCGCCGGCATTCGCCGCCGATGCGCCCGACGACATCATCGTCACCGCGATCGGCGCCGACCAGGAAGCGGACGAGACCGGACAGGCCGTCACCGTCCTCGACCGCGCCGCGATCGAGCGCAGCCAGGCCGTTGTCGCCACCGACCTGCTGATGCGCACGCCCGGCGTGTCGGTCACGCGCAACGGCGGCCCGGGCGCCGTCACCGCGCTGCGCATCCGCGGCGCTGAGGACGGCCAGACGCTCGTCCTGATCGACGGCGTGCGCGTCGGCGACCCCTCCGCCCCCTCCGGCGCCTATGATTTCGGCAATCTGCTGATCGGCAATATCGAGCGGATCGAGGTCGTCCGCGGCCCCAACTCGGTGCCCTGGGGAAGCCAGGCACTGGGCGGCGTGGTCAACATCATGACCACACGTCCCACCAACGGGATCGAGGCGCGCGCGCGCGCCGAATATGGTTCGTATGACAGCACCAATGCCAGCGCCCAGATCTCCGGCGGCAGCGGCGCCTTTTCCGGCTCGATCGGCGGCAACTGGTATCGCACCGACGGCGTATCGCAATATGCGGGCGGCGCCGAGCGTGACGGCTATCGCCAGTATAGCGGGAATGCGCGCGTCAATATCGCGCTCGGCGCCGATTTCGACGTCGACCTGCGCGGCGGTTACGCCGACAGCCGCACCGACCTCGACGGCTATGCGCCGCCGACCTACAGCTTCGGCGACACCAGCGAATATTCGACCGCGCAGCAGATCTACGGTTATGCCGGCCTCAACGCCCGGCTGTTCGACGGCAAGCTGAACAACCGCCTGGCCTTCACCATCGCCGATATCGACCGCGACAATTTCAATCCCGCTTTCGGCCCTGCCCCCACTTTCCTGGCGCGCGGTCGGACCGAGCGGTTCGAATATCAGGGCGACCTGGCGCTTTCCGAGATGTTCCGCGCGGTCTTCGGCGCGGAGACCGAAACGTCGAAGCTGTTCACAGATGACGGCTTCTCACCCGCATCGGCCAAGACCGGCATCGACAGCTTCTACGGACAGATCGTGGTGAAGCCCGTCGAGGCGCTGACGCTGACCGGCGGCGTGCGCCATGACGATCACGAACAGTTCGGCGGCCACACCACCATCGGCGCCAATGCCGCGCTCCGGCTCGGCACCGGCACCGTGCTGCGCGCCAATTACGGCGAGGGTTTCAAGGCCCCCACCCTGTTCCAGCTCGACGCCAGCGTCACCGGCTATGGCAACCCGCTGCTCAAGCCCGAAGAGGCGCGCAGCTACGATCTCGGCGTGCAGCAGACGCTGCTCGACGGCGCGCTGGTCGCGGGCGTCACGCTGTTCAAGCGCCGCACGCGCAACCAGATCGATTTCATCTCGTGCACCGCGCCGCTCACCGGCATCTGTGTCAACCGCCCGTTCGGCACCTATGACAATATCGCCAAGGCGCGGGCCAAGGGCCTTGAATTCCTGCTGGAGATGAAGCCGGTCGAAGCGTTGAACTTCAGCGCGTCGTACAGCTTCACCGATGCGGAGAACCGCACGCCCGGCTTCAATTTCGGCAAGGAACTGGCACGTCGCCCGCGCCACAGCGTTACCGCGTCGGTCGACTACACGCCGTTGGATGGGCTGAGCCTGGGTGCCGACGTGCTGCATGTCGGCGACAGTTTCGACAATGCGGCGAACAGCGTCCGGCTCGACTCCTATGTGCTGACGGGCATCCGCGCCGCCTATACGATCGATGGGCGCTTCACGCTTTACGGCCGTGTCGATAACCTGTTCGACGTGAACTATCAGACGGTTGCAGGCTATGGCACTCTGGGGCGTGCCGGCTTCATCGGTATCCGGGCCGGATTCTGATGAACCGGATGCACTGGTGGCCGATGCTCCTGCCGCTTGCGGGATGCTCGGCCGCCAGCGCACCCCAGGCGCGGCGCCCGACGATCGTTTCGACCAACCCCTGTGCGGACGCGATCCTGATGGAGATCGCGCCGCATGACCGGATCGCCGCGATCAGCCATTATTCGCAGACTCCGGGATCGAGCTCGATCGCGCCCGACCTTGCGCGCCGCTTCCGCGCCACCGCGGGCACGGCGGAGGAAGTGGTCGCGCTCGCCCCCGATCTCGTCATCTTCGGCAGCTTCGAATCGGCCGCGTCGCGCGCGGCCTATGCCCGGGCCGGCATCCGCTCGCTCCCGGTCGGCGTGCCCGCGACGCTGGCGGAGGCGCGCGCGCAGGTGATGGAGATCGCCGACGCGATCGGCGAACCGGCGCGGGGCCGCGCACTGGTCGCCCGCATCGACGCCGCAGCCGCCTTCGCCGCGCCGACGCCCGGCAATCCGCCCGTCTCCGCGCTGCTCTGGCATGGCGGCGGCCTCGTCTCCGGCGCGGGCACGCTCGACGATGCGCTGATGCGCCAAGCGGGCTTCCGCAACGCCGCCGCCGATTACGGGCTGAGCTTCAGCGGCTACCTGCCGCTCGAACAGGTCGTTGCGTCCCCGCCGCGCGTGATGCTCGTGCCGCCCGCCGCGCGCGGCGGCGACGAGGAAAGCCGGATGCGCACGATGCGCGGGCGCGCCGTCGCGCGGATCGGGTCCAGCCGCGAGGCCGCGTTCCCCGAACATCTGTCATGGTGCGCGGGCCCGGTGGTCATTCCCGCGCTCGAGCGCCTGGCTCGGATCCGGCGGGAGGTCGGATCATAAGCGCGCCCGGACGGAATTTCACGGTCACCGCCGCGTTGCTCGCCGCCGTCGTGCTGGCGTTCGGCCTGTCGCTGATGGCCGGCAAGGTGTGGGTGCCGCCATCGGCATGGTTCGGCGACGATACGGGCTGGTGGATCGTGCTCGAACTCCGCCTGCCCCGCGCGATCCTGGCGACAGCGATCGGCGCGGCGCTCGGCCTGTCGGGCGCGGTGCTTCAGGGCTATCTGCGCAATCCCCTGGCCGATCCGACGCTGGTCGGCGTTTCGTCCAGCGCCGGCCTGGGCGCCGTGACCGCGATCTTCCTGGGTTTCGCCATGTCGCCGCTCGCCATCTTCGGAAGCGCGATGGCGGGCGCCGCGCTGGCGGTGTTGCTGCTCGCCTTCCTTGTCGGACGGTCCGGCAGCGCGATCGCCTTCATCCTCGCGGGCATGGTGCTCTCCAGCCTGTCGGGTTCGCTCACCGCCTTTCTCATCTCGATCGCGCCCAATCCCTTCGCCACGTCGGAGATCATATCCTGGCTGATGGGGGCGCTCACCGATCGCAGCTTCGCCGACGTCCAGGCGGCGGTGCCGTTCATCGTCGCGGGCATGGCGCTGCTCGCCCTTTCCGCCCGGTCGCTCGACCTGCTGAGCCTGGGCGAGGATGCGGCGCGCTCGCTGGGGCTTTCGACCGGCCGGCTCCAGGTGATGATCGTCGCGGGGCTCGGCCTCGCGATCGGCGCCTGCGTCGCGGTCTCGGGCGTGGTCGGGTTCGTCGGGCTTATCGTGCCGCACCTCGTGCGCCCATTGGTCGGCCAGCGCCCCTCCTCGCTGCTATTGCCGTCGGCGCTGGGCGGCGCGGCGCTGCTCCTTGCGGCCGACAGCCTGGTCCGGCTGATCCCCGGCGCGGGCGAGATCCGGCTCGGCATCGCGATGGCGCTGATCGGCACGCCCTTTTTCTTCGCGCTGCTGGTCGGCATGCGGAGGCGATCGCCATGGCTCTGACCGCCGAAACCCTGTCGCTGGATCTCGGCCGCCGCCGGGTGCTGGAGGATGTCGGCATCGGTCTCCGTCCAGGCCGCATCACCGCGCTGCTGGGTCCCAATGGCGCCGGCAAGACCAGCCTGCTGCGCTGCCTGGCGGGATTGCTGCGGCCCGCAAGCGGCTCGGTCTCGATCGACGGCATCGCCCTGTCCGCAATGCCGCCGCGCGAACGCGCGCGGCGGATCGGCTATCTGCCGCAATCGGCCGATCTGGCCTGGAGCCTGCCCGCGCGCGATGTGGTCGCATTGGGCCGGCACCCCTGGCGCTCGCCCTTCGCCGCGGAATCGGACGCGGACCGCACCGCGATCGACGACGCCATGGCGTCCACCGACACGGCGCGCTTCGCCGACCGGCCGACCGGCGAGCTTTCGGGCGGCGAGCGCGCCCGCGTACTGCTCGCGCGCGTGCTGGCCGGGGCGCCCGAATGGCTGCTCGCCGACGAACCGCTCGCCAGCCTCGACCCCGCGCACCAGATCGACATATTGGGCCGGTTCCGCGCTGCCGCCGACACCGGCTGCGGCGTCGTGCTGGTCCTGCACGACCTGAACCACGCCGCACGGATCGCCGACGATATCGCGCTGCTGCGCGACGGCCGGCTGATCGCGCATGGCCCCGCCGCCGGCGTGCTGAGCCCTCATGCCATTGCCGAGGTGTTCGACCTGTCCGTCGACATCCTGCCCGCCAGCGGCGCACGGCCGATGCAGATCATCCCGAGCGGGCGGCGCCGCCCGTCCGAATAGACGCTCGAATTTTACGCGAGACGCGGTTAGAGGCACACGATCTTTCAAACGGGGGTGCCCATGTCGTCCTATGATGTCCTGATTGTCGGAGCCGGCCATGGCGGCGCCCAGGCGGCAGTGGTGCTTCGTCAACAGGGCTTCCAGGGCAGCATTGCGGTGGTCGGCGACGAGCCGGAGATCCCCTATGAGCGTCCGCCGCTCTCCAAGGAATATTTCTCGGGCGACAAGAGCTTTGAGCGGATCCTGATCCGTCCCGCCAGCTTCTGGACGGAACGCAATGTCGAGATGCTGACCGGCCGGCGCGTCGCGGAGGTCGATCCGGCCGGCAAGACCGTCACGCTCGGCAATGGCGACACGCTGGGTTACGGCACGATGATCTGGGCGACCGGCGGATCGCCGCGCATGCTGCCGGTGGAGGGCGCGACCCTGGCCGGGGTGCATGTCGTGCGCACGCGCGCCGATGCCGATGCGATGATGGCCGCGCTCGACACGACAAACGACGTCGTCGTGGTCGGCGGCGGCTATATCGGGCTCGAGGCCGCGGCGGTGCTCAGCAAGTTCGGCAAAAAGGTCACCGTGCTGGAGGCTCTGCCCCGTGTGCTGGCGCGCGTGGCGGGCGAGCCGCTGTCGCGTTTCTACGAGGCGGAGCATCGCGCGCATGGTGTGGACGTGCGGCTGGAGGCGCGGCTGGAGGGTTTCGAAGGCGACGGCACTAAGGTGACCGGCGTGCGCATGGCCGATGGCGAGGTGATCCCCGCGCAGATGGTGATCGTCGGCATCGGCATCATTCCCGCGGTCGGCCCGCTGATCGCTGCCGGCGCCAATGGCGGCAACGGCGTCGATGTCGACCAGTTCTGCCGCACCTCGCTGCCCGACATCTATGCGATCGGCGATTGCGCCGCGCACGAGAACGGCTTTTGCGGCGGCCAGCGCATCCGGCTGGAATCGGTCCAGAACGCCAACGACCAGGCAGCGACCGTCGCCAAGGCGATCATGGGCGACGCCCATCCCTATCATGCGGTGCCGTGGTTCTGGTCGAACCAGTACGACCTGCGCCTGCAGACCGTCGGCCTCTCGACCGATCATGACGACCTGGTCGTCCGCGGCGATCCCGAGGCGCGATCCTTCTCCGTCGTCTATCTGAAGGGCGGCCGGGTCATCGCGCTCGACTGCGTCAACGCGACCAAGGATTATGTCCAGGGCCGCAAGCTGGTGGTCGAAGGCCTGTCGCCGACGCGCGAGCAACTCGCGGATGCCGGCGTGCCGCTGAAGGAACTGGTCGCTTAACGTCCTTTCGCTGGAGCGACAGTGGAGCGCGACAATATGGTGGGTGCCCGGCCATCACCGCGTTGACACGCGCGCCCGCACCATCTAGTTTCAAATGAAACTATATTGGAGCGTCACATGGCCGACCTGTTCGAAAATCCGCTTGGTCTGGACGGATTCGAGTTCATCGAATTCTGCGCCCCGGAAAAGGGCCTGCTGGAACCGGTGTTCGAAGCGATGGGCTTCACCCGGATCGCGCAGCATCGTTCCAAGGACGTGCATCTCTGGCGCCAGGGTGAGATCAATCTGATCGCCAATTACGAGCCGCGCAGCCCCGCCGCCTATTTCGCCGCCGAGCACGGCCCCTCCGCCTGTGGCATGGCGTTCCGCGTGAAGGACGCGGCCAAGGCCTATGAAGAGGCGATCGCGCGCGGTGCCGAGCCCGTCGAGAGCAAGACCGGCGTGATGGAGCTGCGCATTCCCGCAATCCGCGGCATCGGTGGGGCCTTCATCTATCTGGTCGACCGCTATGGCGACAATCTGTCGATCTACGACATCGACTTCGTCTATCTGCCCGGCGTCGATCGCCATCCGGTGGGCGCGGGTTTCAAGCTGATCGATCACCTGACGCACAATGTCTATGGCGGCCGCATGGCGCACTGGGCAGCCTTTTACGAGCGCGTCTTCAATTTCCGCGAGATCCGCTATTTCGACATCAAGGGCGAATATACCGGCCTCACCAGCCGCGCCATGACCGCGCCCGACGGCAAGATCCGCATTCCGCTGAACGAGGAAGGCAAGGCCGGCGGCGGGCAGATCGAGGAATATCTGCGCGAATATAATGGCGAGGGCATCCAGCATATCGCGCTGATCTGCGACGATCTGGTCACGTGCATCGATCGGCTGAAGGCCAGTGGCGTGCCGCTGATGGATGCGCCGCCGGCAACCTATTACGAGATGCTGGAGGATCGCCTGCCCGGCCATGGCGAACCGACCGAGGAACTTCAGAAGCGCGGCATCCTGCTCGACGGATCGACCGAGAATGGCGATCCGCGCCTGTTGCTGCAGATCTTCGCGCAGCCGCGCATCGGCCCGGTCTTCTTCGAATTCATCCAGCGCAAGAAGGACGAAGGCTTCGGCGAGGGCAATTTCACCGCGCTGTTCAAGTCGATCGAGGCCGACCAGGTGAAGCGCGGCGCGGTCGCCGCGAAGGAAGAGGCATAATCTCCTCCCCTCCCGCTTGCGGGAGGGGTCG
>Ga0209902_100845_pt1 | contig 22628 bp, 16 predicted proteins | sample FECB27metaG_FD_188304 | JGI IMG/M metagenome (GOLD analysis project Ga0209902, IMG submission 188304) | Cyanobacterial communities from the Joint Genome Institute, California, USA - FECB-27 (SPAdes) (version 2) | ecosystem: Environmental > Aquatic > Thermal springs > Hot (42-90C) > Microbial mats...
TCCACCGCGTCGAGCTCCGCCACGCTGCCCGTCGCGATGTCGGCGGCCGAGCATAATCTGGGCATCAAGCAGCCGGTGGTCTCGACCGTCCTGCCGCTGGGCGCGACGATGAGCATGGACGGCACCGCGCTCTATATGGGGCTGCTGTCCATGTTCGCGGCGCAGAGCTTCGGCGTCTCGCTCGATATCTCCGAATATGCGATCCTGTTCTTCTCGATCGTGGCCACCTCCATGGGTGTGGCGCCCATTCCGTCGGCCGCGCTGTTCCTGCTCGTCGCGGTGTTGTCGGGCGTCGGCATCAGCCCCGAACAGACGGCATTGCTGGTCGGCTTCATCCTGCCGATCGATCGGCCGCTCGACATGATCCGCACCATTCCCAACGTCACCAGCGATCTCTCGATCGCGACCGCGGTCGCGCGCTGGGAGGGTGAGATCGACACCGACATCTATCGCGCCGCGCCCGTCGAATAGCGGTCCGCGAGCACCCATCACGTACAGGAGCATCCCATGTCAGCCATCACTTCACCGAAGATCGCGGCGCTTCTTGCCGGCATCGCCCTTGCCACCGTGCCGGCATGGGCCGCGGACGACAGCGCGGCGCGCGTCGACGCCATCTTCGCCCAGTGGTCGGGCGGGGCATCGCCGGGCTGCGCGATCGGCGTGGCCAAGAACGGCAAGCCGATCATGGAACGCGCCTATGGCCTGGCCGACATCGAGCTCGACGTCCGCGCGACGCCGGCGAGCGTCTACGAGGCGGGATCGACATCGAAGCAGTTCGCGGCGGCCGCGCTGCTGATGCTCGAGCGCGACGGCAAGCTGAGCCTGGACGACGATGTCCGCAAATACATCCCCGAGCTTCCGCAATATGAGCAGGTCGTGAAGCTGCGCCACATGGTCAGCCATATCAGCGGGTTGCGCGACTGGGGTTCGGTCGCCGCGCTCGAAGGCTGGCCACGCAACAGCCGTTCCGCCACCAACGACCATGTGCTGGAGATCGCGCGCCGGCAAAAGGGGCTGAACTTCGCGCCCGGCGACTATTATCTCTACAGCAACACCAACTTCAACCTGATGGCGATCATCGTCCAGCGAGTGAGCGGGCAGACGCTGGCCGAGTTCGGCCGCAAGCGCATGTTCGAGCCGCTCGGCATGAAGCACACCCAGTGGCGCGACGACCATGCCCGGCTCGTGCCCGGCCGCACCAAGGCCTATGGCAAGACGGCCGACGGCTATTATGTCGATAACGTCATAGAGGACGCCTATGGCAATGGCGGCCTGCTGACGACCGTCGACGATCTGCTGATCTGGAACGAGGCGCTGGATCGCAACACTCTCGGCATCTCGGAGAAGCTGGCGACGCGCGCGGTGCTGAACGACGGCAAGCCGATCGCCTATGCCGCCGGCATCGTCCAGCTCGAGCATAATGGGCTCCAGGAGATCGCGCATTCCGGCGCGACCGGCGGCTATCGCGCCTGGGCCGCCCGCTATCCCGCGCACAAGCTGTCGATCGCCCTGCTCTGCAACGCCGGCGACGCGAACACGACCGAGATCGGCCATCGCGTCGCCGACGTGTTCCTGCCGGCGGTAGCGGCGGCAAAGCCCTACACGCCAAAGGGCCCCTTCCCCTCCGGCATGTATGCCGAGGCACGGACCGGCGCGCCGGTGGTGATCGAGGCGACGGCGGACGGCATCACCATGGACGGACGCAAGCTCGCGCCCGTCTCGCCCGGCCGCTGGGATGCCGGCGGCGCGGACCTGATCTTCGCGAAGGACGGCAGCCTGTCCCGCCTGACCCGCGAGGGGATCATGGTGCCCTATACCAAAGTCACGCCGGTGACGCTGCAAAGCCCCGGCGACTATGTCGGCAGTTTCGCGAGCATCGACAATCCCGTCCAGCTCGTCGTCGCCAGCACCGGATCGGGCATCGGCATCAACCGCGCCGGCTGGCCGCCACTGAAGCTGACCGCGACCTACAAGGACGTGTTCGACAGCGATATGGGGCTGATCACCTTCGTGCGCGACGCATCGGGCAAGGTCACCGGCCTGAAGGTCAGCGACGGGCGCGCGTATAACATGATGTTCGAGCGTACGGGGGGTTAAGGGAGTCGCCATTGGCGTTACCCACTGCCGCCTATCCTGAGGAAAGACTGAGTAGCTGCGCAGCAGCGTAGCGAAATGAACAGGTCGCCATGCCCCCCGGGCATGGCTACGGATTGCCGGGGGCAATCCGTACCTGTTCATTGTCTCGAAGGACGCACGATACATGGTGCGTCCTTCGAGACACCGTTTCGCCAAGCTCAACGGTTCCTCAGGATGATCGGGTCTGTGGGCATTCAACGAATGCCACTGTGGTGGATCAGACGCCCTACCGCGCCGGCACCACCACCCGCCCCGCACCCAGCGGATGATCGCGCGTGTAGAGATGGACGAACAGCCGGCCGGCCGCGAGATCGGCCCGGGTCCGCGTATCCAGGCGCAGATCGGACGATCCGGCGGTCTGGCCGGCACGCATCAGCAGCGCGACGACCGGGCCAGGCTTGCCGTCCTCGCTCCGCTGCAGCGTCAGCGCCACGGGCACGTCGCGGCCGAGCTTGGTGATCCGCGCATCGTAGCGCAGATCGGCGGTCAGCGGATCATAGGTGAAGGCAACATCGGCGACCGGGCGACCCGGCGCATCGGCCGTCACTCGAACCTTGAAGCCTTGTGGCCCCGGCGCCTTGCCATTGACCAGCGGCGGCACGCTGAACGGCGGCGTCCGCGGGTGTGCGGCCTGTTCCCAGCCATAGGCCAGGTTCAACAGACGCTGTTCGTCGAACGGCTTGCCGAGCAGATCCAGCCCGACGGGCAGCGCATTGACGCTGAGCCCGAGCGGAATCGCGATCGCGGGCAGGCCGGTCTCCGCGCTCATCGCGCAGGTGCCGGTGCCGAACGCCTCGGCGCCCCAGAAGAGCGGCGGCTGCACCGCGCTGGGATAAGCGAGCACGTCGACCTTCGCCGTGCGCATCGCGTCGAGGATCATCGTGCGCGCCACGTCGCGCTTCGCCAGCGCCTCGGCATAGGCCTTTTCATCGCGCTTGTCGGTCGTCGCGCGGATCTTCAGCCGCGCATCGATCGCCTCGTGAGTCAGCCCCTTGCCCGCGATATCCGCGATCGAGGCGATCGGCGCGCCGGGATGGCGCTTCAGATAATCGGCGAAATCGAAACGGAATTCGTGCGCGATGACGCTCGCCGCCTTCAACACGGGTTCCAGATCGGGGATCGCGACGTCGACCAGTTCGGCGCCCTCCGCCTTCATCGCGTCGAGCGCGGCGATGGTCTTGTCGCGCATCGCCGTGTCCATGATCTCGGGCGTCAGCAGCGCCCGCAACACGCCGATCCGAGCGCCCTTCAACCCGCCCGGACGCAGCGCCGCGCGATAGCCCGGCGCGGGCTTGCCCTTCATCGCCGCAGTGACGGGATCGTCGGGATCTGCGCCCACCGTCGCGTCCATCATGATCGCGAGATCGGTGACGCTGCGCGTCATCGGCCCGGCCTCGTCCTGGGTGGAGGAGAGCGGAATGATGCCCGCGCGACTTGAGAGCCCCGCCGTACCGCGCATGCCGAACAGGCTCTGATAGGCCGCCGGCACGCGGATCGAGCCGCAGGTGTCGCTGCCCATGCCCGCCGCCGCGAAGCTCGCGCCGATGCTGGATCCGGTGCCGCCGCTCGAACCGCCGGGCGATCGACGAGGATCATAGGGATTGCGCGTCTCGCCGGTCAGCGACGCGACCGTCATCACGCTCATCGCCAGTTCGTGCATCGTCGTCTTGCCGAGGATGATCGCGCCCGCGTCGCGCAGGCGCTTCACCTGATAGGCGTCGTCTTTGGGGCGGAAAGTGGCGAGCGCCAGCGTGCCGGCGGATGTGGGCATTTCGGCGGTCGCGTAATTGTCCTTCACCAGCACCGGAATGCCGTGGAGCGGACCGCGCGGCCCCTTTTCGGCGCGCTCGCGATCGAGCGCGGCCGCTTCCTCCAGCGCATTGGGGTTGAGCGAGACGATCGCGTTGAGCGCCGGACCCCGATGGTCATAGGCGGCGATGCGATCGAGATAGGCCTGGACGAGCTGGCGCGAGGTCACGCGCCGTTCCGTCATCGCCGACTGGAGATCGGGGATCGACGCCTCGAACACCTCGACGGGCATGGCCTTGCGTTCGGGCGCGGCCGCGGTTCCGGGTGCCGCCGTGACGAGCAGGGCGGTGATCAGCCAGGACTTGCGCATCAGGATTTCACCGGCGGGAAGATGCGTTCGAACTTTCGCTCGGGCCAGCCATGCGCCTCCGCCAGGGCAAGCAGCATCGCCTGATAGGCTTCCCCGCCCTTGTCGCCATTGGTCATGATCGCGGCCCCCTGTCCGGTTTCGGGCAGGCCGACCATGATGCAGCGGAATCCTGCATTGGCGCCGCCATGATAGAAGAAATTCGGCCCCTCGGGCGCGCTGAGGAACAGGCCGAGCCCGAACGGCCCGCCGCGCGCATCGGCACCCGGCTGGGGCGTACGTATCAGTTCCGCCGCCCTGGCCAGTGCCGGATGGTGATGGCCGGGCATCATCGCGATCGCGAAGCGGGCAAGGTCCGACGGCGTGGTCCACAGACCGGCGGCCGCCTGTTCAGGATAGATATGCCAATGTCCGGGCACGAGCGTGCCGTCGCCCTTGTACGCCCAGGCCCGATCGCGATCGCCGATGGGCGGCTGCGTATAGCTGCTGCTGCGCATGCCGAGCGGCCGCAGCACGAGTTCGTCCATCAGCGTCGCGAAATCCTTGCCGGTCGCATCGGCCATGAGCTGCTGCATCACGGTGAAGCCGCCGCCCGAATAGCGCCAGGTGCCCGCCGGGAAGCCCGGACGCACCTGCGCCGAGTTTGCGGGTGACGTGCCGTCGAGGATCTGTGCGACGCCCGGCAGCGCGGCATCGCGCGCATAGCCGCCAAAGCCGTGAACGGTGAGCCCGGCCATATGCGAGACGAGCTGACGCAGGGTGATGCGCGACCATGCCTCTTCATCGCCCCTGGGACGCCAGCCCTTGAGGCGGGCGACCACCGGCTCGTCGAGCGACAGGACGCCCTGATCGACCAGCCGCAACGCACCGAGCGCGGCGACCGGCTTGCTGATCGACGCCGCCTGGAAACGCGTCGCCGGGGTGACCGGTACATTGTCCTCCCGGCGCGCCAGGCCGAAACCCTTTGCCCAGCGGATCCGCGCGCCGTCGATCAGCGCGACGCTCATACCCGGCGTCGCCGCGGCGGCGAGCCGCGCGAGCCAGGGATCGGCCTCCGCCGGCGCGGCGCGCACCGCGGCCGGCGCCAGCAGAGTGCCGGCGCCCATGGCGAGAAGCTCACGCCGCCCGATCGAAATCATGCCGTCCCCCATTGCGATCAATCCACCCGGCGGAAGCGGAACACACCCGCCCGGCGCCGATCGTCACCCAGGGCAAAGCCGCGCTGGTCGTTGTCGGGGACGATCTTGAAGCTCCGGCCGGTGAACGATCCGTCCGCCGCCTTGGTCAGCTCGATCACCCGCTGGGCGCCCGGCCCGCCGGACGTCGGTTCGATCGTCAGGGTCAGCTTGTCCGCGCCATTGGGCGCAAGCGTGTAGAAGACGGGCAGGTCGGGGCTGGCATAGCGGCCCGCCAGCGACAATTCCGCCTCACGCATGGTCGGCAATCCGCCCAGCGCATCGACGATCTCGTCCGCCATGTCGGACGGCTTCGCAGCGCCGTTGTTGCACAGCACATGGATCGCCATCCTGCGCTCCGGCAGCCAGGCCACGGCGTTCTTGAAGCCCTCGCCCGAGCCGCCATGCTGCACCCAGGGGCCGTTGAGCATCACCCCGCCGGCATAGATCGAATCCGGCTTATTGGCCGGGCGGCCGTCGGTCAGCTTGCCCGGCTCCAGCATGATCCGCTTGATTTCGGGGGTCCACACCTTGTGGCCGAAATTGAAGTCGTAATCATATTTGACGAGATCGTTGATCGAGAAGACCGCGCCGCCGGCCCCGCCATAAAGCGGGTGCGTATCCGCCATCCGGAACCCGTTGCCGTCAGGCACATAGCCATGCGCGACATTGGCGTCGGCGCTGCGCGCGCCGGTCAGCACCGTCATTCGCTTCATGCCCATCGGCGCGAAGATCTTGGTTTTCATATAATCGGCGAACTTCATGCCCGAGACGCGCTCGACGATCTCGGACAGCAGCAGATAGCCGCCATTGGAATAGCGATATTGCGTACCGGGCAGGAAGGCGGTGTCGGTCTGCGACAGCACCAACTTCAGCGAGTCCGCACGGCTGACGTTCGTCGCGATCTCGTAACCGGCATAGGTGCCGAGCTCGAGCATGTCGCGAATGCCCGAGGTGTGGTGGATCAGCATCGCGACCGTCACCGGCACGCGATATTGCGGCATCTCGGGCAGATATTTGCGGATATCGTCGTTCAGCCCGACCTTGCCGGCGACAACGAGCTGCGCGATGGCAAGGACGGTGAACTGCTTGGCGACCGAGGCGGTATAGACCTGGGTATCGGCATCGAGCGGCTTCTTCGCCGCGATGTCCGCCGCGCCCTCGGCGACCAGATATTTGATCTTGCTGTCCTGCAGGACGCTGGCGATGCAGCCGGGCGCATCGGTCCGGTTGCCGTTGCCGATGATCGCGCGGATTTTCGCGACCTCGGGCGCCGGGGCCGGGGCGGCATAGGCGGGCGCGGTGAGCGCCGCCATCATCAACACACCGATAAATCTCGCCATGGCTGCTTCCTCGTCTCGCTATATGGACCGCACGATCGCGCGCGACGCGGCTCCCCCGAGCGACGCGTGCGGATTAGTCCCGCGCGCGTCCGACGGCGCCAGAACAAAGACGTGGGCCGTCCATAGCTGCAGGCTATGCGTTCGGGGTCAGGCTGGAGGATTGTTTTTACATGACGCCGCAAGGGCCGCGCTATTTCTCGGGGCCGATCGAGGCGATCGATCGGCCGTTCGGATAGGGTTGTCAGGGGATAGGTCAGGATGACGCCCCATCACCGTTCGGGCTGAGCCTGTCGAAGTCCTGTCCTTCCTGAACACGGTGTCGAGGAAAGGACGGGACTTCGAAAGGCTCAGTCCAAACGGAATTTGATCGAGCGCCTTATCCTTCCGGTACAGCGGAGCCGTCACCGCGCGCCGAGATAATCCAGCTTCCCCACCGGCACGCCCTTCATGCGGAGCAGCGCATAGGCGGTGGTCACATGGAAATAGAAATTGGGCACCGCGAAGCCCAGCACATAGCTGGTGCCGGTGAAATCGATCGTCGCATTGGGCGTCTTCAGCTCGACATGCGCATCCTCGCGGCCGTCCATCGAATCCGTCGGCACCGCCTTCAGGAAATCGACGGTCGTCGCGATCCGTGCCTGCAGGTCGTCGAAGCTGACTTCGTTATCCGCGATGGCCAGCGGCTCGATCTGGCCGACGCGCACCGCGGTGAAGCGCGCCGTATCGCTGGCGCGCTGGATCTGCGCGGTCAGCGGCGCCATGTCCGGATAGAGCCGGGCTTCCAGCAGTTCGGCATGGTCGATGCCGTTCTCGTCGGCATGGGCTCGCCCTTTTTCAAGGATCGCCGACAGATTGGCGAAGGCGCGGATGAAGACGGGAATGCTGGCGTCGTAGAGCGAGATCGACATGGGGCACCTCCTCGAGAGTCGTCCCGCCTTAGCCCGGAAAAAGCCGTCGCGCAGGAGGAAAGCTTGCTCCGTCGCCGCTTCCGTTGAAAAAGGCTGCACGCGGTGCGGTCTTCCGGCTATCGATCGGTCGAGGACGCCGGTCGAGCGGCGCGGGTGGGAGAAGATGGTGATGAAGAAACATGCCCCGTGGATCGCATTCGCGATCGTCGGCGCCCTGGCCCTGTCGGTCGTCGCGACCAGCCGGGGGGAGACGATCAACGCGCTGTGGATCGTGACGGCGGCGACCTGCCTCTTCCTCGTCGCCTATCGTTATTATGCGCTCTTCATCGCACGCAGCGTGATGCAGCTCGATGCCGCCCGGCCGACCCCGGCGATCCGCCGCGGCGACGGGCTGGATTATGTGCCGACCGACCGGACCGTATTGTTCGGCCATCACTTCGCGGCGATCGCGGGCGCGGGCCCGCTTGTCGGCCCGGTCCTCGCCGCGCAGATGGGCTATCTGCCCGGAACATTGTGGATCCTTGCCGGCGTGGTGCTTGCCGGCGCGGTCCAGGATTTCATGATCCTGTTCATATCCATGCGCAGGGACGGCCGATCTTTGGGCGAACTCGTCCGCATGGAAATGGGCAAGGTCGCCGGCACCATCGCGCTGGCCGGCGCCTTCGTCATCATGACAATCCTGCTCGCCGTGCTCGCGCTGATCGTCGTTCGCGCGCTCGCCGAAAGCCCATGGGGCATGTTCACCGTCGCGGTGACGGTGCCGCTGGCCATGGCGATGGGCGTCTATACGCGCTGGATCCGTCCGGGCCGGATCGGCGAGGTTTCGCTGTTCGGCCTGGTCGGACTGCTGCTGGCGATCGTCGTCGGGCAGAGCGTCGCCCAGTCGCCCGTCTGGGGTCCCTTCTTCACCTTCACACCCGTCCAGCTCTGCCTGATCCTGATCGGCTACGGCATCGTCGCCTCGATCCTGCCGGTCTGGCTGTTGCTGGCGCCGCGCGACTATCTGTCGACCTTCCTCAAGATCGGCGCGATCGTGGCGCTGGCGATCGGCATCGTCATCATGGCGCCACCGCTCAAGATGCCCGCGATCACGCAGTTCGCGAGCGGCGGAGGACCGGTCTGGGCGGGCAGCCTGTTCCCGTTCCTGTTCATCACCATCGCCTGCGGCGCGGTCTCCGGCTTCCACTCGCTGATCTCCAGCGGCACCACGCCGAAACTGATCGCGAACGAAACCCATGCCCCGATCATCGGCTATGGCGCGATGCTGATGGAGGCGTTCGTCGCGATCATGGCGTTGGTCGGCGCCTCGATCCTCGATCCCGGCATCTATTTCGCCATGAACAGCCCGGCGGCGGTGCTCGGCCCCGATGCCACCAGCGCGGCCGCGGCCATCACCGCCATGGGCTTCCCGATCGCACCCGACATGCTGACCCAGGCCGCGAAGGACGTCGGTGAGGCGACGATCATCTCGCGCACCGGCGGCGCGCCGACGCTGGCCGTGGCGATGGCCGAGATCTTCAGCCATGTCGTGGGCGGCCCCGCGATGAAGGCCTTCTGGTATCACTTCGCGATCCTGTTCGAAGCGCTCTTCATCCTGACCGCGGTCGATGCCGGCACGCGCGCGGGACGCTTCATGCTGCAGGATCTGATCGGCATGGCCGTGCCATCGTTCAAGGACACCAGCGCGATCGCGCCGGGCCTGATCGCCACCGTCCTGTGCGTCGGCGGCTGGGGCTTCTTCCTCTATCAGGGCGTCACCGATCCGCTGGGCGGGGTCAACACGCTGTGGCCGGTCTTCGGCATCTCCAACCAGATGCTCGCCGCGATCGCGCTGATGCTGGCGACCGCCGTGCTGTTCCGCATGAAGCGCGACCGCTATGCCTGGGTGACGATGATCCCGACCACCTGGTTGTTGATCTGCACGATCACCGCCGGCACGTTGAAGATCTTCTCGGCGGATCCGAAAGTCGGTTTCCTGGCGCATGCCGACATCTTCTCCGCCGCGATCGCGCGGGGCGAGGTGCTGGCGCCCGCCAAGTCGATGGCGCAGATGAACAGCATCGTGTTCAACGACCGTATCGACGCGGGCCTGTGCGCCTTCTTCATGTTCGTGGTCGTCTCGATCCTGTTCTTCACCATCCGGACCAGCTTGGCCGCGCGTCGCGATCCCAACCCGACCGCGCGCGAGATCCCGGCAATCGCGGTGCCCGCGGAATGAGCGGCTTCCTAGCCACGGTCGCCGAGACCGCCCGGCTGATGGTCGGCCTGCCCAGCTATGACGCCTATCTGTGCCATATGGCCGAGCATCATCCGGACCGCGCGCCGATGAGCCGCACCGCATTCTTCCGCAACCGGCAGGACGCGCGCTATCGCGGCGGCGGCGGACGCTGCTGCTGACCGTTACAGACCTTCAAGCCAGACAGGAGTTCGTCCCCATGCCACGCGCAACCACCGCTTTCCGTTTCGCCTCGCTCCTGTCGCTTGCACTTGCCTGTGCGGCACCCGCATCGGCGCAGACCGCCGCCGGGCCGAAGCCGATCGGCCCCTATTCGCCGCTGCTGACCGCAGGCGACCTGGTCTTCCTGTCCGGCCAGATCGCGATCGATCCCGCCACCGGCAAGCTCGACCCGGCCACCACGACCGCGCAGCAGACCACGCTGATCCTGGCGAACATCAGCAAGCTGCTGAAGACCCAAGGGCTCGATCTGGCCCATGTCGTCCAGTCACAGGTCTTCCTGACCGACATGGGCGATTTCCAGTCGATGAACGCGGCCTATATCGCCGCATTCGGCGACGCGCGGCCGACCCGCACCACCGTCGGCATCAACGCGCTGGCGCTCGGCGCCAAGATCGAGATCACCGTGGTGGCGAGCCGCAAGCGCTAGGAGCGATCGTGTCAGAGATCGTTGCCGCCGATATCGGCGGGACCCATGCGCGCTTCGCCATCGCCGAGATCGACGGTGGCCGGGTCACTGCGTTAGGCGAGCCGGTAACGCTGCGGACCGCCGATCATGCCAGCCTGCAGACCGCGTGGGAGCATTTCGCCGGCACCCTGGGCCGGCCGCTGCCGCGCGCCGCGGGGATCGCGATCGCAAGTCCCGTCACAGGCGAGGTGATCAAGTTCACCAACAACCCCTGGATCATCCGGCCCGCGCTGATCGACGCGCAGCTCGGGCTCGACGATCACACGCTGGTCAATGATTTCGGTGCGGTCGGCCATGCCGTGGCGCAGCTCGGCCCCGATCATTTCCGGCATCTCTGCGGACCCGACACCCCCTTTGCCGAAAACGGCATCACCAGCATCGTCGGGCCGGGCACCGGTCTGGGCGTCGCGCATGTGCTGCGTCGCGACGGCCGTTATTTCGTCAGCGAGACCGAGGGCGGCCATATCGATTTCGCGCCGCTCGACACCATCGAGGACGCGATCCTGGCAAGGCTGCGCACGCGCTATCGCCGGGTGTCGGCGGAACGGATCGTCTCCGGCCCCGGACTGCCGGAAATCCATGCCGCGCTCGCCGCACTCGAAGGCCGAGCGGTTGCGGAGATGGACGACAAGTCGCTCTGGACGTTGGCGCTCCAAGGCGGCGACAGCCTGGCGACGGCCGCACTCGACCGCTTCTGCCTCAGCCTGGGCGCGGTCGCGGGCGATATCGCGCTGGCACAGGGCGCATCTGGGGTGGTGATCGCCGGCGGCCTCGGCCTGCGCATCGCCGACCGGCTCACCCAGTCGGGCTTCGCGCAGCGCTTCACCGCCAAAGGGCGGTTCGAAGCGCTGATGGCGGCGATGCCGGTCAAGCTGGTGACATATCCCCAGCCCGGCCTGTACGGCGCTGCGGCGGCCTATGCAGCGGCGAAGGGCTGAACCGGCTTAAGCCTGCCGTTTCGCGGCCGCGTACAAACCCGTTCGGGCTGAGCCTGTCGAAGCCCTGCCTTTTCTTCCGGCTCAAAGTGGAAGGACAGGGGCTTCGACAGGCTCAGCCCGAACGGTTGTAAGGATTACGCGCTACCCTGACGATGCGCGCCTATTCCATCTCCAGGATCACCGCATCGACCGCCAGGCTGTCACCAGCCTTGGCGCTGACGCTCTTCACCGTGCCCGCCTTTTCGGCGCGCAGGATGTTCTCCATCTTCATCGCCTCGACCACGGCGAGCGGCTGACCCGCCTCCACCTTGTCGCCCGCGCCCACATTGAGCGCGACCAGCAGGCCGGGCATCGGGCAGAGCAGGAAGCGCGAAAGATCGGGCGGCAGCTTGTCGATCATGTGCACGGCATGGTGCGCGACATGCGCGGGCAGGACGCGCAGCATATGGCTGGCGCCGCGCGCAGTGAGCCTCACGCCCGAACGCACCGACGCGATGCGGACGTCGAGCGGTTCGCCGTCCACCACCGCTTCGACCAGCCGGTCGCCCGGCGTATATTCCAGCTCCAGCTCGATCGGCGAACCGTCGACGCTGACTTCGTCGCCGTCGATCGTGACGTCATGGCGGACATCGCCGATGCGGACCTGCCAGGCGTCCGGCGGCGGCAGCCGCTTGCCGAGCTGACCGCTGACGCGGCGTGCCCGGTCCGCGCCCGCCATCGCGGCGAACGCTCCGATCGCGGCCAGCGCGCGCAGCAGCGACGCGTCCGCCGGCGCGCCCTCGAACCCTTCCGGATATTCCTCCGCGATGAAGCCGGTGGTGAGCGCGCCTTCGCGGAAGCGCGGATGCTGCATCAGCGCGGAGAGGAAATCGATATTGTGGCCGGGGCCTTCGATCTCGAACCGGTCGAGCGCGGCGATCTGGCGATCGATCGCCTCTTCGCGCGTATCGCCCCAGGTAATCAGCTTGGCGATCATCGGATCGTAGAAGATCGAGACCTCTCCGCCCTCGGCGACGCCGTCGTCGACGCGGACCTTCTCCATGTCCTCGGGTGGATTGTAGCGGACGAGCCGGCCGGTCGAGGGCAGGAAGCCGCGATAGGGATCCTCGGCATAGACGCGGTTCTCGATCGACCAGCCGGTCAGCTTCACATCGTCCTGGGTGAAGGGCAGCGCCTCGCCATAGGCGACGCGGATCATCTGTTCGACCAGATCGAGCCCGGTGACGCATTCGGTGACGGGGTGCTCGACCTGAAGCCGGGTGTTCATCTCGAGAAAGTAGAAACCCTGGCCGGTCTTGTCCGCGCCCGACACGATCAGTTCGACCGTGCCAGCGCTGTAATAACCCACGGCGCGCGCCAGTGCGACGGCCTGTTCGCCCATCGCCTTGCGCATCTCGGGCGTGACGAAGGGCGACGGCGCTTCCTCGACCACCTTCTGGTGGCGGCGCTGCACCGAGCATTCGCGCTCGCCCAGATAGACGATATTGCCATGCTGGTCGCCCAGCACCTGGATCTCGATATGGCGCGGGCTCTCGATGAACTTCTCGATGAAGACGCGGTCGTCGCCGAAGCTGGCAAGGCCTTCGCGCTTGGTCGCCTCGAAGCCCTCGCGCACGTCCTGTTCGCTATAGGCGAGGCGCATGCCCTTGCCGCCGCCGCCGGCCGAAGCCTTCATCATCACCGGATAGCCGATATCGCCGGCGATCTTCACCGCTTCCTCGGTATCCGCGATCTCGCCCAGGAAACCGGGCACGACGTTGACGCCGGCCTCCTTCGCCAGCTTCTTCGATTCGATCTTGTCTCCCATCGCGGCGATGGCGTTGGCGGGCGGGCCGATGAACGCGATGCCGGCGTCCGCAAGCGCCTGGGCGAAGCTCGTCCGCTCCGACAGGAAGCCATAGCCGGGATGCACCGCTTCCGCGCCCGTCGCCTTGCACGCCGCGATGATCGCGTCGGCCAGCAGATAGCTTTCCGCCGCGGGCGGCGGGCCGAGCCGGACCGCCTCGTCCGCCATCATCACATGCGGGCTGCGCGCATCGGCGTCGGAATAGACCGCGACCGTCGCGATCCCCATCTTCTTGGCGGTGCGGATGACGCGGCATGCAATCTCGCCGCGATTGGCGATCAGGATCTTCTTGAACACGTGGGTCCCCTTATTCCGCGGCTTCGAGATGGCCGTGCGGTGCGGCCTGCATCGCGGTCACGCCCAGCTTGGCGAACAGCGTCGCATCGGCATTGTCGCCGGCATTGGGCGTGGTCAGCAGCCGATCGCCCGTGAAGATCGAATTTGCGCCCGCCATGAAGCAGAGCGCCTGGCACGCCTCGCTCATGCTTTCGCGGCCGGCCGACAGTCGCACCATGCTGTGCGGCATCAGGATGCGCGCGACCGCGACGGTGCGGACGAATTCGATCTCGTCGATCTTGGCCATCGGCGTGTCGGCCAGCATGTCGCCCAGCGGCGTGCCCTTGACCGGCACCAGCGCGTTGATCGGCACGCTTTCGGGATGCGCCATGGTGGCGAGCGCATGGAGGAAACCGATACGGTCCGAACGCGTCTCGCCCATGCCGACGATCCCGCCGCTGCATACGTTGATCCCCGCCGCACGGACGGTTTCCAGCGTGTCGATCCGGTCCTCGAAGGTGCGCGTCGAGATGACGTTGGCGTAATTCTCGGGGCTCGTGTCGATATTGTGGTTGTAGTAATCCAGCCCGGCCTCGGCGAGCTGCGCGGCCTGCTTCTCGTTCAGCATGCCCAGGGTCATGCAGGTTTCCATGCCCATCTGGCGCACGCCCTTCACCATCTCGATGATGGCGGGCATGTCGCGCTCCTTGGGGCTGCGCCATGCGGCGCCCATGCAGAAGCGGCCCGAGCCATTGTCCTTGGCCTGCGCCGCCGCCTGGAGCACGGCACGCACGTCCATCAGCTTGGTCGCCTTCAGGCCCGTCTCGTGTGCGGCGGACTGGCTGCAATAGCCGCAATCCTCGACGCAGCCGCCGGTCTTGATCGACAGCAGGGTCGAGAGCTGGACCTCGTTGCGCGGATGATTGGTCCGGTGGATCGTCTGCGCGTCGAACAACAGGTCGTTGAACGGCAGATCGAACAGCGCGGCGATCTCGTCGCGGGTCCAGTCGGTGCGGATATCGGTCACGCGGCTTCCTCCAGCGGGGGCATATTGTGGCCGAGCAGGCGCAGCACGTCCGCCGCGCATTCGACCACGTTGGATCCGGGCCCATAGATGCCCTGAACGCCGGCGTCGCGCAGATATTCGTAATCCTGCGGCGGGATGACGCCGCCCGCGATCACCTTGATATCCGTGCGGCCCTTGTCGCGGAGCTGGTTGATCAGCTCGGGGATCAACGTCTTGTGGCCCGCGGCGAGCGACGAGGCGCCCACCACGTCGACACCGCTGTCGAGCGCGAGCACGACGGTTTCCTCGGGCGTCTGGAACAGCGGACCGGAGACCACGTCGAAACCCATGTCGCCGAATGCCGAAGCGATGACGTTGGCGCCGCGATCGTGACCGTCCTGCCCCATCTTGGCGACGAGCAGTTTCGGCTTGCGGCCCATACGGCGCTCCACCGCCTTGACGCCGTCGAGCACCTGCTGCCAGCGGCTGTCGCCTTCATAGGGGGCGGCATAAACGCCCTTCACCGGCGTCGGCTGGGTGCCGTAGCGATCGAAACTCTCCTCCATCGCGGACGAGATCTCGCCCAGCGTGGCGCGCGCCCGCGCCGCATCGACCGCCAGCGCCAGCAGATTATTGTCGATGCTGGCCGGTTTCGCGGCGCCGTCGCGCAGCGCCTGCAGCGCCGCATTGCAGGCGGCGGCGTCGCGGCTGGCCTTCACGCGGTTGATCCGCGCGATCTGCCCTTCGCGGACCTTGGCGTTGTCGACTTCCAGCGTCTCGAGCAGATCCTCGTTCGCCAGCCGGTATTTGTTGACGCCGACGATCACGTCGTCGCCGCGATCGACGCGCGCCTGGCGTGCCGCGGCGGCCTCTTCGATCATCGCCTTGGGCCAGCCGGCGGCAACCGCCTTGGCCATGCCGCCTTCCTTCTCGACGCGCTCGATGATCTCCCACGCCTTGTCGACCAGTTCCTGCGTCAGCGCCTCGACATAATAGGAGCCGCCCAGCGGATCGACGACCTTGGTCATGCCCGTCTCTTCCTGGATCACGATCTGCGTGTTGCGCGCGATCCGGGCGGAGAAATCAGTGGGCAGCGCGATCGCCTCGTCCAGAGCGTTGGTGTGGAGCGACTGGGTGCCGCCCAGCATCGCCGCCATCGCCTCGATCGTGGTGCGCATCACATTGTTGTACGGGTCCTGCTCGGTCAGCGAGACGCCCGAGGTCTGGCAATGGGTGCGCAGCATCTTGCTGCGTTCGTCCTTGGCGCCAAGATTGGTCATCACCCGGTGCCACAGCACCCGCGCCGCGCGCAGCTTGGCGATCTCCATGAAGAAGTTCATGCCGATCGCGAAGAAGAAGGACAGGCGGCCCGCGAACTTGTCGATGTCCAGGCCGGAGGCCACGCCGTAGCGCACATATTCGGCGCCGTCGGCGATGGTGAAGGCCAGCTCCTGGACCTGCGTCGCCCCGGCTTCCTGCATGTGATAGCCGGAGATGGAGATGCTGTTGAACTTCGGCATCTCGCGGCTGGTATAGCCGAAAATGTCCGAGATGATCCGCATGCTCGGCTCGGGCGGATAGATATAGGTGTTGCGGACCATGAACTCCTTCAGGATGTCGTTCTGGATGGTCCCGTCGAGCAGCTTGCGTTCGACCCCCTGCTCCTCGCCCGCGACGATGAAGAAGGCGAGGATCGGGATCACCGCGCCGTTCATCGTCATGGAGACCGACATCTGGTCGAGCGGAATGCCGTCGAACAGGATCTTCATATCCTCGACGCTGTCGATCGCGACGCCCGCCTTGCCGACATCGCCGACGACGCGGGGATGGTCGCTGTCGTAACCGCGATGGGTGGCGAGATCGAAGGCGACCGACAGCCCCTTCTGACCCGCCGCCAGGTTGCGGCGATAGAAAGCGTTGGATTCCTCGGCGGTCGAGAAGCCGGCATATTGCCGGATCGTCCAGGGCCGGCCCGCATACATGCTGGCGCGCACGCCGCGCGTGAAGGGCGCGAAACCGGGCAGGCCGGGATCGACATCGGCGATATCGTCCGCGGTGTAGAGCGGCTTCACCACGATGCCCTCGGGCGTGTGCCAGTCGAGGTCCTTGCCCTTGACCTCCTTGCCGGCCAGGGCCTGCCAATCCGCAGCGGTTGGTTTCTCGGTCATCTCACTTCCCCGTGAAGGACGGCTTGCGCTTTTCGAGGAACGCGCGAATGCCCTCGGCGGCGTCGGCGCTCTGCGCCGCTTCGCGCTGATTGACGGCCTCGCCCGCCATCGCCGCGGCATAATCGATATCCAGCCCGCTCGCGATCGCGCGGCGTGCCAGCCCGAGCGCGACGGTCGGCCCATCGGCCAGCCGGCGCGCGATCGCGCCCGCCTCGGCCAGCAACGCCTCGTCATCGACGGCCTTGTGGATCAACCCCCAGTCCGCGGCCTTTTCAGCCGGGATACGCTCGCCCAGCAGCATCATCTCGGCCGCGCGCGCACGGCCGACCAGTCGCGGCAGCGTCCAGCTCGCGCCGCCATCGGGCACCAGGCCGATATTGACGAAGGCCTGGAGGAAATAGGCGGACTTTCCGGCGACGACGAAATCGCCCGCCAGCGCCAGCGAGCAACCGATACCGGCGGCCGCGCCGTTGACCGCGGTGACCACCGGGATCGGCAGCTGCGACAGCAACAGCATCGCGGGATTGTAGCTGCGGGTAAGCGCCTGATAGGTCGCCTCTCCGCCGGTGATCGACGCGCCGCCGACCGCCGAGAGATCGGCACCGGAGCAGAAGGAACGGCCCTCACCGGTGATCAGCACGGCGCGCGCGCCGGCGCCGGGCAGCGACTTGAGCGCGGCCGCGATCTCGTCGAACATCGCGGGCGGCGCGGCGTTGAGCCGCTCGGGCCGCGCCAGCGTGATCGTCGCGACGGCGTCCGCGATATCGACGCGGATCATCTCGTAAGCGCTCAATGCCCGTCTCCCTTCGGCGTTTCCATCAGCTCGACCAGCACGCCGCCCATGTCCCTGGGATGGACGAAGATCACCGGCGTGCCGTGCGCGCCGATCCGGGGCTCGCCCAGCACCTTCGCGCCCTTGGCCTCCATATCGGCCTTCGCGGCGTGGATATCGGCGACCTCGAAGCAGATATGATGCTGCCCGCCCGCCGGATTCTTCGCGAGGAAAGCGTGGATCGGGCTGTTCTCGCCATAGGGTTCGATCAGTTCGATCTGGCTGTTGGGCGTGTCGACGAAGCAGACGCGCACGCCTTGGGGCGGCAGATCGAACGGCTCGTGGATCTTCGTCGCGCCGAGCAGGTCGCGATAGAGCGCGATCGATTTCTCGATCGACGGCGTCGCGATGCCGACATGGTTCAGGCGTCCGATCGTCACTTCACTATCCTTCTCAGCAATCGCCCGGCCATCACAGCGGGATGTTGTCGTGCTTCTTCCAGGGATTCTCGAGGCTCTTGTTGCGCAGCTTGCGCAGGCCCAGCGCGATGCGGCGGCGTGTCGCGTGCGGGGCGATCACCTCGTCGATGAAGCCCTTGCTTGCCGCCACGAACGGATTGGCGAAGCGGTCCTCATATTCGCGGGTGCGCGCCGCGATCTTCTCGGGATCCTTGATGTCCTGGCGGAAGATGATCTCCACCGCGCCCTTGGCGCCCATCACCGCAATCTCGGCGGTGGGCCAGGCATAGTTGAGGTCGCCGCGCAGATGCTTGGACGCCATCACGTCATAGGCGCCGCCATAGGCCTTGCGCGTGATGACGGTGATCTTGGGCACGGTCGCCTCGGCATAGGCGAAGAGCAGCTTCGCGCCATGCTTGATGATGCCGTTCAGTTCCTGCGCGGTGCCGGGCAGGAAGCCGGGCACGTCGACGAAGGTGACGATCGGGATTTCGAACGCGTCGCAGAAACGGACGAAGCGGCCCGCCTTCTTGGACGAATTGATGTCGAGGCAGCCGGCCAGCACCATCGGCTGATTGGCGACGATGCCGACGGTGCGCCCCTCGATCCGGCCGAAACCGATGATGATGTTGGCGGCGTGCGCGGGCTGAAGCTCGAAGAAATCGCCTTCGTCGACGACCTTCCGGATCAGTTCGTGCATGTCATAGGGCTGGTTGGCGCTGGCCGGGATCAGCGTGTCCAGGCTTTCCTCGATCCGGTCGAACGGATCGGCGGTCGGCCGCTCGGGCACGTCCTCGCGGTTGGACAGCGGCAGATAGTCGATCAGCGTGCGCGCGGCCCACAGCGCCTCGATATCGTTCTCGAACGCGACGTCGGCAACGCCGGACTTGGTGGTGTGGGTGACGGCGCCGCCCAGTTCCTCCTGCGTCACGACTTCGTTGGTGACGGTCTTCACCACGTCGGGGCCGGTGACGAACATGTAGGAGCTGTCCTTCACCATGAAGATGAAGTCGGTCATCGCCGGCGAATAGACCGCGCCGCCCGCGCACGGGCCCATGATCAGCGAAAGCTGCGGCACCACGCCCGATGCCAGCACGTTGCGCTGGAATACCTCGGCATAGCCGCCCAGCGACGCCACGCCCTCCTGGATGCGCGCGCCGCCGGAATCATTGAGGCCGATGACCGGCGCACCGACCTTCAGCGCCATATCCATGATCTTGCAGATCTTCTGCGCGTGCCGTTCGGACAGCGAACCACCGAAGACAGTGAAATCCTGGCTGAAGACATAGACCAGCCGACCGTTGATCGTGCCCGATCCGGTGACCACGCCGTCACCGGGGATCACCTGATCCGGCATGCCGAAATCGACGCAATTATGCTCGACATACATGTCGAGCTCTTCGAACGAGCCCTCGTCCAGCAGCACCTCGACGCGCTCGCGCGCGGTAAGCTTGCCCTTGGCGTGCTGCGCGTCGATGCGCTTCTGCCCGCCGCCGAGCCGCGCCGCCGCGCGCTTGTCTTCGAGCTTGTCGATGATCGTCTGCATTCCGTGCTTCCCGCATAGTCGAGCGATCCCCTTTCCGCCTTTCATGTCGCATTGCAAATGCGAACTTGCGAAGTTGCGAACGAGGGATTTGCAAAATTCGATGCGCTCCATTAGTCGCTCATCCTGAGTAGGGACTGAGCGAAGTCGAAGGCCCGTATCGAAGGACGCACCGAGCCGATCCTTCGATACGCCGTTTCGGCAAGCTCAACGGCTACTCAGGATGAGCGGTCTGGAGCATCCGTGAATACAAGGCGCAGACTCTTCGCCGGCGAACGCCTCCGCGCGCTGCGGCAACGCGCGGGCCTGGGTCAGGGCGCGATGGCGGCGCGGCTCGGCATCTCGGTCAGCTATCTGAGCCAGCTTGAGAATGACGATCGCCCCCTCACCTCCGCCGTGCTTTCCGCGCTGGGCCGCCACCATCCGCTCGAGCTCGGCGAGCTCGAGGCCGACGACGCGACGCGGCGCTTCGCCGCCACGCGCACCGCGCTGGACGATCCGCTGTTCGCCGATGCCGCCCCCTCCCCCGAAGCGCTTGCCCGGCTGGTCGAGCAACAGCCCCATTTTGCCGACCGTTTCGTCGCGCTGCACGCCGCCTATCGCGATGCTGAAGAGCGGCTGCAGATGGTCGAAGAGGCGATGTCGAGCGGCGTGTCCGACGGCGGCCGCCTGCCCTGGGAGGAGATACGCGACTGGTTCCACGAGGCGGGCAATTACGTCGACCTGCTCGACCGCCGCGCCGAGGCGCTGGCGGCGACGATCGGTCCCGGCGAGCCCGCGCTGATCGGCCGGCTGCGCACCGCGCATGGCGTTGGCCTGGACATTGGCGGCGACGCGATCGACGCACCGCTGCGCGCACTCGACCGGACGACCCGGCGGCTGTCGCTGTCGCCGGCGCTGCCGTCCGAAAGCCGGCGCTTCATGCTCGCGCACCAGCTCGTCGCGCTGGAGATGGAGGACGAGATCGCCGCGATCACCGAGAATGCGTCGTTGCGCTCTGCCGAATCCCGGCGATTGCTGTCGATCGGGCTCGCCAACTATGCCGCCGGCGCGCTGCTGATGCCCTATGAGTCGTTTCGCGGCGCGGCGCGCAGCCTGCGCCACGATATCGACCGGCTATGCCGGCGTTTCTCCGTCAGCTTCGAACAGGCCTGCCACCGTCTCTCGACGCTCCAGCGCCCCGGCGCGCGCGGCATCCCCTTCTTCTTCTGCCGCGTGGACATGGCCGGCAACATCACCAAGCGGCATTCGGCGACGCGCCTGCAATTCGCGCGCTTCGGCGGTGCCTGTCCGCTGTGGATCGTTCACGAAGCGGTGGCGATTCCGGATCGGATCCTCGTCCAGCTTGCCGAGACCCCCGATGGACTGCGCTATGTCCAGATGGCCAAAGGGCTGGTGAAACCGTCGGGCAGCTATGCCCGCAGCCCGCGGCGCTATGCCGTGGCGCTGGGCTGCGAAGTCGAACATGCCCGCGACTTCATCTATGCCGACGGCATCGACACCGCGGCCGCCGGTGCTGCTACCCCGATCGGCATCTCGTGCCGCCTGTGTCCGCGCACCGATTGCGACCAGCGCGCCTTCCCACCCGCCGACCGCACGATCCGGATCGACCCCGATCGCCGCGATGTCGTGCCTTATCGCGTCGGCTGACGCTTCCCCTGCCCGACGATCTTTGGCAGAGGGGCGCGGCGTGAGCGATACGGAGGATTCCCGAATGACCGATCCGTCGACCTATCCCGTTCCGGCCGAATGGGCCGCCAAGGCAAAGGTCGACGCGAAGCGCTACGATCAACTCTATGGCCTGGCGCTCGCCGATCCAGGCAGCTTCTGGCTCGATCAGGCGAAGCGGCTGGACTGGATCAAGCGCCCCGAGATCGCGGGCGACTGGTCGTTCGACGAGAAGGATTTCCGGATCCGCTGGTTCGCCGACGGTAAGCTGAACGTTTCGGCCAATTGCGTCGATCGCCACCTGAAGACACGCGGCGATCAGGTCGCGATCCTGTGGGAACCCGACAGCCCCGACGAAGCGCCGCGCAGCTACACCTACAAGCAGCTCCATCAGGAGGTCTGCCGCTTCGCCAATGCGCTGAAGGCCGCGGGTGCGAAGAAGGGCGATCGCATCACCATCTACATGCCGATGATCCCCGAGGCCGCGTTCGCGCTGCTCGCCTGCACCCGGATCGGCGCGATCCACTCGGTCGTGTTCGGCGGCTTCTCGCCCGAGGCGCTGGCAGGACGGATCACCGACTGCGATTCGACGATCGTCGTCACCGCCGACGAGGGTCGGCGCGGCGGCAAGCATGTGCCGCTCAAGGCCAATGTCGACGAAGCCGCGAAACATGTCCGCTGCCTCGACAAGGTGATCGTCGTGAAGGCGACGGGTGGCGACGTCGCGATGCAGGACGGCCGCGACATCTGGTATCACGAAGCCGCCGAAACAGCTTCAACCGACTGCCCGGTCGAGCCGATGGGCGCGGAGGATCCGCTGTTCATCCTCTACACCTCGGGCTCCACGGGCAAGCCCAAGGGCGTGCTCCATTCGACCGGCGGCTATCTGCTCTGGGCCAGTCTGACGCACGAGCTGGTCTTCGATTATCGCCCCGGCCAGATCTATTGGTGCGCGGCCGATATCGGCTGGGTCACGGGCCACAGCTATATCGTCTATGGTCCGCTCGCCAACGGCGCGACGACGTTGATGTATGAAGGTCTGCCCAACTGGCCGACCCCCAGCCGCATCTGGCAGGTGGTCGACCGCCACAAGGTGGAGATTCTCTACACCGCGCCCACCGCGCTGCGCGCGCTGATGAAGGAAGGCGACGATTTCGTCACGTCGACCAGCCGCGCGTCGCTGAAGCTGCTCGGTTCGGTCGGCGAGCCGATCAATCCGGAGGCATGGCGCTGGTATCATTCGGTGGTCGGCGAGGAACGCTGCCCGATCGTCGACACCTGGTGGCAGACCGAGACCGGCGGCGCGATGATCACGCCGTTGCCGGGCGCCACCGCGCTCAAGCCGGGTTCG
>Ga0209902_100846_pt1 | contig 22617 bp, 16 predicted proteins | sample FECB27metaG_FD_188304 | JGI IMG/M metagenome (GOLD analysis project Ga0209902, IMG submission 188304) | Cyanobacterial communities from the Joint Genome Institute, California, USA - FECB-27 (SPAdes) (version 2) | ecosystem: Environmental > Aquatic > Thermal springs > Hot (42-90C) > Microbial mats...
CCTTCACCGGCGGGCGCCCCGCCATGGTCTCGGCCGCGGCCGGATCGGTGGCGCTGGTGGCCGCGCCGCTGGTGCATGCGCACGGCCTGGCCTATCTGCTCGCGGCCGGCCTGCTCGCGGGCGCGATGCAGATCGTCTTCGGGCTGCTGCGCCTGGGCGTGCTGATGCGCTTCGTCTCGTCGTCGGTGCGCACCGGCTTCGTCAACGCGCTCGCGATCCTCATCTTCGCGGCGCAGATGCCGCACTTCATCGGCGCCAATGCCGCCACCTGGGCGATGGTCGGCCTCGGGCTCGCGGTCATCTACCTGCTGCCGCGCCTCACCACCGCGGTGCCGTCGCCGCTGGTGTGCATCGTGGTGGTCACGCTCGCGGGCCAGTGGCTGGGCCTGCCGCTCAAGACCGTGGCCGACCTCGGCCAGCTGCCCGATGCCTTGCCCACATTCGCGCTGCCCGCCGTGCCGTTGACCCTCGAGACGCTGCGCATCATCGCCTTGCCCGCCTTCGCGATCGCGATGGTCGGCCTGCTCGAATCGATGATGACCGCGAGCGTGGTCGACGAGCTCACCGACACCCCGAGCTCGAAGAACCGCGAGTGCGGCGGCCTCGGCCTCGCGAACGTGGCGGCCAGCTGCTTCGGCGGCATCGCGGGCTGCGGAATGATCGGCCAGACCGTGAGCAACGTGCGCTACGGCGGCCGCGGCCGGCTCTCGACCCTGTTCGCGGGCGCCTTCCTGCTGATCCTCATGGTGCTGCTCAAGCCCTGGGTGTCGCAGGTGCCGGTGGCGGCGCTGGTCGCGATCATGGTGATGGTCTCGGCCTCGACCTTCGACTGGGGTTCGCTGCGCACGCTGGTGCGCCATCCGCGCCTGTCGAGCGTCGTGATGCTCGCCACCGTGGCCGTCACCGTCGCCACCGACAACCTGGCCGCGGGCGTGGGCATCGGCGTGCTGCTCAGCGGTGTCTTCTTCACCTTCAAGGTGGCGCGGCTGCTGCGGGTGCAGGCCCGGCAGGACGAAGAGGGCGTCTGGCGCTTCGCCGTGAGCGGCCAGGTCTTCTTCGCTTCGGCCGACATGCTGGTCGATGCCTTCGACGTGCGCGAGATCGACGGCGCGCCGGTGCGCATCGACGTCTCGCAGGCCCACTTCTGGGACGTGACCGCCGTGGCGGCGCTGCGCAAAGTGGTCGAGCGGCTGCGCAAGCACGGCAGCGCGGTCGACGTGAGCGGCATGAACCAGGCCAGCCGCGACCTCGTGCTGCGGCTCGACGCGGCGCCCGAGTGAAGCGGCTCAGGCTGCGGCCGCTTCGGCGCGCACTTGGCTGCGAAAGCGCCCCGGGCTCTCGCCCACCGCGCGCCGGAAGGCCGCGCTGAAGGCCGTCTCCGACTGGTAGCCCACGCGCTCGGCGATGCGCGCGATGCCCTCGTCGCCGTGCCGCAGCGCATGGCGCGCCACCGTCATGCGCCAGCCGCCGAGGTAGTCGAGCGGCGTCGAGCCCGTCAGCGCCTTGAAGCGCAGCGCGAAGGCCGTGCGCGACATGCTGGCCGTCCGAGCCAGTCGCTCCACCGTCCAGGGCTGCGCGATGTCGGCATGCATGCGCGACAGCGCGGCGCCGATGCGCGCATCGGTCATCGCGCCGAGCCAGCCCTCGGGCTGCGGCGCGTTCGCGAGGTGCACGCGCAGCGCCTGCACCAGCACCAGCGCCGCGAGGTTGGTGCGCGCGAGGGTCGAGCCCGGGCGCAGCTCGGCCGTTTCCCAGCCCATCAGGTCGAGCAGGCCCACGAGCGGCCGCGCGCCCGGATCGCTCGCGCGCAGGTGGATCAGCGGCGGCAGGTGGCGCAGCAGCAGTTCGCCGGCCTCGCCCGAGAGCGCGAAGCGTCCGCTCGCGAGCACCACGCGCGTCGCGTCGCTCGCGTCCAGGCCGTCGTGGCGCAGCACCCCGTCGGGGCCGCGCTGCTCGCGGCTCAGGCGCGTGCCGTCCTGCAGCGGCCCGGGCGGATCGCTCGCGGCCGAGAAGGGCAGGCCGTTGGTCAGCAGGAAGAAGTCGCCGGCCTCCAGCATCACCGGCGCGGCCGTGCCCTCGACCTCGATGCGAAAGCGCCCCTCGAGCACGCAGCCCAGCTTGATGTGCGAGGCGTAGTGCCCGTAGCGGAAGGCCCAGCGGCCGCGCGCCTCGAAGCGCGACGAGAGCGTGCTGCTCACCGTGAGCATGGCGAGCACATCGGACAAGGGATCCATGATTCTGTACGAATGAATAGGAAATGCGTGCTGATGATTATTCAATCATTCAGTCCAACGCGCGACCATCGGGGCATGTCCTCCTCGAACGCTCCAGTTTTCCGTCACGCCGTCGTGCTGGGCCTGCTCACCACCATCGGCCCCTTCGCCATCGACATGTACCTGCCCGCGCTGCCCGCCATCGGGCACGCGCTGGACGCCGATCCGCATGCGATGCAGGCCAGCCTGATGGCCTTCTTCATCGCGGTCGGCGCCGGCCAGCTGGTCGCGGGCCCGCTGTCGGACATGTTCGGCCGCCGCCGGCCGATGGTCGCGGGCCTCGTGCTGTTCATGCTCGCCAGCATCGGCTGCGCCTTCGCGCCCAACGTGGGCGTGCTGGTCGCGCTGCGCTTCGTGCAGGGGCTCGGCGCCTGCGCCTGCATGGTCACGCCGCGCGCCGTGGTGCGCGACCTGTACACCGGGCCCGAGGCGGCGCGGATGATGTCGCTGCTTCTCATGGTCTACAGCGTGTCGCCGATCCTCGCGCCGCTGGCCGGCAGCCTCGTGGCCGAGAGCCTGGGCTGGCGCGCGGTGTTCGTCGCCGTCGCCGCCGTCGGGCTCGCGGGCCTCGCGATGTTGCTGGCCCTGCTGCCCGAGACCCGGCCCGCCACCGCGCGGCTGTCGAGCAACTTCCGCAGCGCCATGGCCGGCTACGGCGTGCTGCTGCGCGACCGCCATTTCATGGCACTGGCCTTCATGGCCTCGTTCACCGTCTCGAGCTTCTTCGTCTACGTGGCCAACTCGCCCTTCGTGATGAGCACGCACTTCGGCGTCTCGCCGCGCATGTACGCGGTGCTGTTCGCGCTCAACGCCGTGTCGCTGCTCGCGCTGTCGCAGGCCAACGGCCGGCTGGTGGCGCGCTTCGGCATCCGGCGCGTGCTGCGCACGGCGGTGATCGCGCAGGCCGCCACCCTCGGGCTGCTGCTGGTGCTCACGCTCGCGGGCATGGACCGGCTCTCCGTGCTGGTGGCGCTGCTGATGATCGGCTTCGGCCTCAACGGCCTGATCGTGCCCGCGGCCTTCGTGCTCGCGATGGAAGGGCATGCCGCGCTCGCGGGCACGGCCTCGGCGCTGATCGGCACGATGAACTTCGCGGGCGGTGCGGTGATGGTGGCGCTGGTCGCGCCGTTTGCCGACGGCAGGCCGCTGCCGATGGTGGCGGGCATCGCGGCGTGCGCCGCGGTGGTGCTGACGCTGGCCTTGCGCACCCTGCGGCCGGTGCGGCGCGTGCCCGGTGTCATGCAGGGGTTCTAAGTGATTGCCCCGTGAGCAAGGCGCGGCCTTGGGCCTAGCCTTTGCGCGTTCCGTCGGCGCCCGATGGACCGGAAAGGCTCCCATGGACATCCCCGCCCCGGTGCTCGACAGCATGCAGCGCACCCTCCAGTCCTACGAGGCGTCCGCGCGCGACTACGACGCGATCGTGGCGGACCATCCGCCGCCCGAGATCGAGGACGCGTTGCGCCGCATGGTGGCGCTGGTGCCCGCAGGCGGCAGCGTGCTCGAGGTCGGCTCGGGCACGGGGCGCGACGCCGACTTCGTCGAATCGCTGGGCGTGATCGTCAGGCGCACCGATGCGACGCAGGCCTTTCTCGACCTGCAGGCCGAGCGCGGCAGGCAGGGCGCGCTGCTCAATGTCGTCACCGACCCGCTGGGCGGGCCCTTCGACGCCATCCTCGCGATGGCCGTGCTGATCCATGTCGATCGCGCGCAGATCGCGCCGGTGCTGCGCAAGGTGGTCGACGCGCTCGCGCCCGGTGGCGTCTTCCTCGCGGGCATGCGCATCGGCGAGGGCGAGACCAACGGCGACTACCAGACCGTGTACTGGGACCGGGACCGGTTCGCCGCGCAGCTCGCGGCAGCCGGGCTGCGACTGGATTGGGAGCGGCAGTGGATCGGCCGCGAGGACGTGCGCTGGGCCAGCTTCCTGGCCTGCCGTCCGCGCGGATGAAGACGACCTACACGCCCAGGTAGCGCGTCCACAGCGAACGGTCGGCATCGAGCGCGGCCGAGTCGCCCTGCCACACCACGCGCCCGCGTTCGAGGATCACGTGCCGGTCGGCCAGCGGCAGCAGGCGCTGCACGTACTTGTCGACCACCAGGATCGCCTCGCCCTCGGACTTGAGCGTGGCGATGCAGTGCCAGATCTCCTCGCGGATCACGGGCGCCAGGCCTTCGGTGGCCTCGTCGAGGATCAAGAGGCGCGGATGCGTGGACAGCGCGCGCGCGATCGCCAGCATCTGCTGCTCGCCGCCCGAGAGCTGGTTGCCCGCATTGGCCTTGCGCTCCGCGAGGCGCGGGAACAGGCCGTAGAGCGCCTCGACGGTCCAGCGCGGCGCGCTGCCGGGGCGCGGGCGCGCGAAGGCACGCAGATGCTCGTCCACGCTGAGATTGGGGAACACGTGCCGGCCCTCGGGCACGATGGCCACGCCGCGGCGCGCGATGGCGTCGGGCTTGTGACCACCGATGGCCGCGCCGCCGAAGCGCAGCTCGCCGCGCATCGGCGCGAGCATGCCGGTGATGACCTTGAGCAGGGTGCTCTTGCCCATGCCGTTGCGACCCAGCAGCGCGAGCACCTCGCCCGCGCCGATGCGCAGGTCGATGCCGAACAGCACCTGGCTGGCGCCGTAGCCCGCTTCGATGGCCTGTGCCTCGAGCAATGTCGTCGAACTCATGCGTGACCTTCCGCTTCGGTACCCAGGTAGACCGCCTGCACGTCGGGATGCCCGCGCACCTCGTCGGCCGTGCCGCTCATCAGCACGCGGCCCTGCACCAGCACCGTGAGCCGGCTGGCGAGGCGAAACACGGCATCCATGTCGTGCTCGATCAGCAGGATCGCCATCGACGCGCGCAGCGACTCGATCAGGTCGACCATGCGCGCCGACTCGTCGGGGCCCATGCCGGCCATCGGCTCGTCGAGCAAGAGCAGCTTGGGTTCGGCCGCGAGCGCCAGCGCCACGTCGAGCGCGCGCTGCGCGCCGTGCGGCAGCGTGCCGGCGATGCGGTCGCGCTCGCGCGCCAGGCCCACGCGCTCGGCCAGCGCGGCGGCGCGGTCGGCCAGGTCCTTCTCGCGCGAGCGTGGCGCGAGGAAGCGCAGGCTGCTGCCCGCGTGCGCCTGCGCGGCCAGCATCAGGTTGTCGTGCACCGTGTCCTTCGCGAACACGCGCGTGACCTGGAAGCAGCGCGACATGCCCGCGGCCACGCGCTGGTGGTCCTTGAAGCCGGTGATGTCCTTCTCGTCGAGCAGGATGCGGCCCGCATCGGCCTTGAGCAGGCCGGTGATGAGGTTCACCAGCGTGGTCTTGCCCGCGCCGTTGGGGCCGATCAGCGCATGCACTTCGCCGCGCTCCACCGTGAGGCTCACATGGTCGGTCGCCAGCAGGCCGCCGAAGCGCTTGACCAGTCCTTCGATCCTGAACAGGCTCATGGCGTGGCCTTTGCAAGCGGTGCGCGGCGGCGCGACAGCGCGGCCAGTCCCTTGGGCGCCCACAGGGCGACGGCGATCAGCAGCAGGCCCAGCGGCATGTGCCAGTGTTCGGTGTGCTGCTTGAGCGCCTCCTCGAGCAGCAGCCACACGGCGGCGCCCACCGGCCCGCCCCAGCTGCGGCCGAGGCCGCCGATCACCACCATCACCAGCAGCGTGGCCGACTGCGTCCAGTGCATGGTGGCCGGGCTCACGAAGCCGTTGCCGCCCGCGAGCAGCGCGCCCGCCAGGCCGGCGATGGCGCCCGCGATCGCGAAGGCCGCGAGCTGCAGCCGGAACACCGGGTAGCCGAGCGCGCGCATGCGCGTCTCGTTGTCGCGGATGCCCATCAGCGCATGGCCGAAGCGCGACTGCGTGGCGCGCTGCAGCCACCACAGCGCGAGCGCCACCAGCGCCAGCACCACCCAGTAGAAGTTGCTCTCGTTGCCGAGGTCGAGGCCCGGCAGCAGGGTGGGGCGGCTCATCAGCGTGTAGCCGTCGTCGCCGCCGTACTTGCGCAGCGAGACCGCGACGAAGTACAGCATCTGCGCGAAGGCCAGCGTGGTCATGATGAAGTAGACGCCGCGCGTGCGCAGCGCCACCGTGCCGATCAGCGCGGCGGCCAGGCCGGCCGCCACCACGGCCGCGGGCCACAGCACCCAGGCCGAGGTCGTGCCGGCGTCGCTGAGCGCCACCACCGTGTAGGCACCCACGCCGATGAAGCCCGCATGGCCGAGCGCGACCATGCCGCCGAAGCCGAGGATGAAGTTGAGGCTGGCCGCGGCCAGCGCGACGATCAGCACGCGGCGCACGAAGCCGATGTAGAACTCGAAGCCGAACAGCGGTGCGATCAGGGGAAACGCCGCGAGCAGCAGCAGGAGCAGCCCGAGGCCGATGTGACGGGTTTTCATGCGCGTGCCGAGAAGAGGCCCGAGGGCCTGAAGAGAAGGACCGCCACCATCAGCGCGTACATCGCGACCTCGGCCACCAGCGGACCGAGGTCGGCCGCGGTGGCCGGCGGCAGCGTGGCGCGCAGCAGCATCGGCACGAAGGCGCGGCCGATGGTGTCGACGATGCCCACCAGCAGCGCGGCCACGAAGGCGCCGCGCACCGAGCCGATGCCGCCGATCACCAGCACCACCAGCGCCGGGATCAGGATCTGTTCGCCCATGCCGACCTGCACCGCGACGATCGGGCCCATCAGCGCGCCGGCCAGCGCGGCGAGTGCCGCGCCGAGCAGGAACACGCCGTTGAAGATGCGGCCCACGCGCACGCCCATCAGTTCGGCCATCGGCCGGTCGGAGGCGCCCGCGCGCACCCGCATGCCGATGCGCGTGTGGTTCACCAGCAGGTAGAGCGCCAGCGCGACCAGCATGCCGCCGACCAGGATCACCAGCCGGTACGAGGGATAGGGCAGGCCGTCCATCAGCTCGACCGGGCCCGAGAGCGCGGCGGGCGTCGGCGCCATCACCGGCGACGGGCCCCAGATCATCTTGACCAGGTCGTCGGCCACCAGGATCACGCCGAAGGTCGCGAGCACCTGCGCGAGGTGGTCGCGCGTGTAGAGGCGGCGCATCAGCAGCACCTCGAGCAGCAGCGCCACCACCACGGTGACCGCCACCGCGATGACGATGGCCGCGGCGAACGAGCCGGTGCGCGTGTGCGCCTCGGCCGCGACATAGGCGCCGGCCATGAACAGCGAACCGTGCGCGAGGTTCAGCACGTCCATGATGCCGAACACCAGCGTGAGGCCCGCGGCCAGCAGGAACAGCATCAGGCCGTAGCCGAGGCCGTTGAGCAATTGCTCGAAAACAAGAATGCCACTCATAGGATCGACGAGGTTGCCCGCATTTTTTTCGGGAAACACCGCGGAACCGGCTTTGCCGGGCCGCTGGTGTTGCCCCCGGTAGGGGGGTGGCGGAACGCCACGCAGTGGCGTGGAGCCTGGGGGCGAGCCTATTTCATCGGGCACTTGTCGGCGTAGCTGTCGCCGTAGTTCGTCAGCACCGTGTTGATCAGCTTGTTCGTGACCTTGCCCTGCGCGTCCTTGCCGATCACGCGCAGGTAGAAGTTCTCGATGGGGTAGTGGTTGTTCGCGTACTTGAAGGTGCCGCGCGTCGAGGCGTAGTTGGCCTTCTTGAGCGCCGCGATCACGGCCTCGCGGTTCTGCGCGTTGCCGCCGGCCTGCTTCACGGCGGCGTCCATCGCGAGGATGGCGTCGTAGGCCTGCGCGGCGTACACCGACGGATAGCGGCCGTTGTATTCCTTGCGGAACGCGGCCACGAAGGCCTTGTTGGCGGCGTTGTCGAGGTCGTGCGCCCAGTGCGAGGTGTTGAACAGGCCCAGCATCGGCTCGCCCACGGCGCCGATCACGTCCTCGTCGGCCGAGAAGCCGCTGGTGACCAGCGTGATGTCCTTCGACAGGCCCGCGCCCACGAACTGCTTGATGAAGTTGATGCCCATCGCGCCGGGCAGGAAGAAGTAGATCGAGTCGGGCTTGGAGGCGCGCAGCTGCGCGAGTTCGGCCGCGTAGTCGATCTGGCCGAGCTTGGTGTAGAGCTCGTCGGCCACCTGGCCCTTGAACTGGCGCTTGAAGCCGCCGAGCGCGTCCTTGCCCGCGGGATAGTTGGGCGCGATCAGCACGATCTTCTTGAAGGCGCGGTCCTGCGCGAACTTGCCGGCGGCCTCGTGGAACTGGTCGTTCTGGTAGGCGGTGCCGAAGAAGTAGGCATTGCACTGCGCGCCCGCGAACTGGCTCGGGCCGGCATTGGCCGAGAGGTAGGGCACCTTGGCGTTGAACAGCGTCGGGCCGACGGCCAGCGCCACGTTGGAGCCGATCGGGCCGCTGAAGATGTCGATCTTGTCGCGCTGGATCATGCGGTCGACCAGCTGCTTGGCCTGGTCGGGGCTGCCGGCCATGTCGGCCTGCACGAACTCCACTTCCTGCCCGCCGAGCTTGCCGCCCAGCTGCTTGATGCCGAGCGCGAAGCCGTCGCGCGCCTCGGCGCCCAGCGCCGCGAATGGGCCCGAGATGTCGAGCGCCAGGCCGACCTTGACCGGCGCGGCCAGGGCCGAGGCCGCGGCGCCGCACAGCAGCAGCGAAAGCAGGGTGCGCGGCAGCGCGGACGATTTCGGGGACGGGTGGCTCATCGGATTCTCCGGCAGGGATGGGTGTGAAACGGCGTCGAACCGTTGATAGCTAAATACTTTAGCCGTAAACAATTCGGTGTCAACGGTGCTAGCACGAATGGTGCCAGTGGCCGCCTCGTGCGCGGCCCCGATGTCCCCAAAAAAAGAAGCGGCATCGACCCGGATCGATGCCGCCTGCGATGCCCTCGAAGAGGGCGCGGCGCCTGCGTGGTGCGCCGCGTCTTTCGCGCCGATCAGCCGAAGGGGCTGGCCGTCGCGAACCACAGGCCGATGCCGGTGGCGATGATGAAGGCCCCGTCGGTCACGCCCGCGACCAGGAAGAACTTGGTCTGCAGCGTGTCGACCAGCTCGGGCTGGCGCGTCGTGCCTTCGAGAAACTTCTGCCCCACCAGCGCGATGCCGATGCAAGAGCCGAGTGCCGCGATGCCGATCAGCAGGGCGACCGCGAGGGGAAGGATGTTGAAGCCGTTCATGGTGCTTTTCTCCAGTGGTTGATGCCTGGACGTACTGTCCCGCATCGACTGCACCGGGTCCATGACCTCGCGGGTCATGCGCGCGCAGCAGTGGCGGCTCAGGTCCGCGCGGCGCGCGAGGGCCACAGCACCGAGGCGATCGCCACCATCATCAGCGCCACCGCCACCCAGTCCTGCCAGTGCACCGCCTCGCCGAGCCACACCGCGCCACTGAACACGCCGAGCACCGGGATGAACATCACGCTGAGCGTGGAGGCCACGGGCGGCAGCCCGCGCGCGAGATAGAACCACGCCGCGTGCGCGAAGCCGAAGATCAGCACCGCGTTGTAGAGGATCGCGCCCCAGGTCACGCTGCCGGGCCAGCGCCACTGGTCGCGCTCGAACAGCGCCGACAGCACCGTCATCACCACCGCGGTGAGCGCCGTCATCCAGAACGAGAGCGTGAGCGTCGGCAGCCCGATGCGCGTGTGGCGCAGCAGCTGCGTGCCCAGCGCCCAGGTGGCGGCCGCCACCAGTGCGAGCGCGACGTAGCCGGGCCGCCCCGCGAGGTCGGTGAGCTCGTGCCACAGCAGCAGGCCCACGCCGATCGCGCAGGCGCCCACGCCGGTCCACGCACGGCGCGAGAGCGCGGCCGAGAACAGCAGCGCGCCGATCACCGCCGAGAACACCGGCATCGTGTAGCCGAGGATGGCCGCGCGCCCGCCCGACAGCGCCTTCACCGCGAGGATGATGCAGGCGTGCCAGACGAACATGTTGGTGGCGCCCAGCCACAGCAGCTCGGGCCACGCGCCGCGCGGCACGCGGAACGGCACCTTCATCCACGCCAGCGCCAGGCCCAGCACCGGCAGCCCGAGCCAGATCGAGATCGCGCGGAAGGCCAGCGGCGGATAGTCCGCCACGCCGAGCTTCATCACCGGCCAGTTGAGGCCCCAGGCAAGGGTCAGCAGGACGAGGATGACGAACTGGCGCAGGGTGAAGGAAGGCATGGAGCGGGATTGTGACGCGGGCCGTGCAGTCGTGCGGGCGCGACAACTGCCACAACCGACACGACTGCCTGGGGGGCCGTCGTTCCAAGGATCGGGAAGGCTTTGTATGCTCGCCAACCATGGCCATATTTCCTCAAGGGCTCTCGAACATCGACAAGCGCTGTGCCAATGCAGGGGAGCGCGCCGTGTTGCACCAACTCAAGCGTTGTCTGTCCGACGACTACATGGTTTGGCACAACGTGCCATTGGGCCCAAGGGCGCGCCAGCCGGACTTCGTGATCCTGAGTCCGCGGCAGGGCATCCTGATCCTCGAGGTGAAGCACTGGAAGCGATCGACCCTGGTCAACGCGAACCGCGACAGCGTCGAGCTTCGCACCGAGCGCGGCATGGTCGTCGATGTCAATCCGCTGCGGCAGGCACGTGACTACGCGATGGAGCTGGTGGACCTCATGGCGAAGGACCCGCTACTGGTGCATGGCGAGGGCCCGTTCCGCGGCAAGCTGCTGTTTCCGTATGGATGGGGCGCAGTCTTCTCCGGCTTGACCAAGAAGGACGTGGCCGCGCTGGAGTTCCATGGAATCTTTCCGGAGCATCAGGTTCTGATGCGCGAAGATCTCGACGAGTCGATCGACGGGGCAGCGTTCCAGAGCAGGTTGTGGGGGATGTTCACCGTGACCTACCCGCATACCTTGTCTCTCCCGCAACGAGACCGCATCCGCTGGCACCTGTTTCCGGAAATCCGGGTGCAGCAGCAAGCGTCCTTGCTGGAAGGCGGCGATGCATCGCCCGCGTTCGTACTGCCCGACTTGATGCAAGTCATGGATCTGCAGCAGGAGCAGGTGGCGCGTTCGCTCGGCGAAGGCCATCGTGTCATCCATGGTTCAGCTGGGTCGGGCAAGACCATGATCCTGGTGTTTCGCGCGCAGCAATTGGCTGCCGCCGCGCAGCCCGACAGGCCGATCCTGGTTCTTTGCTACAACCGTGCCCTTTCGCAGCGCATCGACGGGCAGTTGCGCCAGCGCGGGGTGGATGAACGCGTGGTGGTTCGTACCTTTCACAGCTGGTGCCAGGAACTGGTCAAGGCCTATCAGTTGGACGTGCCCAAGGGACTGACCGGCAGCGCGCACTACGAAGCACTGGCTGAAACGGTCAGCCGATCGGTGGCGAGCGGGCTGGTACCAGCGGGGCAGTACACGGCGCTCCTGATCGACGAAGCGCACGATTTCGAGGATGCCTGGCTGCAAATGGCCGCGCGCATGGTGACGCCGGCCACGAACTCCTTGTTGGTCTTGTATGACGATGCGCAATCGATCTATCAGAAGAAGCGCCGCAAGTTCAATTTCGCGAGCGTGGGCATCCAGGCTCAGGGCCGTACCAGCATTCTCAAACTGAACTACCGCAACACAGCCGAAGTACTGACGCTGGCGATGCATTGCGCGCAAAGCCTGCTCGCCGACCGTACGGAAACGGACGACGCGATGCAGTCGGTGCTGCCGGTGACGGCAGGTCGGCGAGGACCGGTACCGGTGTTGCTGCTGACCGGAAATTCGCGTGAGGAAGCCGAGGGGGTGGCCGAGCACATTGCCCAGGCAATTGCGTCAGGTCGGGCACTGGACGAGATCGCGGTGCTGTGCCGCGTCAAGCGACATATGGACCCGGTTGGCTTTGCGCTTCAGCGCCGGGGGATCGCTTTCCAATCCATGGGCGCGCCCGGATTCAGGGCCTTCGACTGGACGCGCCCGAGCGTCAAGTTGTTGACCTTGCACAGCGCCAAGGGACTGGAATTTCCGATGGTCGTGGTAGCCGGATTGGATGCCATGCCCTTCCCGAACGAACCGATGGACGAAGAGGTGCGGCTGCTCTACGTTGGCATGACGCGCGCGACGCATGAACTCGTGTTGTCCGCCGCCGGCACCTCACCGATGGTGCGACGGGTACAGAACTCGCTGGAAGCCGTGGCGCAACGGTTCGGAGCGGCCTGAGTCTGTTTCTCGACACGCCGGCGAGCCGGCGTGTCGGGCTTCGAATCGAGTCAGAGCAGCCGCTTGAGGTAATGCCCCGTATGACTCGCCGCGTTCCCCGCCAGGTCCTCCGGCGTGCCCGCGCCCACCACCGTGCCGCCGCCGGCGCCGCCCTCGGGGCCCATGTCGATCAGCCAGTCGGCGGTCTTGATGACGTCGAGGTTGTGCTCGATCACGACGATGGTGTTGCCCGCGTCGCGCAACTGGTGCAGCACCTTGAGCAGCAGCTCGATGTCGGCGAAGTGCAGGCCGGTGGTCGGCTCGTCGAGGATGTAGAGCGTGCGGCCGGTGTCGCGCTTGCTGAGTTCGAGCGCGAGCTTCACGCGCTGCGCCTCGCCGCCCGACAGCGTGGTGGCCGACTGGCCGAGCTTGATGTAGCTGAGGCCCACGTCGAGCAGGGTGCGCAGCTTGCGCTCGATGGTTGGCACGGCCTTGAGGAACTCGTGCGCGACCTCGACCGTCATGTCGAGGATCTGCGCGATGTTGCGGCCCTTGTACTGGACCTCGAGCGTCTCGCGGTTGTAGCGCTGGCCGTGGCAGACCTCGCAGGGCACGTAGACGTCGGGCAGGAAGTGCATCTCGACCTTCACCACGCCGTCGCCCTGGCAGGCCTCGCAGCGCCCGCCCGCCACGTTGAAGCTGAAGCGGCCGGGCCCGTAGCCGCGCTCGCGCGCGGTGTTGGTCTCGGCCATCAGTTCGCGGATCGGCGTGAACAGGCCCGTGTAGGTGGCCGGGTTGCTGCGCGGCGTGCGGCCGATCGGGCTCTGGTCGACGTTGATGACCTTGTCGAAGTACTCGATGCCTTCGACCGCCTCGTGCGGCGCGGGCTCCTCGTGGGCGCGGTAGAGGGTGCGCGCGACGGCGCTGTAGAGCGTGTCGTTGACCAGCGTGGACTTGCCCGAGCCCGAGACGCCGGTGACGCAGGTCAGCAGGCCGACCGGAAAGGCCACGCTCACGTTCTTGAGGTTGTTGCCGCTGGCGCCGACCACGCGGATCTCCTGCAGCGCGGTCTGCGAGGCGAGGTGCGCGGCCTCGCGCGCGGCGCGGCGCTCGGCCGCGGGGCTCTGCGGAAAGCGCGAGGCCTTGCGCGGCTCGGCCGGCACTTCCTTCTTCACCACCGGCAGCCACGGGGTGCGGCGCTTCGGCACCTCGATCTTCTTCGCGCCCGACAGGTACTGGCCGGTCAGCGACTCGGGGTTGGCCGCCACCTGCGCGAAGCTGCCCTGCGCCATCACGCGGCCGCCGTGCACGCCGGCGCCCGGGCCCATGTCGATCACGTGGTCGGCGGCGTGGATCATGTCCTCGTCGTGCTCGACCACGATCACGCTGTTGCCGATGTCGCGCAGATGCTTGAGCGTGCCGATCAGGCGGTCGTTGTCGCGCTGGTGCAGGCCGATGCTGGGCTCGTCGAGCACGTACATCACGCCGGTCAGGCCCGAGCCGATCTGCGAGGCGAGGCGGATGCGCTGCGCCTCGCCGCCCGACAGCGTCTCGGCGCTGCGGTCCAGGCTCAGGTAGTTGAGGCCCACGTCGTTGAGGAACTTGAGGCGCAGCCCGATCTCGCGCACCACCTTGTCGGCGATCTCGGCCTTGGCGCCGCGCAGCTGCAGGCGCTGGAACCACGAGAGGCTGTCGCGCAAGGTCAGGCGGCTGAGTTCGAAGATCGCCATGCGCGGCGGTTGTGTGGCCCCCACGCTCGGCACTGGCGTGTCCTCGCTGCCCCCCGAGGGGGCGCTCGCCGCCTTGGGGCGGCCCGGCGCCGGCTCGGCATCGGCCGGGCGCGCCGACTCGTCGACCAGGAACACGTTGCGCGCCTCGCGCCGCAGCCGCGAGCCGCCGCATTCGGGGCAGGGCTGGAAGCTGCGGTAGCGCGCGAGGTCCTCGCGCACCATCACCGAGTCGGTCTCGCGGTAGCGCCGCGCCATGTTCGGGATGATCCCCTCGAAGGGATGCTTCTTCGTGAGCTTCTTGCCCGCGAAGTTGCCCGACTCCATGGTGTAGTTGAACTTGATCTCCTCGCCCGCCGAGCCGTGCAGCAGCACCTGCTGCACCGAGGCCGGCAGCGATTCGAAGGGCGCGTCGACGTCGAACTTGTAGTGCTTCGCGACGCTCTCGATCATGCTGAAGTAGTAGCCGTTGCGGCGGTCCCAGCCCTTGATCGCGCCGCTGGCCAGCGACAGCGAGGGGAAGGCCACCACGCGCGCCGCGTCGAACACTTCGCTGTGGCCCAGGCCGTCGCAGCTCGGACAGGCGCCCACGGGCGAGTTGAACGAGAACAGCCGCGGCTCGAGCTCGGCCAGCGAGTAGTGGCAGATCGGGCAGGAGAACTTGGCGTTGAACAGGTGCTCGCGGTCGGGCTGGCCCTCGCCGCCGAGTTCGAGCACCAGCGCGCGGCCCTCGGCCAGGCGCAGCGCGGCCTCGAAGCTCTCGGCCAGGCGCTGCTGCATGTCGGGGCGCGCGCGCAGCCGGTCGATCACCACGTCGATGTCGTGCTTCTCGGTCTTCTTGAGCTTGGGCAGGTCGTTGTATTCGTAGGTCTGGCCGTCGACGCGAAAGCGGATGTAGCCCGCGGCCTGCATCTCGGCGAACAGCTCGACGAACTCGCCCTTCTTCTCGCGCGCCACCGGCGCGAGGATCATCAATCGCGGCTCCTCGCCCAGGCCCAGGGTCGCGTCGACCATCTGCGAGACGGTCTGCGCCTGCAGCGGCAGGTGGTGGTCGGGGCAGAAGGGCGTGCCGGCGCGCGCGTAGAGCAGGCGCAGGTAGTCGTGGATCTCGGTCACCGTGCCCACGGTGGAGCGCGGGTTGTGGCTGGTGGCCTTCTGCTCGATGCTGATCGCGGGCGACAGGCCCTCGATCACGTCGACGTCGGGCTTGTCCATCAGCTGCAGGAACTGCCGCGCATAGGCCGACAGGCTCTCGACGTAGCGCCGCTGGCCCTCGGCATACAGCGTGTCGAAGGCCAGGCTCGACTTGCCCGAGCCCGACAGGCCGGTGATCACCACCAGCTTGTTGCGCGGGATGTCGAGGTCGACGTTCTTGAGGTTGTGGGTGCGCGCGCCGCGGATGCTGATGCGCTGCTGCGCGAGCACGGCGCCCAGGTAGGCTTCGCGTTCGGCGTCGCGCTCGCTTTCGCTTTCGCGTTCAGCTTCTGCTTGCGCAGTGTCTTCGGTGGCTTTTGAATTCAAGGGGCGATCGTCCGAGGGCAACCGGACATGATAGACCGCCCGGGATGTCATGGCGAGCGGGGCGGTTCTTCGCGGGCGACGGGCTCCTGCGGCTGCGCCGCGAGCCGCCCGGTGGCCACGCCCACCATGTGCTCGGCCAGCGTCTCGTACAGGGGGCGGCTGATCATGCGCGAGACCAGGCTCGCGAGCATGGCCGAGGCCATCAGGCTCAGCACCATGGCGTGGCCGTCGACCATCTCCATCACGATGATGAAGGCCGTCAGCGGCGCCTGCGTGACCGCGGCCAGGAAGCCGGCCATGCCGAGCGCGATCAGCGCCGGCCCGAACTCGGGGCTCGCGAGCCGCGCGATGGCGTCGCCGATGCCGGCGCCGATCGACAGCGAGGGCGCGAAGATGCCGCCGGGCGCGCCGCTCCAGGCCGTGAGCCAGGTGGCGATGAACTTCAGCAGCGTGTAGAGCGGCGAGAGCGGGGCCTCGCCATGCAGCATCCGCTTGACGGCCTCCGAGCCCGCGCCGTAGGTGACGCCGCCCGTGGCCAGCCCGATGACGGCCACGGCCAGCCCGCAGGCGGCCGCGAAGCGCACCGGATAGCGCCGGCGCCAGTGGTTCAGCCGCTGCGGCGCGCCGGTCAGCGAGGCGATCAGCAGGCGCGCGAACAGCCCGCCCGCCACGCCGCTGAGCAGCGCCACGGCCAGGCCCGGGCCGAGCAGGCTCCAGTCCAGGTGCGGCACGCGGATCACGCCGAAATAGCTGAGGTTGCCGAAGGCCGACACCGCCACCAGACCCGCGAGCACGATGCCGGTGATGATCACGCCGCTGGCGCGTGCCTCGAGCCGGCCCGACAGCTCCTCGATGGCGAACACCACGCCCGCGAGCGGCGCGTTGAACGCGGCCGCGATGCCGGCCGCGCCGCCGGCCACCAGCAGCGCGCGCATGTCGATGGTGCTGCCGGGCGACAGCCAGCGCTTCGCGTGCTGCATCACGCCGGCCGCCACCTGCACCGAGGGCCCTTCGCGCCCCACCGACAGGCCGGCCGCGAAGCCCGCGGCGCCGAGCCCGATCTTGGCCAGCGTCAGCCGCAGCGAGGCGAACAGGCCGCGCCGCTCGGAGGGCAGGTCGGGATCGAGCGCGGCCTTGATCTGCGGGATGCCCGAGCCCGCCGCGCCCGGGAACCAGCGCCGCGTGGCCCAGACGATGGCGGCCGTGAGCGCCGGCGTCCACAGCAGCACGGCCCAGGGATGGCGCCGGAACAGGCCCTCGAACAGTGCGAAGGCCCATTCGGCCGCGTGCGTGAAGCCCACCACGAACAGGCCCGCGAGCACCGCGTAGCCGAGCACGATGGCGCGGTCGATCCACAGGCGCCAGCCCGAAAACTCGGCGCGCAGGTTCTGCAGGAAGTCGGGCTGGTGATTCATCGGTCCAGCCCGCCATTCTGCCGCGCGGTATCCGGCCGCCGTGCCAGCGGAGGCCGCGTCGTCCGGCCCATCGGGCACAATGCGTGTCCTTCTTTTTCCTTCAAACCTCCTCTTACTCATTCATCAGGGGCAGCGCACATGGCATCGGTCAACAAAGTCATCCTCGTCGGCAACCTCGGCCGCGATCCCGAAACCCGTACCTTCCCAAGCGGCGACCAGGTCTGCAACGCGACCCTCGCGACCACCGACAAGTGGAAGGACAAGCAAAGCGGCGAGATGCGCGAAGCCACCGAGTGGCACCGTCTCGTGTTCAACGGCCGCCTGGCCGAAATCGCCGCGCAGTACCTGCGCAAGGGCTCGCAGATCTACGTCGAAGGCCAGATCCGCACGCGCAAGTACACCGACAAGGACGGCGTCGAGAAGTACGCCACCGACATCCGCGTCGACCAGATGCAGATGCTCGGCAGCCGCCAGGGCCAGGGCGCCCCGGCGGGCGGCGGCTACGACGATGGCGGTTATTCGCAAGGCAATGGCGGCGGCGGTGGTGGTGGCGGTTACGCCCCCGCACCGGCACGCGCCCCGGCCGCCGCGCCGCGCGCACCGGCACCCGCACCGCGCCAGGCACCGGCCAAGTCGTCGTCGGGCTTCGACGACATGGACGACGACATTCCGTTCTGATCGGACAGCGCGGCGAGGGCTTGCCTCTCGCCGCCTCCGCCAGCCGGCCAAGGGCCGATCGCCATGCGCGATCGGCCCTTTTTCTTTGCGCCGTCCAACCTGGGAAAAGCGCGAGGTCAAAAAAAGGAAGGGATTTCTATAGTGGAAATACTTTCCAATTCTGCTTATGATCGTCCGCAGCCGGGCCCTCTGGCCCTGCGCTTTCAGCCCTGGAGACGATCCGTGCCACTGCCTCGCCCGTTGTCCGTGTCCGATCTGCGGCGCGTGCCGAACGCGCCGTCCTGAGCGTTCGCCCGCGCCCCTGCGCTTTTTTCGCGCACCTGCTTCCGCCGTCGCAACCGCAGCTTCCTTCGCTCGCCGAGGGAGGACGGCCTGCTGCACCCGGTCGAGGCAGGGCGCCGCTTTCCCGTCTGAGGCCGGCATTCCTTGGTGCTTCGTCGGCTGCTTCCCCGGCCACCGGAAGCAGCCGAGCCATCCCGGCAGGGCGCGCCCGCGCGGCCCCGGCCACGACTACAAGTAGGAGACTTCGTGAAACCAGCTCATTCCCTGACCCTCGGCCTCGTGTCGAGCGCGGCGCTCGCCCTGGTCCTGACCGCCTGCGGCGGCGGCAGCGGCGGCGGTGCCGGCTTCGTGCCGGTCGCGGTGGCGCCGCCGCCGCCCGCGGTGCCCGAAGAACCGGTGGACGACCGGCCCACCGATCCCGTGGCCGAGGCGCCCGACACCAGCTTCGACACCTACTACAACGTCTGCCGCGGCACCGACCCCAAGTGCTACAACGACTGGGGCGCGTTCGCCACCACGCCCGACCGCGTGCTGATCTACTCGCGCACCGCCGGGCCGCGCCATGCCAACCTCGGCACGCCGATGGGCACGGGCCTCAACCCGGTCATGAACCCCGACAACGTGATGCAGGCCGGCCTGGTGCGCATGCTCAAGGACGCGGGCATCACGGCCGACTGGACCGAGGACGTGGCGGTGCTCGGCAGCCGCATCAACAACTACAAGGCCGTGATCTTCGCGAGCTCGAACCGCGACACGCTGTGGAACGGCTCGGTCGCGACCAGCAACGATGCCGCGCGCACGGCGCTGCGCAACTACATGCGCCGCGGCGGCGGCTTCGTCGGGCTGCACAACGCTTTCGGCGCCGAATACAACTGGCCCTACTACGAAGGCCTGCTGGGCAACGCCAACTTCTACAACCACGGGCCCAACCGCTCGGGCGACGTCGAGATCATTGCCGACGACCCCTCCACCGTGGACCTGCCCAAGCGCTTCACCTTCCAGGACGAGTGGTACAACCTCGCGCCGTTCCCGACCAACGTGAAGTTCCTCGCCAAGGTCGACACCTCCACGCTCAAGCCGCTGACCTCGCCGCCGCATCCGGGCCATGCGGACTTCCATCCCGTGGCCTGGTGCCAGTACTACGACGGCGGCCGCGCCTGGCTCAGCACGCTGGGCCACAACGACCACTCGTTCAGCGCCAGCTCGACCGGGCCCGGCGCGGACCAGTTCCAGAAGCTGGTGGTGCAGGGCGTGAAGTCGGCCATGGGCCTGACGCCCTTCTGCACCTGAGCTGACCCCACCGGCCTCGCGGCCCGCACGGCGCCCCGGCGCCGTGCGCGCGGTGCTGCGCGCCGCGTTCCTCCTTCCCATCGCGGACAACCCTTCCTTCGGAGCGGAGATCTTCACCATGCGACTCACATCACTGGCAGCGACGCTGCTCGCCTGCGGCGCGATCGGCGCACCCCTGCTGCTTTCCGGCTGCGGCGGCGGCGACTCGGGCGGCGGCGCCTTTCCCTGGTTCTCGGCGCCCCCGCCGGCACCCAACCCGCCGGCCCCGCCGCCGGCACCGCCGGCGGCCGGCCCCTCGGCTGCCGAACTGGCCGACTGCTGCACCGCGGGCGACCGCGACTTCCCCAAGGTGGGCGGCAACCTCGGCAACCAAAACTACTCGAGCCTCGCGAAGATCGACAAGGCGCGCGTCGGCCAGCTCGGCGGCGCCTGGCTCAACCGCATCGAGGGCGGCACCAGCACCGGCAACAGCCAGAGCACCACGGTGGTGGTCGACGGCGTGATCTACATCGAGTCGGCGCTCGGCAACCTGATCGCGGTCGACGGCAAGACCGGCGTCACCAAGTGGAAATGGACCACGCCCTATGGCGCGATCACGCGCCGCGGCGCCGCGGTCGCGAAGGACCTGGGCCTGGTCTACACCGTGGCCACGGGCAACCGGCTGGTGGCGCTCGACACGAACACCGGCAAGCCGGTCTGGATCAAGCAGTACCCGAGCAGCAGCACCGACGCCGACTACCAGGGCGCGGTGCAGAAGGTGGCGCTGGTCTATCACGACAAGCGCCTCTACGTGGGCACCAACGACGGCAACCGCGGCGCCGCCTTCTCGGCCGACGCGGCCACCGGCAAGGTGCTCTCCACCTTCTGGGGCGTGCCGCGCGTGGGCGAGCGCGGCTACGACACCTGGGGCGGCGCGCCCGAGTCTGACCGCACCGGCGCCACGCCGTGGATCCACCCCGCGGTCGATCCCGAGCTGGGGCTCGTCTACTGGACCTTCGGCAACGTGCGCGGCGGCTCCTCGCAGAACGGCTCCACGCGGCCGGGCCTGAACCTGTTCGCCAACTCGATCGTCGCGCTCGACCTCAAGACCGGCGAGTACAAGTGGCACTTCCAGTCGGTGCACCACGACATCTGGGACATGGACAACGTGATGTCGCCGGTGCTGGCCAACGTGAGGATCGCGGGCCAGGAGCGCAAGGTCGTGATCTACGGCAGCAAGACCGGCATGTACTACATCCTCGACCGCAAGGACGGCAGCGCGCCGCTGGGCATCGACGAGATGCCGGTCAAGCAGGATGCCCGCCAGGCGAGCTGGCCGACCCAGCCCTTCCCGCGCCAGGGCGCGTGGACCGAGACCTGCATCGTCGACCAGCCGCTGGGCACCGCGATCCCCGGCGACCCGAACCGCGCCGTGCCCAACTACCTCAAGGGCTGCCTCTACGACGCGCACTGGGACGTGCCGCTGCTGTCGATCCCGGGCCATGGCGGCGGCGCCAACTGGAACCACCAGTCCTTCAGCCCGCGCACCGGCCTGGTCTACACCGGCATGGGCTACGTCTCGGCTGCGCACTCGCTGACCGAGTCGAGCAACGGCCTGCGCCCGCCGGGCACCTACATGACGGGCGCGGTGGTGGCGGTCGACCCGGGCACCAACCTGGTCAAGTGGAAGAAGCCCATGCCCTACTCGCTGGCGCACGGCAACGGCATCCTGAGCACTGCCGCCGACCTGCTGTTCATCGGCCAGCCCGACGGCAACCTGCTCGCGCTCGACGCGGGCGACGGCAGCGAGCTGTGGCGCTTCCAGACCGGCGCGGCCATCGCCGCGAGCCCGGTGGCCTATGAGATCGACGGCGAGCAGTACATCGCGGTCTATGCGGGCGGCACCAGCATTCCCTACGGCGACTCGGCGCCGCGCGGCGACTACCTCTGGGCTTTCAAGGTCGGCGGCACGGTGGCGCCGGCGGCCACGCCGAAGCCGCCCGAGGTGCGCCGGCCGGTGTCGGGCCAGGCGGTGGAAGGCGCGGCGCTGCCCACGCCCAACACCGTGTTTCTCGCGCGCGTGCAGACCGCGGCCAACGCGCCCGGCGCCAGCGAGAGCACCGCGGTCAACGCGATGACGCCGACCTGGATGCGCGTGCCCGCGAACACCACCGTGACCTTCACCAACCCCGCCGGCAATGCCAACCTGCACTGCGCCACGCAGTTCTTCGAAGGGCGCTTCGACTTCAAGCTCGCACCGGGCCAGTCGGCGCAGCACCGCTTCGACACGCCCGGCGAGTACTTCTACAACGACTGCCACAGCGCGCGACCGACCGGCAAGATCGTCGTGTACTGAGCCTGCAGGCGTTCCTCTTCCTCATTTCCCCCCACCTAGAAAGGAGCAAAGCGATGACCTGGAGCAAGCCCGCGTTCGTGGACCTGCGGTTCGGTTTCGAGATCACGATGTACATCGCCGCGCGCTGAGCGCGGCGCAACGAACGAAGGCCCCGGTGCGAACCGGGGCCTTTTTCGTTGGTGCAGGAAAGGAGCCGACGAGCCGGCGCGGTTCAGCGCAGCCGCTCGCGCAGCGGATCGCCGATCAGCGTGGCGCGGCGTGCGCCGCCCTTCGTGCTGCGCGACCACAGGCGCTCGTTGCCGAGGCCGTCGTCGGCCACGAACAGCACCGCGTCGCCGAGCGCGACGAAGCCCAGCGGCATCGCATGGCGCGGTCCGGGCGCGACATCGGCCACGAGCCGCGTGCCGGCCGCGCTGCCATCGGTGGACCAGGGCTCCACGCCGTGCACGCCGTCGTTCGCCGAGAACCACAGCCGGCCGCCGGCCTGCGCGAAACGCGCGGGCGAGCCGCTGCCGGGTCCCGGCCCCAGGTCCTTCACGAGCCGGGTGCCGGCCGCGCTGCCGTCGCTGGTCCAGAGTTCGGCACCCGTCTCGCCGTCGGTGGCGGCGAAGTAGAGCCGGCCGCCGAAGGCCGCGAGCGGGCCGGGCACCGAACTCGCGGCGCCGGGCCGCAGGTCCTTCACCAGCCGCGTGCCGGCCTCGGTGCCGTCGCTGCGCCAGAGCTCGATGCCGTGCGTGCCGTCCTCGGCCGCGAAGTAGAGCGTGCCGCCCACGGCCGTGAGATGCGCGGGCCGCGACGCGCCCTCGCCGGGCCGGATGTCCTTGACCATGCGCGTACCGGCCTCGCTGCCGTCGCTGGTCCAGAGCTCGATGCCATGTTGGCCATCGCTCGCAGTGAACCAGAGCCGGTCGCCGATCGCCACGAGGTTCTCGAGGTTGCTGTCCTCCGCGCCGGGGCGGATGTCCTTCACCAGCCGCGTGCTTTCGGGCGTGCCCTCGCTGACCCAGAGCTCGTGGCCGTGCGCGCGGCTGGTGGCGGTGAAGAACAGCCGCGGGCCGGCCGCGGT
>Ga0209902_100847_pt1 | contig 22602 bp, 17 predicted proteins | sample FECB27metaG_FD_188304 | JGI IMG/M metagenome (GOLD analysis project Ga0209902, IMG submission 188304) | Cyanobacterial communities from the Joint Genome Institute, California, USA - FECB-27 (SPAdes) (version 2) | ecosystem: Environmental > Aquatic > Thermal springs > Hot (42-90C) > Microbial mats...
GGATAAACCACAACCGAAGATTAGCCAAAGACTTTGAGCGAACTACACTATCTTCCAAAACATTTATCTGGATTGCGCATATTCGACGCACTCTCAAACAAGTCTATTCTTAACTCAAACACTTTCTGAATGTTTTTCGGCAGGGTGCGGGGTAATGCCGATCACCGCATCGACGATGTGCGTAGCCTCATGCATCAGCACGTAAATGATTGCATCCAGATTGCCCCCTTCGACACGTACGGTATATTGGGCACCATCTGCCCGCTTGAAGCAAGTATTCTCTTTCTTCGATGCCCATTCTGAAATGGTCTCGTCCAGTAACCCCGCGCGAAAGGTAATGTTGAACAGCTTCGCAACACCACCTGAGTCGACGGGTGAAGTCAATGCCGTGTTGGGCATGTTGTCCATAAAGCTGATGCTTTGCAAATGCTGCTTCAAAATTTGCTGATGTAAAGGGGGCAACAGGGCAAAAGCACTTTTCACCTTTTCTTTTTGGGCTGGCGTCAGGTGGCGGTTAACGGGCTTCATTCCGGCCTCACGGAACGTGTTGAAAACGCTTTCCGGTGCCATTCGGATCCGCTGAGACGGTTCATTGTTGTACGTAGACGCCAACTTTTGCGCCATGGCAAATGCGGAGAAAGACAACATGAGCAAAACTGAAATGGCCCATTTGAAACCCGGTTTTTCGATCATTTGTGTAGTCAACAGGTAGACTTGTAATGATTTGGCAGGATGCTCCGTCCTACAGTAGGTAGCTTTTCCCGGAGCAATTCCTGCAAATTTATGCACGGAACATTTACCCCGTGATCTTCAAAGAGCGGATGAATGGACCATCCAGTTCAAGGTGGTATTGCATAACGGCAGGGCTTCCGTCAAACGTGCCGGTCACTTCTACCGTGAGCTCACCCTTTGAACCGTTTTGGGTAAAATCAATCGGTTTCAAGTGCATATGGTACTTTTTGGTCGCCTGCTGTATCCACTGCTTAATTTCGTCTCTGCCCGAATAGAACGATCCTTCATCGGAGACGGTGGCCTGTTCTGTGAAGTGCGTGACAAATGCCGTGCTGTCCAGTTCGTTCTGTGCCTTCACAAGGCCTTCAATATTGCCAGGTAGTTTCATATTTATAAGGGTCCTGTTGATTTATCATGGTTTTGTTTCCATACTGGTTTACCAAATCCCTGCTTATACCGTGGGTATGGTGCCGCCGTCGATCACATATTCGGTGCCGGTAAGGTAAGCCGCCCGGGGCGAAACCAGGAAGCCAACGAGTTCGGCAACTTCCTGCGGCCAGGCCGCTCTGCCGAAGGGAATGCCGCCCAGTGCATCCATTACCCCGTTGGCAGCCTGTTCAACGGTGCCGCCTGAGCTCTCAGCGATCCGCTCCATCATCCTGGTCGATGCGGTGGTCATAATCCATCCTGGCGATACAGTGAGCACACGAATGCCTTTCGGGGCAACTTCATTCGATAGGCTTTTGCTGTAATTGACCAGGGCTGCTTTCGCCGCCGCATAGGGAAGTGTGGAGTCGTAGAGAGGCAACCTCGCCTGGATGGACGCGATATGGATGATAACCCCTTCCCGGCGTTCAATCATACCCGGCAAAAAACCGCGGTCCAATCGCACGGGGGCCAACAGATTGGTCTGCAGGCTTGCCTCCCAATCCTGGTCGGATAGCGCGGCAAAGCCGCCGCCAGGCGTTTCTGAGCCGCCCATATTATTAATCAGGATATCCAGGCGACCGAATTGATCCAGTACTTCGTCGACCACTTTCCGGGTTCCGTCCGGTTTGCTTAAATCGGCCGCTATGAAGTGGGTACCGTTGCTTTCGTCCTCCGGCTTATTTCTGGCCGTAATGATCACAGTTGCCCCTGCTTTCAAGAGGCGATCGGCAATCGCTTTACCGGTACCTTTGCTGCCTCCGGTTACCAGCGCCGTTTTGCCCGCCAGTTCGTTTTCAAAAGTAAAGTCCATAATGCTGTTCATTTGTTTAGGGCAAATTTCGGAAGTATGTTACCCGCTGACAAGTACGGACTTACGAATCAGATAGGGATAAATTTATCCCTATTGAACGGCCAAATGCATATGGTTACCTTTGTAGTATGTACGAAAGAAAGACATTGCCCGACCTGAACTGCGGGCTCGACCTGATCGGCGAAGTGCTTTACGGCAAATGGAAGATGCGCCTTTTGTGGTTTATCCACGAAGGGTTTATCCGTCCCAGCCAGCTGCAGAAAAAAATTCCGGGTGCGTCCCGGCGCGTGCTGAATGTACAGTTGAAGGAACTGGAAAGCCACGAGTTGGTGGGAAAAGTGATTTATCCGGTTGTACCGCCCAAAGTTGAATATTACCTTACTGATTTCGGAAAATCACTCATACCCATTATTGGCGCAATCGGGCAATGGGGTGACCAGCACGACCAGCGTTTGCGGACGCTCATTTTAAAGAATATCCAGCCCTAGCGAGCCATGATGCCGGTAATCATCGGTGGGTTTTCGTGTTTCTGTAATCCGAAGCCGCCGTGGGTTTCCCCAACGGTTTCGGATTTGCTTTTTATGCCAGAGAACACGACTTGGCTTTTCCGCCGTCGGAGCCCGGACCAGTACCCGCATCCGCATTTTCCTGACAAGCTGCTTGCAGGATTTTCTCCATTTCACCAAACAGGCCGGGAATCGGTGTATCGCTCGTATTGGTCAGGCAGAGCGAACCATTGGTAGTTAAGGCAGCGATGGACTATTCTTTTCCTTCACCTGATCGCACCATACAGCGATTCCAGCCTTAATGTTCCAAAATCGGTCTCCTATTTCACCTTGACCAGATTGGTTACCATGATATGATGGTTGAAAGCGGTTTTCAATACGTTAAGCATCTGTTGCGTATCATTATGGCCGAAGACGATGCCCCGAAAGGAAGACAAATAGTTGGTCACATATAGAAATAGGTGCGGTTAGTTACCGTACACAAAATCCGGTCTGATCGTCACTTCCTGCTCATCACTCCCCTTTAAAATTGTCAGTCGCATCCATTCACCACCTTCTCCCACCCCCTTAAATACTTCACACTCACTGGTAATTACCCGGTAGTCCTTACTATCCACCCGAATCACCCGATCTCCTATTTTCAGTCCGGCTTTTTCGGCGGGCGAACCTTTAACAATGCCTGCTACCTGCAGGTGCATTTCCTGGCTGGGTTCATCCAGGTGATAAAAAAGAGAGAGGCCAAATGACTGAGGACTTCCGACTGTAACAGGTTGGGGATAAGGCACCAGCCGGACGATCTTCCGTTGCCAATCGAAGGTAACCGTATAGTTTTGCAGGAACTGCCAGCCTACAAAGTTGTGCGGGCCCTTGGTAAACTGAACTTCCACGGTATCAATGGGAAGCTGGGCCACCTTGAAATGGGGAATTCTGGCCGTATAACTGGTATCGTACAAGGGACCTTTTTCTCCGTAACCCGCCAAACCGTAATTCACCCGATAGTCCACCTGGTTTTGAAGGGAATAGAAGAGGCTTTTGTCGCTCACGTGAAAACCCTGTCCACCCGTGTCGAAGATGATCTTTTTGACTACGCCGTTCGGGAACGTACAATGGACCAAAGCCCGGTTATAATGATCGGGTGTAAACGGCAAATCAATCGCGTTGGATGCAGCCGGCAAAGAATCGTAGGAGTCGGAAACGAGAATCCGGTTGTTCCGGAAATCAAAGTGCCAGAGAAAGTGCTTCAACACCGATGAACCGATCACGCCGTCGACCCGGGCGCATTTGGCCAGGAACGGGTCCTTGGCTATGTCCATAACACTGGTGCCCACCCGGTTGAAAACCAGTCCCTCTATTTCCATCTGGTCCATAATAACATGAGGCAGGGGATTGGAATTGCCTTTTTTGATCAATCCCAATTCTTCCGCCAACTCCCTGGAAATCGCCGACAAGGCACCCGTATCGATGATGAAGCGGTACGTTTTGGCCGAGCCGTTGATCCGGGCTTCAATGATGAACTTATCACTTATGTACTTCTCGAAAGGTATTTCCTTCACGAAGCCTTGTTGGGTCACGTACCCACTCTTCACGGCTTTTCGCTTCTGCAGGTAGCTAAAGAATCCACCACAACTGCTGAGTAGGGATACCAGCAGCACACAAGCTACAACGTGAAGTCTGAGTCTCATAAGTCTTTGATATAATTCAGGTTAGGGATTAGGAACGGAGAGCTTTACAAAGAAAACACAAATGACCTGAATTCAAAATGGCTTTTGACTGCAAAGGGGTAACAGAGAGGCATCCCATCAGGCTTGCCCAAGCCATACAGTGGTGGTACTTCGAGCCATCACTTCAGCTTTTCAATAGCGTGGCAGCTATATGGTTGCGCAGTGAAAAAGTAATCTTGTCAGGAAGTTAAACTTCTTTCGGTCAGGGGCAATTGGATATTGCGACAGACTTCTTTACTATTGTAGCGTACTGCGACAATATATTACCAAGGCGTTTGCCGGCCACTAAGCCTCCCGCTGATGGGCTGTGCCAAAACGGGAATAGTCAGCCGCAGAGAAGCAATATTGCCTCAATCAACAACCCTATACCACTTCATCCACATGCAACTTTTTACCCGGCTACTCCCATTCTGTCTTGCCTTCTGCTTAGCTCTTTCCCTCCGGGCGCAGGACCCTTTTGCCGCCCAGCGCCCCACCTGGCTGCAAAAAGCGGAAGCTTACAAACCTACGCTGACCGAAACCCTCAAAAAGCCGCTACACCTGGTCAGGCTGGAGTCCGAAGCAGCAGCCTTTCAGGGTTGGAAGGCGGTACGAAGCGCCCCAATGGATACCCTCTACCGCAATTCGCTGAAGAAGCAGTCGGGTGCCGTGGCCGACTTTGGCGAACACCTGACGGGCTACGTAAGCTTTACCATTCAGCCACTGCGGGGCGTTCAGGATGCACCGTTGCGCGTGAAGCTGACGTTCGGAGAAGTACCCGCCGAACTGGCTACGCCCTTCGATCCGTATCCGGGCGGACTGAGCCGGGCCTGGCTGCAGGACGAAACGTTTACCATCATGGAATTGCCGGCGACCATCACCATTCCCCGGCGGCTGGCCTTTCGCTACGCCAAGATTGAGCTGCTGGGCGTTTCACCCTATTTCGACCTGAAACTGACCAACCTGGAATGCCGGGCCACCACATCGGTCCGGAAGATGCCCGCTCCCTTACCGGCCGGTACGCCCCAACTGATGGCGGACATTGACCGGGTGGGCCTGATGACGCTCAAGGAATGCATGCAGACCGTGTACGAAGACGGCCCCAAACGCGACCGTCGGCTCTGGATCGGTGACCTGTACCTGGAATCGCTGGCCAATGCCTACTCTTTTCAAAACGATAGCCTGACCCGGCGCTGCTTGTACCTGCTGGCGGGGCTGAGCAATGACCAAGGCTACCTGTATTCCAACGTGTTTGAAACCCCTGAGCCGCATCCGCAGGCCGGAGCGCCTTTTCTCTTCGAATACTCTTTGCTCTACAACGCAACGCTGAAGGAATACCTGAAAGCCACCCAGGACCGGGAAACGGCGCAGGAACTGTGGCCGGTAGCCAAAAAGCAGCTGGAAAACACCCGGAAGTTTCTGGGCCCGAACGGCCTGTTCGACGCCGAAGCCGCGACTAAAGCCGGCTGGTGGTTGTTTGTGGACTGGAAGGAAGGGCTGGACCGGCAGGCGGCGCTCCAGGGACTGATCATCTTTGCGCTGCATGAGACGTACGAACTGGCGAAGCTGCTGGGCAAGGAGAAGGAAGTAGCGGAGTTACCCGCCCAGGCCAAAAAGATGACTGCCGCCGCCCGAAGCGCCCTGTACGATAAAAAGACCGGACTTTTCTACAGTGGCAAAGACCGGCAGGCTTCCTACGCTTCGCAGATCTGGATGATACTGAGTGGCGTGGCTACGCAGGCAGAAGGCCGGAAAGCCATTGCGGCCATTCAGAACAACAAAAACGCGGTCTATCCCGGTGGCCCTTATCTGTATCACTACCTGGTAGAGGCCATGCTGCGTTGCGGAATGAATGGGGAAGCCAAAAATCTGCTCAGCACTTACTGGGGCGGCATGGTGAAAAAGGGAGCGGACACGTTCTGGGAGGTCTACGATCCGAACAACGAACTGCTTTCGCCCTACAACTTCCACCCGATCAACAGTTACTGCCACGCCTGGAGCTGCACGCCGGTCTACTTCATCCGCAAGTATCCGGCGGTGTTTCAGAAGTAAACGATATGTCCACCATTTCCTGCTCCGCATCCTTTGAACTAAGACCTGTGCTAAGGATGTCAATTTCACTTTTCGTCTGTCATCCCGACGACAGAGTGGATAATCTAAGAATAAAGGCGGTAGGGCCGGTTAGTAATTTTCCATCAACCAAATGCCTGGGGGCCGGAACTGACAGATGCCCATCTTCAATCAAGGTTCAAAGGATTTATTTTATACATACTAACTTCTACATTGCAAATGGATCGCGCGAGGCTCCGGCCTCGGGTGTGGTATCTTCCGGCCTCTGGCCGGTTCGAAAGGTTCATCCAGGCCAGAGGCCTAGGAATAGTTTCACCGGGGGCGCCGAGGCCGGAGCCTCGCGCGATCAAATGACTTTTTAACTTGTTCCAGGCCTAATCTGACAAAGTAGCACTAAGCACTTCCAACTATGACAAGCTCTTTCGCTTCCACCTTAGCCAGTCTGTTTCTTTTCGCGGGTTCCCTCTTTGCGCAAACGGGCTCTGTTTTCCAACTGCATCCGCAAAATCCGCATTACTTCCTCTACCAGAACCAGCCCATGGTGCTGGTGGGATCGGGCGAACACTACGGGGCGGTGATCAACCTGGATTTTGACTACAAGAAGTACCTGCAGACGATGGGTGCCGAAGGAATGAATACGACCCGCCTGTTTACCGGGGCTTATATCGAAAAGCTGGGCGACTTCGGCATTCAAAAAAATACGCTGGCCCCGGCTGCCGGTCGGTTGCTGTTGCCCTGGCAACGCAGCAACGTGGCGGGATATACATTAGGCGGCAACCAATTTGATCTGAACCAGTGGGACGAAGCCTACTTTACCCGCCTGAAAGACTTTATGACCGAAGCCCAGCGCCAGGGCGTAATTGTGGAAGTCAACCTGTTTTCGGCTCATTACGAAGCGGGTTGGAACTACAGCGCGCTGAACCGGAAAAACAATGTAAACGAAACGGATACAATGCCGTCGAAGCAGGTCAACACGCTGAAAAATGGCAACTTGCTGGGTCACCAGGAAAAGTACGTACGGAAGATCGTGCGCGAACTCAACGGTTTCGACAATATCTACTTTGAGATCCAGAACGAACCATGGGCGGAGCAGACCGACATAGTGCTGACGGGCAATGAATACGGACCCGAAAAAGACTGGCGCTCAACTTTGCAGGTGGTGGCGCAAAGCTCCAATGACTGGCAGCGGCAGGTAGCCCGATGGATCAGGGACGAAGAGGCCAGGCTGCCCAAAAAACACCTGATTTCGCAGAACATCAGCAATTTCCACTATCCCATCACCGACCCCGATCCGAACATTTCCCTCTTCAACTTCCACTACACCCTGCCTGAAGCGGTGGCGGAGAATTATTACCTGAACAAGGCCATCGGCTTCAATGAAACCGGCTTTGCCGGCCGGGCGGACCAAACCTACCGCCGACAAGCCTGGCGTTTCCTGATGGCGGGCGGGGCCCTGTTCAACCAACTGGATTACTCTTTTTCAGTAGGCTCCGAAAACGGGCAGGATACCACGTATACGGCTCCCGGCGGAGGCAGCCCTGCTTTGCGCGGGCAATTGCGGGTACTGAAGGACTTTTTCGGAAAACTCAACTTCGTCCGGTTGCGTCCCGATCGCCGCGTGGTGACGGCGGCACCGGGGGCCCGCGCTACCGCCCTGAGCGACGGACGCAGCCAGTGGGTGATCTACCTGGAACCCATGGCAATGAAAAGCTACGACCTGACGCTTCAGTTACCCAAGGGTACGTACCAGGCCGAATGGACCGACGCCGTAACCGGGCAGGCGCTGACCAAAGTCCCGGCAAAAGACGGCAAGCTGACGGTACCGGCAGGCAATACCGACAAGGTGGTTGTTATCCGTACAGCGGCAGAAAAAAAGTAAGGCGGACGAAACCACCTCCGCTCCTCTCGTTCCACTACGGCTTAAAAATAAGGAGCCGACGCGGCGCGGGGACTTTTTTAAAGTCTGCACACATCCCCGTGCTACTTTGACAGTTCCAGATGACTTCCGTTTTAAGAGGGCGCATTAATAAAACGTTGTCCATCCGTAGAGTAGGCACGATGAAATTTAACTAATTAACCGACCCATTAAGTTTGGTGAAGTATAAATCTATGCGCCTAGGCGGGCCGGCCGCCTGTCCAGCGAGGAGTGCGTTGGAATGCGCGCTGTAGCATTGGACAGGCTTGACTTTTTGCGGTTCCCCGCCGGGATTACTTTTTTGTCAAGAAAAAAGTGACAAAAGCGCTCGGGAAAAGACTAAACCTCAAAACTATACTCCACCATCAATTTCAAGATAATTAGTTAATAAACCCAGTATTCGGGCCAGCGATATGTAAAGAGCTTCACACATGCATAGGAGCTTTACCTGTGTGTGGGACGCTTTAATAATTAAATTCCATAATGCCTGTGCTACGAATGGACAACGTTGTATCCGAAACATCGTGAAACATCCCACGTAAGTCCTAACAAATATCCATTCCTGCCATTTACCTACTCCGCCCCCTAATGCGGAACGGCGGTGCCACTTCGTTGGGTGGCTTTGGGTTCGTCGAAAAGGGGAAAGGCCGGTGGGTAAGAAGTGGTGCCAGTAGTATCGGTGAGGGTGTGCAGAAAAAGCAGGATGTCTTCCTTATCAGTGGCCGTCAGGGACAGGGAATCGAAGGGCAGGGTCTGGTGCTCCAGCGGAAAACCCATTCCCTTCCCTCCTCCCCGGTGATAGAAATCGATCACCTCCTCCAGCGTATTGTATGCGCCGTTGTGCATATAGGGAGCCGTGAGCGCCACGTTTCTTATAGTGGGCGTCTTGAAGGCAAAGCGATGGGCATCCAGCCCGGTCACCGGCCCCCGACCTTCATCGGCATCCAGTTGGTGGTTGCTGGCATCGGCGGGGGAGCCAATCACTTCCATTTCGGAGTCACTGTAAGCGGGCGGGACGGTGCCGTTGAACAAAGGAAAGAAGTGGCAACTGCCACAGAGCGCTTTTCCCGCAAAGAGATTGTAACCCCGGATTTCCCGTTTGCTCAGACTTTGCTTCTCTCCGCGCAGGTACCGGTCGAAAGGACTGTTGAGAGAGAGGAGTGTCTTTTCGTATTCGATCAGGGCTTTCTGGATGGCGTAGGGCGTAATAACGGAATCGGGAGAAGCCGGAAAAGCCTGCGCAAAACCCTGCCGGTAAGACGGGACCTGCCGGAGTCGCCGGGCAGCTTCTTCCAGATTACCCTGCATTTCGTGCGGATTGTGCACCACATCCGAAACCTGTTGCTCCAGCTGATACGCCCGCCCGTCGTAGAAAAAGGCTTTCTGCAGGGCCACATTCAGCAACGTAGGCGTATTGCGGGCAATGCTCTTTTCACCGTTTTCTTCGCTTCCCGACGCCCGCGTGGGTAGCCCATCGGTGAAGGCCCGGGCGGGCTGGTGACAGGAGGCGCATGACACCCGGTTATTCCCCGAAAGAATGGGATCGAAAAACAGCTGCTTCCCTAACTGGGCCTGCTCCCGTACGTGCAGGGTATCGTCGAAATACATGGAGAAGAACCGCAGGTCGAAGCTCTCTTTCCCGAACAGAAAACCGGTTTTGAGTTGGATGGCCGCCTGGCGATCCGTCCATGGCAGCCCGCAGCTCTGGTGAAAAGCAACCAGCAGTCGGTTCAGGGGATTGAGGTGATCAGTAATGAACGGAAGCCGGTCGAAAGTATCGTACTGCGGATGGCTTTGCAGCGCCTTTCGGGAAGCAGTCAGTTGCCGGATCAAAGCCCGGTAGTCCTGCTGGCCGGAGGCTTGTTGACTGACATAAGTCTGAAAGCAGCGAAGAACCGCCTCCATTCCTTCCAGGCACCAGTCCGACTCCTCTACGTTGGTTTGTGAAAAAGTGGCATCGTAGCCATTCAGGTTGAGGGCCGCGATCCGGAACAGTTGCAGCTGGCACATCTCCAGCAACGCCTCATCGGTCATTTCAATACCAGTATAGTATCCAACCAGCGATGTTAGCTGTTTTTTCAACATCCGTGCTTCTGCGTTGAGCCGCACCGTATCGGGTGCGTCAGAAGCAAATAGCATTTCCTCTATCACCTGAAATCCCCGGGGCTCCTGCATGTCAGGGCTCACATCCGGATCGTGCTTGGGGACCAGCGGACCATTGATCAGGTACTTGGCTTCGCGGGGTGAACAGTATTCCACGAAAAGCTCCACCCGCTTGTAGTGCCGTCGGGCTTCCCGATAGCTTTTACGCCAGGCCGTCGGATGTTGGCTGAGCGGTATCTGATTCAGCGCCGCCTGCGTTTGCGCCAGTTCGGTCAGCAGCCAGCTTCGCCACTTTTCGCTGGCCGAATGGTTGGCTTCCCCTGACTGCCAGGCAAACTGTACCGATACGGCCAATCCCAGCATTGACAGAACAAGGCGTTTTTTCATAAGCTTTCTCCGCAAAAAAGCGCACCCCTACCTAGCGATTCAGTACGATGCGCTGCACAATTTCTCCATCAGACGAATGGAGCTTCAACAGATAGACACCCGAAGGAATGCTTAATGCGCCCGGCTCAAAATGAAAGGAATGCGACCCCGCCTCTTTGCTTTCCTCCAGCAGCGTCGCCTTCTGGTTGCCCACTGCGTCGTACATCGCCAGGGTAACCCGGGATGGCTGGGGCAGCACGTAGTGGATCGTGGTATGGTCCTGGGTCGGATTCGGAAACACCTCCATTTCAAAGCGTACAGCTTCTTCGGTGGACATTCGGGCAGCGGCAGGTTTTACGGTTACATTGAATACGTCGGTGACGCAGTTATTGACGTCGCGCACGGTGTAGGAAGTAGAAGCCGACGGAGCAACCGTGACAGACCGGGTGGTCGCGCCATCTTTCCAGGCATAACTGCCCAGCCAGGAAGCCTTCAACGTGACCGACTGCCCCTGGGTAATGGTCAGTTGGGTGGTCTTGTTCACATCTTTGAACAGTGTAAACTGGTCGCGGATGTTGCCATCGGCGCAGATCCATTTGGCATCCAGCCGGTTGTCTTCCACGTCGATGGAGAGCGAACCTCCGTTGGAAGCATTGGCGTATTCCATCGCAGCGTGGGGCCAGGTAGCCTGGGTTCCGCCCAGTTGCCCTGCCGATCCGGCCACTACGTACACGGTGCCGTTGTAAGAGGAAGACGCATTTTTTACGTAGGGACAGGAAGCCGGCGTTCCGTCGTATCGTCCGCTGGAGTTGCTCAGGTGGTGCGTGGAAGCGCTGAAGGAGGATTCGCTGCCGAAGTGCCCCTTCATCAGCCGGGATCTTTCGTAGGCGTGGCTATGTCCGCACAGCACCAGGTCTACCTTGTAGCGCTCAAGTATGCGCAGGAAGTTCTGCCGGATCTTCATCAGGTCCGACTCCGTGTCCGAATTGTGGGAACCCATCGTGTAAGGCGGGTGGTGCCAGTACACCACGGTCCACTTTTGGGTGTTGGCGGCCAGGTCTTTTTTCAGCCAGGTTACCTGCGGCCCCAGGGTGTCATACAGCCGGGTTTCGTTGTCTTTACCGTACGAATCGAGCGACACGAAATGGATGTTGGCATAGTTGTAGGAATAATAGGCTTCAGAGCCGGAAGCCACGCCGCCCGATTCGCCCTGGGTGGGCAGACTGAAAATACTATAGTACGGTGCATTCCGGTTGTACGAATCACTCCCGTAATCGTGGTTGCCCGGAGCCGGCCACAAAACGGTCTGCTTCAGCATCCGGTCTTTGTAGAGGTTAAAAAAGCTGTTCTGGTATTCGGTATCCGTCCCCTTACTATACGCATTGTCGCCCAGCAGCAGCCAGACGTGGGTGTAGTCCGTGCCGCGGTAGGTCTGGTAGCGGTTGCGCACGTTTCGCTGGTTGGTCGAATTGTTGCCGCAGTCGCCAGTGACCCAGATGCGGGTCCGTTTGGGTGTACCGACGGGCGGAGCCGTGACGAAGAAGTTGTCGGCGTCGCCCTGCAGGGTTTGCGAAGCGGAGCCAATGGAGTAATAATAGCGGGTGTTGGGTTGCAGTCCGGTCAGTTTTACTTCGTGCTCCGTCACGGAGGTGGCACTGCCGGCCGTAGTCGTGAGGCTCCCGGCAGTTAACCCGTACTTCACCCGACTATCCGTAGGGCTGCTGGTTCGCCAGCGGATTACCACGCTACTGGCCGTGCCCATCTGCAGATACGGCCCCCGGACCAGACTAACCGGCCCCCCGGCCGTAGCACCGCTGGTGCCAATCAGTTCCATATCGAAGCTGATGTCGGAACTGGAGAAACCGGCCTGGTGAATCTCTACGGCAATCACGTTTTTCCCGGTAATGAATGCACTGGCGGGCAGGGAGGCCGTCTGCGTGGTTCGCCCTTCGTCGGAGCAGGTGCCGGCGGCGAAGGTGCGGTAGGTGAAGCTTCCCGAAGGCATGTTGTTCCGGTAGCGTTCGGTGCCATTTACGTACACCACGATACCGTCGTCGCGTCGGACGTTCAGCGTAAAACCGGAAAAGACGGACGCATCACTGATGTTGATGGCTTTCCGGAAATACGTGGTGACGTATTTGGCGGAGGCATTGGGACCGTAGGAAAGCCGGGTGGCCTCGTCGCCGTCGCCGTAGCCCAGTTTGGCGTTCCCGCCGGGCCAGTTGGTGTCATTAAAACCCGTTTCTTTCCAGGCCGTCCCCTGGTCGGAACCGTTGTCAAGGTATTTCCACGAAGACTTGAAGGGGATCAGCGTAGTTTGGGCAAACGATGCGGACAACGTGGTAAACAGAAAAAACAAAAAGGGAAGGAGCTTTCTCATTCTCAGGGCTTATGATTTGAAATCGCCGCAAAATACCAAGCCTGTATTACCTACCGCATCTCAACAAATTAACTTTAGATAACCATTTACTGCTTATATTTCTTCTTTTAGTAACTATCCAATAAAGAAGGTAAACATTCAATAATAATTTTTTAATGTTTTGTTTATCAGACCTTTGCCATTGCTGCCTTTTTGTATCCCATTGCACTTTTATCCAGCTACTTCTCCATTTCATACTGAGGTAAAATCAGCCGGGAAATCGGGTTGGGTTGGCTTGGGGATAGAAAGACAGAATTCACTATAAATACAAACCATCATTCATGCGCTGGGAAGGCCTGATCCGCTACTGCGGTTAAAGCTTTTCCAACGAACGAATGATGGTAAATTCTATTCCTGAACTTAAGTGCTTATACAGGATCGTTTATAACAAATATTAAGCACAAACTGCTAAATATCAGATTTTTGCACTCATACACTTTGTACTTTAAACTGTTCACTCACTTCATACGGATGAGGCATTGTTTCCCTACAAAGCTGGCAGGCTTTGCCGAAGCAACCGTAGCACGCCTTGCCTTTCCAGAAAATCGTCGGAATCAACTTCTTCCTTCAGTACTTCTGCCACGTACTTTTCGCACAACAGGCGGGGATCGTACTGATCGAACTCTTCGCTGAGTTGGGTAACGCGGCTCTTGTACATCGGATTTCGCATAATTTCAAATACGCTGTGGCGCATTTGCTCTGCCTTCGGGTATTCAGTATTCAGGTTGATTCCCAGTTTGAAATATCCCACCCGCGCATTGATTTCGTTTTTTCCTTCGTGGATGCCCGCCACCACCAGCGGCAGTTTGTGCCGGATGCCCAGCATAACGCCCCCGTAGCCCCCGTTGGTGATGTACACGTCGGTATAGGGCATCACTTCGTCGAAGGGAATGAAGTCTTCGATGATGAGGTTGGCCTGCGGAAAACGGGCTTTCAGTTCCTGGGTCTGCGAACCGCCCGTAGTGGCGATTACCAGCGTATCGGTACCCTTAAAAGCTTCCAGGGTAGGTACCAGCAACTTTTCCGGGTCGCGTTCCACGGTTCCCTGAGTCACCAGAATTACCTTGCCGTACTTCCGAGCCTGGTCCAGGTAGCGGAAAGTCTGCCGGGGTTTGTTGCTGTAAGGCAGCAGGGGTCCGATAAACCGAATGTTGGGGCTCAGGTCGCTGCGGTAGTACTCGAAGCCGGGGGTGCCGCTCTGCAATACCAGGTTCGACTTCCGGTACAGCACGTCGAACAGGTTGCCCTCTTCATTGCGGATGCCGTGCTCCCGAAAAATCTTTCGCAGCAGCTTATCGGGTCCGCGGAAGATGAGTTTGTCAGCAATCAGTCGGGAAAGCGCCTGCTTCTTCCGGCCCCAGGGCGTGTAAGACGGCGTTTGGCCCAGACCACTGGGCGGCAGATCCCGCGAAGTTTCGGCCAGGGGCAGCACGCCCACCGCAATGACCGGCACGTTCAGCTTTTCCCGAACGAAAGGAATGCCGGTAAAGGCAATGTCGGCAATCATCAGGTCGAAAGGGAAAGTCTGGTAAATTTCTCTGATGTCTTCGTAAAATTCCGGCGCCCGCAGGATGAAGGCGTGCTTCAGATCAAATTTCAATTTGCTGATCTGGCTTTTGAGCCGGATTCTTTCAGGAAACGCCTCATCAAAGCCGGACTGGCTGGGATCAACGGCTTTTTTGAAGGGATAGTAGCCAATGCCCAGCCGTCCGATCTTCTCTTCGTATTTACGACCGGTGTACCAGCGTACGTCGTGGCCCAGTTCCAAGAGATGAACGGCCAGGCCAGTGAGTGGATTGAAGTGCCCATCGGCGGGAAAATTGGCAAACAGGATTCTTTTAGGTTTCATGCGGAATGGAAAAATAGAGATTGAGATTCGATATTTTCGGTCCGGACAACAGTGGGTAGCGCAAAACCGAACGCCACCAACCGCTGCCCGGCTGATTTTATGAATGACCGCCCGGAGGTTTACCAGTCGGTGGCTTTGAAGTAGTTCTTATACACCGAGCCGTCTTCCAGCTTAAAGGGAATGACCAACCACTCCTGGCCCTGCTGATCGATCTCCAGATCGTAGTCGTAGGTTTGCGATTTCAGTTCGCTGGCTTGAGCCGGACGGTTAAAATTTCGGTTGGGGGCACAGGAATAAAATCCCCGGTATTGACCCTGATTAGGATATACCGTAAAGGTCTGATCGTCATTGAATACGACTGTGCCCTTGTGATAGGTAAAAGCTTCGGTTCGGCAACTGTAGTCGGTGGTCTTCACAATGAGGAAAAATTCGTAGGAACCATCTCTGGTAAATTGAAAAGCCTGTGAAGAAGAATACGCATTTCCCACGTAGCTGCCATCGTACTTCCAGAAATCAGTCATAGAGAAATTGCCTCTCAGCCACTTACCCCTCACTTCAGCCGGCACTTCCGACCGGGGCGTCAGGTCTTCCAGCGCCTCCTTCTTGCACGAGGAAAGAAGGAGGAGCGGAACCATCATCAGATAAAAAAACACGCTTTTCATTGTAAACAGATTTTAGAATTAGGTTTTGTACTTGTCATTTAAGACGATGCAAACCTATCATCCGGTAGGGTCCCTTGTCTAACAGTTCTGTTTCAAATGATAACAGATCTTTTGCAACCAAGGCATTTTGGGTATTTTCTCCTTTCGTAAAAGGCTTGACAACCCAGCATGCGGGTTACTTGCTGGCCACCAGGCAGCGGCATCCGTTTACTTACTATTGAGAATGCCTATATTTACTCAGGATAGTCAAACTGTTCCCGGCCTTATTTCCCCTATGCCGGCTCATTGATATTTTGCACCGCTTATGTCGACGAAAAACGGGTCCAAACCCATTCCTTTGCTTCAGGGAGAATCCTATCAGCAATCGTATTTCAAGCAGCCCTTGCCCGCGGTGGATTCGCTGTCTCCCTTCGAGCACATCCAGATTCATTACCGCTGCAACTGGAAGAATGTTATTCCTGCCCATCGCCTGCCTTATTATATGGTCTTTCTGGTGATGGAAGGCGAAGGCATTCATACATTCGGCACCAGAGAATACTACATCCGGCCCAATATGCTCTGCTTCCTGAGCCCCGACGTGATCAATTCCTGGTATTCGGAAGAGGAGGAACACCGGGGATTTTTCTGCACTTTCTCCGACGATTTTTTCAACCTGGGCCTGGAAAACAAGCGTTTTTTATCCGAATTGCCCTTTTTTCAGCTGGATGGCGAAGCGGCCCTGCATCTCTCCGATGAACAAATGAACGCGTACATTTCCTTGTTCCGGTTGATGGAAGGGGAATACAAAAATCCGACAAAGCACACCGACCAGATCCTGCGAAGCTATCTGCACGCGCTGCTCAACAAAGCTTTTGCCGCGTATCAGGTTCCGAACTGTGCCATCCTTCCACCCCACCACGCCGGGCTGCGATTGTTGAAGGCGTTCCGGGCTTTGTATATGCAGGATTTTGGCGTACTCAAGGAAGGCAAAGTGCTTAAGCTGAAACAAGTAGCGGCCTATGCCGACGAGTTGGGCGTATCGCAGAACCACCTCAACGACACGATCAAGGCCATTACGGGGCAATCGGCCGGGCGGCTGATCCGCAACCAGCTGGCCAAACACGCCCTGATGTGCCTGAAGCACTCCGACCAGACCATCAGCGAAATCGCTTACCAGCTGGGGTTCGAAGACCCGGCTTACTTCTCCCGCTTTTACAAAAAGCAAACCGGCCGATCGCCCTCCGAATACCGCTGATGCGCTCCCGCCCGCGCTGCACCTGTGAAAAGTACCAGCGCAACCGTACTCTTTCTTACCTAAATCAAGGGCCGGCATTCCAACTTTGCGCCTGTTCATTCATTCAATTCAACAGGATTACGTATGGAATTTCGTCAATTGGGAAAAGCAGGACTGCGGGTTCCCGTTCTGAGTCTGGGTACGGGTACCTTCGGAGGTACCAATGAATTTTTTCAACGCTGGGGCACTACGGATGTGCAGCAGGCTTCGCGCCTGATCGACATCTGTCTGGAACACCAGCTCAACTTCTTCGACACCGCCAATGTCTATTCTCAGGGCGCATCGGAAGAAATTCTGGGGGCGGCGCTGAAAGGGCGACGGCAGCGGACGCTCATTGCCACCAAATTTGCGTTTGCGGTGGGTGATGGACCGAATGACAGAGGGGCTTCCCGGTATCACATCGTCCGGGAGTGCGAAGCCAGCCTGCAACGGCTCGGCACGGATTACATCGACCTGTACTTTATCCACGGCTTCGATCTGTCGACGCCCCTGGAAGAAACGCTGTCCGCGCTGGACGACCTGGTGCGGAGCGGCAAGGTGCGGTACATTGGCTGCTCTAACTTTGCGGCCTGGCAACTCATGAAAGCCCTGTCGGTGGCCGAGAAAAACCGATTGCAGCCCTACGTCGTATACCAGGGCTACTACTCACTCATCGGTCGGGATTATGAATGGGAGCTGATGCCCCTGGCCGAAGTAGAAGGCGTTGGACTCATGGTATGGAGTCCCTTGGGTTGGGGCAGGCTCACCGGCAAAATTCGGAGAGGACAACCTTTGCCGGAAGGCCGAATCAAATCCGGAGGCAGCTTAGGCGGTCCGGAGGTAGCAGACGACTTTCTCTATTCGGTGGTGGATGCGTTGGACGAAATCGCCGCTGAGACCGGCAAAAGCGTGCCCCAGGTGGCGCTCAACTGGTTATTACAAAACAAGACGGTGTGCAACATTGTAATTGGAGCCCGCAACGAAGCCCAGCTGATCGAAAACCTGGGTGCCGTGGGTTGGTCATTGACCGCTGAACAGATCCAAAAGCTCAACACTGTCAGCGCGCACAAGGCCCCCTATCCGCATTGGGTAGGAGCCCGGTAATCGGCGCTGCGGAAATGCAGTCACTGAGTAAACAGAGTAAAGGGCGTGCAATGGAAACGGGCGCATTCGTCGTTCAACAGATATAGCAAAATGGGATGAACATGAACCGAAGAAATTCCCTGAAATGGCTGGCCTGCGCTTCGGCCGGGCTCTGGTGGAAAACCCCTTTTCCCTTTGCCGACACCACTATGCAAAAAAGAAAAATTCCTTCCTCCGGAGAGCTGCTACCCGTAGTGGGCGTAGGCACCTGGCAAACCTTCGACGTAGGAGACAATGCTGCGGAGCGCGAACCGCTGGAGCAGGTGCTGAAACTACTGGTAGAAAAAGGCGGCAGCGTCATTGATTCTTCGCCGATGTACGGAAAGTCGGAACGGGTAGCCGGCGAACTCACCGAAAAGCTGGGCCTCCGCAAAAGCCTGTTCTGCGCTACCAAGGTATGGACCAACGGTAAAGATGCGGGCATCCGGCAGATGGAAAACTCCATGCAACTGATGAAAGCGCGGCCCATGGACCTGATGCAGATCCACAACCTGGTCGACTGGCAAACGCACATGCCGGTACTCAGGCAGTGGAAAGAGCAGGGCACCATCCGTTACCTGGGCATCACGCACTATCATTCGGGTGCTTACCGGCAGGTGGAGCAGGTGATGAAAAATGAAAAGCCGGATTTTGTGCAGATCAACTATTCACTGCGGGAGCGGGAAGCGGAGGAACGGATATTGCCCCTGGCAGCTGAAAAAGGCATTGCGGTGCTCATCAACCAGCCTTTTGCCAGTGGTTCACTCTTCGGAATGGTGAAAGGCAAGCCCCTCCCCGCCTGGGCATCGGAGTTCGATTGTACTTCCTGGGCGCAGTTTTTCCTGAAGTTCATTCTAGCGCACCCGGCGGTCACCTGCGTCATTCCCGGCACTTCCAAACCCAGCCACCTGATCGACAATGTCCAGGCCGGTTTCGGAAAGCTGCCCGATGAATCGCAGCGCCAAAAGATGATTGCTTATCTGAAGGGATTGTAAGCTACTGAAGTAGTGCAGCCAGGCGGTCCTGACAAGCGGTTGAGAAAAACGCCGGGCGTGTTCCTACTTTGGATTGGGTCAAAATCCTGATGACAGAAACCCGTGAAGCCGGTTTCTAAGGGGATTGCAGCTTTTCTTGCGCAGGAATCAGCCGAGCCCATCAAACGCAAAAAGGCCGCTGTGCATCAGCGGCCTTTTACTTTTCACTTATCAAGCAATTGATTCTATTTATTATAAACTATCGCTGCTCCGGCGACGGTATTCGTCGTCCGAATCGATATCCCGGGTCCGATCGGCATCCAGGTCGCGGTATCTTTCGCCCTTGTCCAGGTCATCGATATCCACTTCCGTTTTGCGTACGCTGTCCCGGATTACCTCTTCACGTTCTTCTACGTCTTTATTGAGTGAAATCTCTTCCACCACCCGGGCCTCCTTGTTCACTACGGGTATTTCGGCGTGCTCCGTTACCTCGATGGTTCCTTCACGGAAGTTGTTCAGATCGGCTTCGGTAGCAGCCCGGTTTACCGGATTGCGCTCTACCCGAACGTGTTCTTCACGCAGACGCAGTGTTTCCTCAACGGGGCGCTCAACAATACGGCTCCTGATTCGGGCTCCACCGGTTTCTACCACGCGCTTCCCAACGTGCAGTTCTTCCTCAATGACATTCAGCTTGCCGGTGGTGTCGTCGTTGATGTCACGATCCCTGATGTCAGTGGCATCCGTTCTGGCTGTATCATAGTTATTGTAGTCAGTTGTAGCGGCGGTGCCGGTATAACCGGTTCCGGTGCTGCGGTACTGGCTGGCGCGTTCGTTTACGTCTACGGCACCGTATTCATCCAGTATGTCAGCGGCGCGTTCAGCCTGCTCCGATGATTGAGCGTGTACGGTTACCACTGTACCACGACGGGCCACATCGGAATAGTTGCGTACCTCATCGTCATCATCTTTGCCACCAAACAGGTTGCTGAAGAAATCACCGATGCTGTCACTTACACTGCCATCGTTGTCGTACCGGTCACGGTCACGGCTGGTGTAGTCAGTGCTGTTCAGGTTAGACTGAGAAGCAATATCAATATTGTCGCGGGTAAATCCCAGGTTAATCAATTGTTGTACGGCATTTTGAGCCTCGCTCGCATTGTCGAAAATTCCAATTACTGTCTGTGCCATGATTTTTATAGCTGGTTTTAGTTAAAAATAATTGATATGTAAAGGGTAATTAATTATTCTGAAGGAGGAACGGCATCGGGGTTGTCGCGCTCTACGGTCACTTCTTCCCGTCGGAGTACTACCTGCTGCGAATCGACGGATTCCACTTTCTTTCGGGTTACCCGCAGTTCTTCTACCAGCATCAGCCGTACTTCCACTACTTCTTTCAGTACCGGTATAATCAACGTTTCACCTTCGTAGCGTACTTCCGGAGCGGCATCCACAAACTGATTGACTTCCACCCGCTCTATGTCTACTTCTTCGTGGATTACCGGTACGTTGACGGTCACCTTCTCCTCACTGACGCGCTTGGAGATCCGCACCTTTCCCGACTCCACTACCTTTTTCCCGATCCGCAACTGTTCCTCAATGACCGGGATCACCGAAGGTTCACCGCTCCGCTGGTCGTCGAACGACTGCTGGCCGGAGTTGGGTGATGCAGTGTAATTGCCGGTATTTTCCATTCTTCTTGTTTGGTCTGTTAAAAGCCTTTTCCTAATTGGTTGGGCAAAAACAATTCGCATTGGTAACTCCTAGTACGCAAGCCATCCGCAGTAGTTTTAAAATATAAGGGGAATCTTTTGTACTTAAAAAGCTTTGAAAAATACAAAAGTGTTTTAAGCATTTTATTGCATTGAGTAGCAGCCATATAGAGCGAACTGCTGAAAAACATCCGTCCGGTTAATGAGAGATAAAGCAATTATTTTCAGACCATTATTCTTTCAATCGGCACAATACCTTAATGGAATACCAGCAAAACAAGGGGCTGCTTGTGGGCCACAAAAGCAAAAAGCCAACCGGCGAAGGTTAGCTTTTTTTGTTATATATGGATAATCCAGTGCAAGAGGCAGGACTACCCGGGTAAATCTGCCCGGCTATCAGGGCATCTGATAGTACATTCCTTTTCTACTGTGATCAATGAGTTGGTTGGCAGCCTGCACGGCGGGCTCATTCTGCGCGGCCATGCGGGCATTGGCTTCGGTATCTCCAATGCGCAGGTTGCCCGTTTCAAGGTAAGAAAGCGCCTGTTTCAGACAAGCCTCTTCGGGATCGCCAAAATCGTGGATCAGGTCGTCGGCAACGGCTTTGTCGACGGGCAGGCCATCGAAGTAGTCACCAAAGCCGTCGGCATTCACGTTTTTGAACGCCACGGCCGCCACCACCACGTTTTGGGAAGGATCGGTTTTGCTCATCTGAATGGGAATGACCGGATACCCCACTGGCTTTCCGACGCTGGTTTCGCCGATCAGTTTGACGTTCAGGTACGGTCGCAGGGCATTGATGAGCAATTCGCTGGCCGAAGCCGTCCGCTTGGAAGTAATCACCACGACCCGGCTCAGATTGAGACCCGAAGGGGTATTGGCAAAGCTAAAGGTTTTGTTGAGTCGCGCGGCGTACTTGCTGTTCCACTCCATGCGGTACATCATTTTGCCGATGGCGTTGTTGGGTGCTACCATGTTGGCAAAGCGCTCCATGATGTCGGTGCTGCCACCACCGTTGTAGCGCAGGTCAATTACCAGTTCGTTGATGCCCTGGCTCTTGAAGTTGTTGAAGGCCGATTGTAATTCAGCCACCGCCGTGTTGCCCAGAAAAGTATTGAACATCACGTACCCCACTTTCTGGTTATCCCGTTCGATCACGGTGCTTTTGATCACCGGATTGGTCTGGTAATTATCGGTGTTCAAAGTCAGCGTTTGCTGACTGCCATCAGGCTTCTCAAACTGCACGCTGATGCTGCTACTACCCAGCGCGTTATTGATGGCCGACACGTTGGCCGAAGCAGCCTGAATGCCGTTGATGCTCAGAATGCGCCAGCCCCGGGCTACTCCCTGCTTTCCGGCCGAAGACTGATTGTACACGTAAGCTACGCGCAGGTCGGAAGCATTGGCAAACTTAAAGCCCAGCCCGAAATCCGATTCACTGCCTGACTGCATGCTTTCCCAGTCGGTATAAGGCAACACAAAACTGAAGCGGTCATTGTGTTCGCCGGCCGCATTGACCGGACTGTAATTGCGCACCTTTTGAATCACCGCATTGGCATCGGCCAGGCCCAGCGGATTGAAGGCATTGCGGTCGGGAATCTGCGAATCCCAGAGATATATTTCCTTGGCGTAATAATACACGCTATCGCGCACGTCGGCACTGATGCCCGGCCCCGGCTCCCGGTCGCGGCAGGCAGTAAACAGGAACGGCAGTATGAGTAACCAGAATCCGTGGCGCAACGTGAGCTGCCGCAGCCGTCGTAGCAACGGCTGCCGAATTGAGGTGCTTTTGGGTTGAATCATTGTAGGTGAGTATATGAGTAGTAAGTCGTCTTATAACGCAATGGATGAGCAAATAAGTACTAGGACAAAAAGAAATATAAAGTAAGCAAAAATGATTATCTTCCTGAATGCGCAAGAAGTTTATTCATTTAGAGGAGCACGAACTTGAGACTCTGGAGCAAGGCCGCAAGCATCATCCCA
>Ga0209902_100848_pt1 | contig 22548 bp, 21 predicted proteins | sample FECB27metaG_FD_188304 | JGI IMG/M metagenome (GOLD analysis project Ga0209902, IMG submission 188304) | Cyanobacterial communities from the Joint Genome Institute, California, USA - FECB-27 (SPAdes) (version 2) | ecosystem: Environmental > Aquatic > Thermal springs > Hot (42-90C) > Microbial mats...
ACGCGCTTGGCGTCCACGTCCACCGACTCACCGGTGCGGGGATTGCGGCCGACGCGCGCGGTGCGCGAGCGCGTCGAGAAGGCGCCGAACCCGCGAAGCTCGACGCGGCCGCCCTCGGCCAGCCGCACGCTGATTTCATCGAAGAATACGTCGACGATGCGTTCGACATCCTTGACCGAAAGATCGGGGTTCTCGTCGGCAAGCCGCTGGACCAGTTCTGATCGGATCATTCCCAAACCCCTAAACCATGCCGGCCGAGCCCCGGCCTATCCGAACGGGGGCGCGCCGCCCGAAATATTCGGGCAGAATGTCGCGGAGCCTGTCGGACAGCATCGAACGGCTAACTTCGATCAACCTGCCGAAAACCGCGCCAAATCGCAAGTTTTTCCGCGAAAATTTCATATGCAAACGTGCCGAAGCGGGACCCGGAAAACAAGCACACGCTTGGAAAGCTTGGGGAATTCCTCGTGCATTCAAAACGGCCCGTCCCACGCCCATGGTCGTTTCGACTGCGAATCGGTCTGTCATTCGTGGCGCAGCGCGTCGATCGGGTTCAACTGCGCAGCGCGCCGTGCAGGAAAATAGCCGAAGACCACGCCGATCGCGGCCGAGAAAACAAAGGCCAGCACATTGATCTTCACGTCGAAGATGAAGGGGACCTGCATCAGCGGCGCGATCGCGACAGATGCTATCAACGCGATGAACATGCCGATCAGCCCGCCCAGGCACGACAGCACGATCGCCTCCACCAGGAACTGGAGCAGTACCTCGCTCGCGACCGCGCCGATGGCAAGACGAATGCCGATCTCGCGCGTTCGCTCGGTGACGGAAACCAGCATGATGTTCATGATGCCGATCCCGCCGACCAGCAGGGAGATCGCAGCAACCGCTGCGACGATCTGCGTCAGGATCGTGGTGGTGCCGGTCAGCGTGTCCGATATCTGCTTGGTGTCGAAAACGTTGAAATTGTCCTGGTCGCCTGGTTTGATCCTGCGACGTTCGCGCATGAGCCCTTCCAGTGACGCCTGAACCACCGACGAGTCATAGGCATCGTCGACTGCGACCATGATCAGACCCAGATCGCGATTTCCCGTGAAACGGCGTTGGACGAACTTGATCGGCATCACCGCGACGTCGTCCTGATCCTGGCCGAATCCGCCTTGTCCGCGCGTGGTGAGCACGCCGATCACCTGACAGCTCACACCCTTGATGCGAAAGCGCTGGCCGAGCGGATCGACCTGTTTGAACAGGTTTTTCCGCAGCGTGCTGCCGATGATGCAGACCGGTTTTCCGGCCTCTTCTTCCTCCGGCATGAACAGCCGGCCCGATTCCAGCGCCCATTGCTGGGCCTCGAAATAGGAAGCGGTCGTGCCGTTGACCGTGGTCGACCAGTTATTGCCCTCGTAGATCGCGGTGCCCGAACTCTGCGCCTGGGGGGCGACCGCGCGGACGCCGGTGATCTGGTTGGCGATCGCCGTCACGTCCTCGGGCTTGAAATCGGGCGGGCGCGGCCCGCCGCCGCCGCGGCCGAAACCCTGGCCCGGGCGGAGCTGGAGGATATTGGCGCCCAGGCTTGCGATTTGTTCGCGCACCGCGGCTGTCGCGCCGTTGCCCAGTGTGGTCATTGTGACCACCGCCGATACGCCGATGATGATCCCCAGCGTCGTCAGGAACGAGCGCAATTTGTGCCGCAGGATCGCGCGAAAGGCGAGGGTGACGGTGGTGCCGAGGATCATGCCCGCTTGCCCTTTTCGATCCGCTCGACCAGCCCGTCCTTGAAATGGATGATGGTGCGCGCGAACGCAGCCATATCGGGCTCGTGCGTCACCATCAGCACGGTGATACCGCTGTTGCGGTTCAGGTCGGTCAGGAGTTCCATGATCTCGACCGAGCGTTCGCTGTCGAGATTGCCCGTCGGCTCGTCGGCGAGCAGCACGTCGGGGTGAGTCACGATCGCGCGCGCGATGGCGACACGCTGCTGCTGGCCGCCGGAAAGTTCCGCGGGCGTATGATCCCACCAGGGTTTCAGCCCGACCTTGTCGAGCGCCGCCATGCCGGCGTCGTAGCGCGCCTTCTTGTCCTCGCCGCGATAGAGCAGGGGAAGCTCCACATTTTCGAGCGCAGTGGTCCGGCTGAGCAGATTGAAGCCCTGAAAGACGAAACCGAGATATTTGCGCCTCAGAAGTGCGCGCTGATCGCGGTTGAGCGCTTCGACATGCTGCCCCTTGAACTGGAACGATCCCGAGCTGGGCACATCGAGGCAGCCGAGAATGTTCATCGTCGTCGACTTGCCCGATCCAGACGGACCCATCACCGCGACGAAATCGCCGCGCTCGATGTCGAGATCGACGCCCTTGAGCGCCTGGAACGCCGTCGGCCCGCTGCCATAGGTCTTTGTAACCCCGCGCAGGCTGATGATCGGATCACTGGCCATCGGGCGTTGCCGCTCCGCCGGATTGCTCGCGCTGCTGGCGACGCTGTTCCATCCGCTTGCGCATGGCTTCGCGCTGTTCGGGTGAGAGGCTGTCGAGAAAGGCGCGCCGCTGTTCGGGCGTCATGTCGCGCAGCTTCTGCCCGTCCGGGCCGATGCCGCCGCCTCCCGCGCGGGGAGTGGCCGCCGGAGCGGGGGGCGGCGCCCCGCCGCTGTCTGCCGGCGACACCGTGCTCGGCGCAGACGCATTGTCGGTGCCGGCAGGCGGCGTCGCGGGCGCCGTGGCGTTGCCGGGTGCCCCGGCACCGTCGCGCTTGCGGCCCTCGCCGCCGCCCTTGCCATCGCCGCGATCCGCGTCTGGCGGCTGCTGGCCGGCCGCAAGCTGGCCGGTGATGACCTTCATCCCTTCTTTCAGCTCGCCCCCGGTGATCACGGTGCGGTTGCCGTCGCTGTCGCCGACGACGACGCTGACCGGCTTGGGCTTGCCGTCCTCACTCAGCACATAGACGGTCTGCGTGCTGCCCGCGCCGAAGCTCACTTCGCGCGTGGCGCGATTTCCGAACCGGCGTGGCCCCGGCATGATCTGGCTGGTGATGCCGCCCCGCTGGTTGCCGCCGGCTTGTTGCGGATTGAAGCGCAGCGCGGAATTGGGAACCAGCAGAACATTCTGAAGCTGCTTGGTGACGATGTCCGCGGTCGCGGTCATGCCGGGCCGCAGCGTCTCGTCGGGATTCTGCACCGAAAGCACGGCGGTGTAGGCGACGACGGTTCCAGTGGTCGACGACGCGGCCGAAGACGAAGAGGAACTGCTGCTCGCCGCGTTGGAGCCGACATTCACGCGCGTGATCCGGCCGGGGAAATGCTTGCCGGGAAAGGCATCGACGGTGAAGGTCGCTTCCTGCCCGTCCTTGACCTGGCCGACATCGGCCTCGTCCACCGAAACCTCGACCTCCATCTGCTGGAGATTCTCGGCGATGGTGAACAGCACGGGTGCGTTGAAGGATGCGGCGACGGTCTGGCCGGGCTCGATATCGCGCGACAGCACCACGCCGTTGACCGGCGAGAGGATCTTCGCGCGACTGAGGTTGAACTGGGCGGATGAAAGCTGGGCGCGCGAGACCTGGACCTGCGCCTGGGCGGAACGCACCTGGGCCTGTGCCTGGCGGAAATTCGCGCGCGCGGTATCGAGCTCGGTCTTGGAGGGGACCTTGCCGCCCGACAGCCTGAACACCTCTTCCTGGCGGGCGAGGGTGGCGCGCGCCAGAGCCTCCTGCGCCTCGGCCTGGGCGACGCCGGCCTGCGAGGCGAGGAGCTGCGCGCTACCCTGCGTCACCGCGTCGTTGAGCCGCGACGGATCGAGCAGCGCGAGCATCTGCCCCTTGGTGACGCGATCGTTCACGTCGACATAGACATTGGTGATGAGACCCGATTGCTCGGAACCGACATCGACCTGATTGATCGGTTTCAGATTGCCCGTGGCCGAAACGGTGACGGTTAGGTCGCCCTTGCGCACTTCGCGCGTGGTATAGTTCGGCTCCTCGCTGCCGCCGAAACAGCGTGCGACGAGCAGCACCAGGACGACGAGCAATGCGATCGCGCCGCCGCGCACCGCCCATTTGCGCCACGGCTTGCCGGGCTGGACGCCCAGGAAATCGTCGAGGCCGGCGGTGTTGGTGGTGTCGTTCATCGGGCAATTCCGTCCATGCTTTGCCATCCGCCGCCAAGCGCGCGATAGAGTTGGACCACCGCCAGCGCCTGGTCGGCCCGGCTGGAGGCGATGCTGTTGCGCGCGGAGAGCAAGGACTGCTCGGTCTGCAGCAATGTCTGAAAATCCGTGAGGCCGGCGCGATACTGGCTGCGGGCCAGGATCGCCGAGTTATTGGCCGCGTCCAGCGCCGTGGCGAATTCGCCCATGCGGATACCGGATGCGTTGAGCGCGTTCACGCCATTCTCGACATCTTCGAGCGATGTCAGAACGGTTTGCTTGTAATTGGCGAATGCGGCGTCTGCCGCGGCCTGCTGCGATCGCACGGCGGAGCGGCGGCGACCGCCATCGAAAATGGACTGCGCGATCCCGGCGAAGAGTCCGCCGGTCACCGTGTCGAACAGGCCGCCCAGCGAAAAGGCGCTGGTGCCGATACTGCCCGTGATCCTGAGCGACGGAAGCAGATCCGCCTGCGCGACCCCGATCCGGGCGGTCGCGGCGGCGAGCGCGCGCTCGGCCGAGCGGACGTCGGGACGCTGGCGCAATGCGTCGGCGGGGATACCGGTGGCGATGTCCTGCGGAGCGGCCGGGATGGGGGCCGGGGCTTCGAGCGATGCCGTCGCCGCGCCCGGCGCTTCGCCCGTCAACACGGCGATCCGGTTCAGCGCGCCGCGATACTGGACCTCCAGATTCGGGATGGAGGCGGCAGTGCGCGCGCGCTGGGCGCGGGCCTGTTCCTGATCGAGCGAGGAAACCAGCCCGGCCTGGACACGCCATCCGGCAATGTCCAGATTCTCGGTGTCGTTGGCGAGCGTCTCGCGCGCGATACGGAGTTGTTCCTGAGACAGCCGCGCCTGAATGTAATTGGTCGCGACTTCGGAAATGATCGCGATGCGGACGCTGGCGAGATCGTAGCCCGCGCCCTCCGCATCGGCACGTGCCGCCTCGACCGAACGGCCGATGCCGCCGAACAGGTCTATCTCCCAGGCTGCGTCGCTGCCGATCGAGAAGCTGCTATTGTCACTGCCGGGGCTGCTGAAGTTGCGGCCGGCGCCGGCCGATGCGTCGACCGTGGGCAGGAATCCGGCGCGGGCCTGGACCAGCGCTTCGCGCGCCTGTCGCAGCCGCGCGGTCGACTGAGCCAGATCCAGATTGACCGCGATCGCACGTCCGATCAGGGCATCCAGCGCGGGATCGCCCAATTGCGTCCACCAGTTCGCCATCGCGTCAGCCGATAATGGCTGGCCGGCGCCTTGGATATAAGCATCGGGGACCCCGAGTTGGGCGGGAGCCGCCGGTCTGTAGTCCGGGCCGGCGGCGCATCCCGTGACCAGCGAGGCGATGCTCAGTGAAAGGATCAGCTTGCTACGCACCCGTGGATTGCTCCGCTTTCCGCCTGAACGGGAAATGAAATTCATGCGGCTTGCGTGCCGTCATTCCTCTCTCTAGTCCCTGCCGCAACCGGTTTTCCGCGCCAATCGAAATTATGTCGCGAATTGTAACAGGAGCGAAATTTGCCATGAAGGCGTTCATTTTTCCCGGTCAGGGCAGCCAGGCTGTGGGCATGGGCAAGGCGCTTGCGGATGCGAGTCCCGCAGCGCGGGAATTGTTTCAGGAAGTCGACGACGCTCTGGGTCAGAATTTGTTCCGATTGATGACCGAAGGGCCGGAAGACGAACTGACCCTGACCGCGAATGCGCAGCCCGCGATCATGGCCAATGCCATCGCGACACTGCGCGTCCTCGAGAAGGAAGGCGGTGTCCGCCTGGCCGACAAGGCGGAGTTCGTGGCCGGCCACAGCCTTGGGGAATATAGCGCATTGTGCGCGGCGGAGGCGTTCGACGTCGGGACGACGGCGCGCCTGCTGAAATTGCGCGGACAGGCGATGCAGGCCGCGGTGCCCGTCGGCGTGGGCGCGATGGCGGCGCTGCTGGGCGCCGATATCGAAAAGGCCCAGGCGCTGGCCGATGCCGCCGCCGAGGGAGAGGTCTGCACCGTCGCCAACGACAACGATCCGGGCCAGGTGGTGATCTCCGGCCACAAAGGCGCCATCGATCGCGCCGTGGCGCTGGTCAAGGATCATGGCATCAAGCGCGGCATCCTCCTGCCCGTTTCGGCGCCGTTCCACTGCCCGTTGATGCAACCCGCCGCCGACGCGATGGCGGAGGCACTGGCCGCCGCGGCGATCCGCGCGCCGCTGGTTCCGGTATTCGCCAACGTAATTGCCGCGCCGGCCGCCGACGCGGACACGATCCGCGGCTTGCTGGTCGAACAGGTGACCGGCCGGGTCCGCTGGCGCGAATCGGTGATCGCGATGGAAGCGGCGGGCGTCTCGCAATTCGTCGAATTCGGCGGCAAGGTCCTCGGCCCGATGGTGAAGCGCAGCGCGACGGGCGAGGTCGAAGCGACCAGCCTGGTTTCGATGGACGATATCGAGGCCCTGCTGAAGACGCTGTAACGCCTCTTTTCCGGGCGACGTGCCAGCGCGAGCTGGCATCTTTGGTGGCCGCGGAAAATGCCAGCTTTCTCTGGCATGACGTGAAGGGAATGAAGAACATGTTCGACCTGACAGGAATGACCGCGCTGGTGACCGGCGCTTCGGGTGGGATCGGCTCGGCCGTGGCGAAGGCGCTGGCGGGGCAGGGGGCGCGGCTGGCGCTTTCCGGATCCAATGCCGACAAGCTCGAGGCGTTTCGTGCCGAACTGGGCGGGGACCATGTCGCGCTGGCGTGCGATCTGTCCGATGGCGCGGCGGTGGACGGGCTCGTCCCGCGCGCTGTGGAGGCGCTTGGTCAGCTCGATATCCTGGTCAACAATGCCGGCGTCACGCGCGACAATCTCACCATGCGGATGAAGGACGACGAATGGGACGCGGTGATCCGCGTCAATCTGGAAGCCGCGTTTCGCCTGGTCCGCGCTGCGGCGAAGCCGATGATGAAGGCGCGTTTCGGCCGAATCGTCTCGATCACCTCGGTTGTCGGCGCGACGGGCAACCCGGGTCAGGCCAATTATGCGGCCTCCAAGGCGGGATTGGTCGGCATGTCGAAGGCGGTGGCGCAGGAACTCGCCAGCCGCAACATCACGGTCAATTGCGTTGCTCCCGGCTTCATCCGATCGGCGATGACCGATGTTCTGCCCGACGCGCAGAAAGACGCGTTGCTGGGGCGCATTCCGGCCGGCAAGCTGGGCGAAGGCGACGATATCGGCGCTGCGGTGGTCTATCTGGCCAGCCGGGAGGCGTCCTATGTCACCGGGCAGACCTTGCACGTCAACGGCGGGATGGCCATGCTCTGACCGGTCCGAGTTCCGGACGGTGGATCAAAGGGATGGCGGGATGAAGCTGAAGATGTTCGCGGGCGCTGCCCTTGCCTACCTCGTCATGCCTCCCGCGCCGCTCCTTGCCGCGGAAGTGGCGACGCTGGGCTGCATCGCGGAGGGAATCGACCCTTCGGTTCCGGCGAGCCTGGCGGAGGACCTTTTCGTCACGACGCCGGAAAGCGCCCAGCAGGCGCGTAACGACGCCGCGATCGATGCCGTCGCGGGCAAGGCTATTGCCTGCAAGGAAAAGCATGGCTGGTCGGATGCCGCGATGGAGGCGGGAATCGCCTATGCGATCACTGCTCTCACTCTGCCCGCAGCAGAGAAGGCGCTGACCGGCGACGGCATCGATCCCGTGGTCGTGACCCGCGTCTTCCGCGCGCTGCCCGCTGAAATGCGGGCCAGTTTCCAGCAGGATCCGATTCCCGATGCGACCATTGCCGCCTATCTCGGCGCCGCCGCGGGCGCGGGACTGAAGGTCGAAACCGAGGAACACGGCGCGCATCTCGGCCTGCTGGCCGGATTGCTTGCCGTCGCGGAGGGAGAGCGCGCCAAATTCCTCGCAAATTAGCCAAGTGGCGGAAGCGGTTCCGCCCCCCTCTTGCCAGCGGCGCAGCGGCACATTAGGTGCGTCGTGAAGCTGAACACCCATTAAGAAAAGGATGACCTCATGAGCGAGACCGCCGACCGCGTGAAGAAGATCGTCGTCGAACATCTCGGCGTCGAGGCCGAAAAGGTTACCGAAGACGCGAGCTTCATCGACGATCTGGGCGCGGACAGCCTTGATATCGTCGAGCTCGTGATGGCTTTCGAGGAAGAATTCGGCGTCGAGATCCCTGACGATGCGGCTGAGAAGATCTCGACCGTCAAGGACGCGATCTCCTACATCGACGCCAACAAGGGCTGATCGGCTGGCCGTTCGGCCGCCTGAGGAATGAGAAAGCGGCTCCCCGACCCGGGTTCATCAGGGCCGGGGGGCCGTTTTGCTTTGGAATAGCTATCGGAGTGAGACTATGCGCCGCGTCGTCGTAACCGGACTGGGCCTCGTGACGCCGCTTGGCGCAGAGGTCGAAAGCGTCTGGAGGAACCTGATCGCGGGAAAGTCCGGCGCCGGGCAGATCACGCGTTTCGATGCGACCGACTATGCCTGCCGTATCGCCTGCGAAGTGAAGCCGGCGGATCACGAATATGGCTTCGATCCGGGCAAGCGCGTCGATCACAAGGTGCAGCGGCAGGTCGACCCGTTCATCATCTATGGCATCGACGCCGCGGGTCAGGCCTATGAGGATGCCGGGCTCGACACGCTGACCGAGGCGCAGCGCTACCGCGCCGGCTGTTCGATCGGCTCCGGTATCGGCGGCCTTCCGGGCATCGAGGAGGAATCGATCGTCCTCCACGAAAAGGGCCCGCGCCGCGTGAGTCCTCATTTCGTTCATGGCCGCCTGATCAACCTGATCACCGGTCAGGTGCAGATCAAATACGGGCTGATGGGTCCGAACCACGCCGTCGTCACTGCCTGTTCGACCGGCGCGCACGCCATCGGCGATGCTGCCCGGATGATCGCCATGGACGATGCGGACATCATGCTGGCCGGCGGCGCCGAAGGTGCGCTGTGCCCGCTGGGTATCGCCGGATTCGCACAGGCGCGCGCGCTGTCGACCAATTTCAACGACGAACCCACCCGCGCCAGCCGTCCCTGGGACAAGGCTCGCGACGGTTTCGTGATGGGCGAAGGCGCCGGTGTCGTCTGTCTCGAGGAATATGAGCACGCCAAGGCGCGCGGCGCGAAGATCTATGCCGAGGTGATCGGCTATGGTCTGTCGGGTGACGCCTATCATGTGACGGCGCCGCATCCCGAGGGTTCGGGCGCATATCGTTCCATGGAAATGGCGATGCGCAAGTCGGGCCTGTCGCTCGGCGATATCGACTATATCAACGCGCACGGCACTTCGACGCCGCTTGGCGACGAGCTGGAGCTGGGTGCTGTGCGGCGGCTGTTCGGCGACGCCATTGGCGGCCTGTCGATGAGCTCGACCAAGTCCGCGATCGGCCATCTTCTGGGCGGCGCCGGTGCGGTCGAATCGATCTTCGCCATCCTCGCGATGCGCGACCAGATTGTGCCGCCGACGCTCAACCTCGAAAATCCCAGCGACGGCTGCGAGGGTATCGATCTCGTCCCGCACGTCGCCAGGGAGCGCAAGGTGAAGGCCGTGCTCAACAACAGCTTCGGCTTTGGCGGAACCAACGCCAGCCTGGTGATGCGGGCGATTTGACGCGGTGAAAAAGGCCGGCTGCCTCGGCCTCGTCGTCGCGATCGGCATCGCGCTGGCCGGGCTTTACGTGTTGCGCAGCTGGGGCGGCCCGGGGCCGGCCGAGCAGAATCTGACGGTGATCATCAAGGACGGATCGTCGCTGACCGCTGCCGCGCGCGCGCTGGAGGATGCGGGGGCGATCCGATCTGCCGACACGTTCCTGATGTTCGCCAAGATCGTCGGCGACGATGCACCGATCCAGTCGGGTGAATATCGAGTGCCCAAGGGCATGAGCGCATCCGACGTGCTCAAGATGCTTCAGGGCGGCAAGACGCTGCAGCGCTTCGTGACCGTGCCCGAAGGCATGCCGTCGATCCTGGTCCAGGAAAAGCTGATGGCGGAGAAGCTGCTGACCGGATCGGTCGCGGTGCCGGCGGAGGGATCGGTTCTGCCGGATTCGTACAGTTTCGAACGCGGCGAGCCGCGTGCGGCCGTGCTCAAGCGGATGCAGAATGCGATGACGCGCAAGCTCGACGCGCTCTGGGCGACACGCAAGCCGACCAGCGCGGTTTCCAGCCCGCGCGAGGCGATCATCCTCGCCTCGATCGTCGAAAAGGAGACGGGCGTGCCGAGCGAGCGGCGCATGGTCGCGTCGGTCTACAGCAACCGACTGCGCACCGGTATGAAGCTTCAGGCGGATCCGACGGTCATTTATCCCGTCACCAAGGGTAAGCCGCTCGGCCGCCGCATCCTGCGTTCGGAGCTCAATGCGATGAACGGTTACAACACCTATGCCATGGCCGGGCTGCCGGCCGGGCCGATCGCCAATCCCGGTGCGGAATCGATCGCGGCGGTGCTTGATCCCGCACAAAGCCGCGCGCTCTATTTCGTCGCCGATGGCAGTGGCGGCCATGTGTTCGCCGAGACGCTGGCGCAACACAATGCGAACGTCCAGAAATGGTATGCGCTGCGTCGGGCCAAAGGCGAGATGTAAGCGGGAGCCGGATGTGCGCCGGCGCGTTGTGCCCGTGCATCACTCTATCCGGAGGCAGCCATGATCGGCCGCAAAGTCCCCGACGTCACGCTCAAGACCCGCGTTCGCGACGAGAGCGTCGGCGGCCCCAATCCTTTCCGCTGGCAGGATCTTCATACCGGGGAGCTCTTTGCCGGCCGGCGGATCGTCGTCTTTTCGCTGCCCGGCGCGTTCACGCCGACATGCAGCACCGAGCAGTGCCCGGCGTTCGAGCGCTTCTACGACGATCTGCGGGCCGCGGGCGCTGATGAGGTCTATTGCATCTCGGTCAACGACGCGTTCGTGATGTATCAATGGGGCCGGCATCTCGGCATCGAGAAGGTGAAGCTGCTGCCCGACGGATCCGGCGACTTCACCCGCCGGATGGGCATGTTGATCAAGAAGAACCATCTCGGCTTCGGCGATCGGTCATGGCGCTATGCGATGGTCGTGGACGACGGGCGCGTTGCCGCCTGGTTCGAGGAGCCAGGCATCAACGACGAGGGATCGGACACCGATCCCTATGAGGAAAGCAGGCCCGAGCCCGTGCTCGACTGGCTGAAGGCAAATGCCGATCGCAAGGCGGCGTGAACGCGGGCGCCCTCCCCATCGCGGACGGGGAGGGGCGTTTCGTCAGGCCACCCAGCCCTTGCCGGCGGCGAAGCACACGAACCAGATCTCGACCAGGCACATGGCGATGATGAACAGCGGAAACCCAGTCGATCCCCAGCCGAGCTTCTGCACACCGCGATAGGGACCGAAGAACCAGCCGAACTGGATGACGACTGCGATCAGCGACAGGATGAAGGCGCAACTGGCCATGCTCATGCCGGCCGCAAGCAGGATCGCGCCAGCAAGACCGGCGAGCACGGCGACGACATAAGCGATCTTCGTGAAGCCCGGCATCGCTTTCCAGGCGTCCTGCTGCGCCTCCGGAAATTTGGCGAGCTTTTCCGGGGTGATGGTCAACTGGCTGTAACAGGCCCAACAGCCCATCAGATTCCATAGAATGAAGACTGCGACGACGATCCAGAACCATGTCGGCGCGGCGGTAGCGGCTTCGGTCATGATATCCCCCCTTATTGTCCAGGGAGGGAAAGGCTGCGCCTAAAGGTGGCTCAAGGCAATATGCGGATCTTATCCGTCATAAGCCCCTACAGTCGCAGCCCCGCATATTCGTCCAGCCCGGTCGCCAGGTTGAGGTTCTGGACCGCCGCGCCGCCGGCGCCCTTGCCGAGATTGTCGAGCGCGGCGACCAGCCGGACCTGTCCTGCCGCTTCGTTGCCGAAGACGAACAGTTCCAGCCGGTCGGTGCCCGCGCAACGCTCCAGTGTGAGCACGGACGGAAGCTCGTCGCCATGGATCGAGACCAGCCGGCTGCCCGCATAGGCATCGGTCAGCGCATCGCGAAGGTCGGCGATGCGGGGCGCGTTCGGCATGGCGCGAAGCTGCAGCGGAACCTCCACCAGCATGCCACGATAGGCGCGCGCAACGGCAGGCATGAACAGCGGCGGATGGGCGATGCCACCCTGCGCCTGCATTTCAGCGACATGCTTGTGGCCCAGGCCGAGTGCGTAGACCCGGAACGCCGTATCGGTCGCGTCGGGCGCATCCTTGTCCTCGAACGCGGCGATCATCGATTTGCCGCCGCCGGAATATCCGGAGGTGGCGTTTACGGTGAACGGCCAGTCCGCCGGGATCAGTCCGGCACGCACCAGCGGGCGGACGAGCGCCAGAAAGCCGGTGGGATAGCAGCCGGGATTGGAGATGCGCGACGAAGCGGCGATCGTCCCGCGCTGTTCCGGCTCGATCTCCGCAAAGCCATATGCCCAGCCGGCCGCAGTGCGGTGCGCGGTCGATGCGTCGATGACCTTCACCGACGGATTCTCGATCAGCGACACGGCTTCGCGCGCCGCGTCGTCGGGCAGACAGAGGATCACCGCATCGGCGGCATTCAGCGCATCGCGCCGGGCCGCCGGATCCTTGCGGTCGGCGTCGGACAGGACGGCGATCGACAGATCGGTGCGCCCCGCCAGCCGCTCGCGGATCTCCAGGCCGGTCGTGCCGGCGGCGCCGTCGATGAAGACGCGTGTCATGGCCGCCGCACCGTGGCGGTTTCGGTCCGCGCCTCGACATCGGCCAGCGGCTCGATGGTGACGTTACCGCTATGGGCGGTCGCGTGGATCATGTTTTCTCCGTCGATCATCATGCCGACATGGCCGGGAAAGAAGGCAAGGTCTCCGCGTCGCGGCGCTTCGCCAGCCGCGAGCGGCACGCCCGCGGTCGCGGCCTGCAGGTCGCTGTCGCGCTGCAAGGAGATACCCGCCATCGAATAGGCGAGCTGCACCAGGCCCGAGCAGTCGATGCCCATCGCGGTGCGGCCGCCGAGCAGATAGGGCCGCCCCAACAGGCGCTCCGCCACTTCGACCGGATCGGCCGGCGCCTGGCCCGGCGTCAGGTCGCTCAGCGCGATGGCGCCGAGCGGCGTTTCGATCCGGTCGCCGTCGACCGTGCCGTCGATCGGCGAGCCCATGAAGATCGATCCGCCCAGGCTGGTGGGAGCCGTCGGAACCGCGACGCGCCATTCGGCATCGCGAGCGGCAGCCAATGCATCCTGATGGACATAGCCGACATAATGGTCGGCCGCGCAATATCCCCAGGCCCATTCGCCATTCAGGTCCAGCACCTCGAACGCTTCGCCATAGAGCAGTTCGGAGATCAGCGGCGATCCGTCGTCCGCCCGCTCTCGCACAGGTGTCGAGGGCACGACACAGCTTCGCGTCATCGGGCAGGCATAATGGGGGGCGAAGAGGGTGCCGGCCAGCGCGATATCCGCGATGTCGCCACGCACGGCGTTGATCCGGCGGTCGAGGACCGCGGACGGACCGGTCAGGCCGAACCGGTCACACGGCTTCGCGCACTGGCGCGTCGCTCCTGCTGTTGATGAGTTCACCGAAGCCTTCAAGAAATTCTGCCCCTTCACGCGTCTGCGCGACGAATATGTTTCGACGATCCGCGTCGTCTCGCTGGCGGCGCAGATAGCCGAGCGAACCCAGCTTGTTCAAGGCGCGCGTAACAACGGGCTTCGAGACGTTGAGGATGCGGGCGAGACCGCGCACCGTATGGGGGCCGGGCTTCAGGTACACGACGAGCAAAAGCGCCATCTGACGATTGGTCAGATCGGGCTCTCCGGAACGGACATAGTCCGTCAGCGTCGTCATCCAGCTTGAAAGAGCTGTTTCGTAAGCCACGGAACCACCTCGCACTGCCTGTCGTGCCGATTGGAACGGCTACGTCATGGCATAACGCGCTATTCGCGTTGGGGTTTCCGAGGAAATTCGCTTTTATGACAGAGCGTAACAATGCGGTGTCATTTCGATGCCTCCGCGCGCGCATCGGCCAGCATGCGATCGAGGTCCGCGCGGTCATGCAGACGGCCGTGCGACACCACCGCCCGGATGCGCCTGGTGGCGGCGATATCGGCCAGCGGGTTGGCTTCCAGCAACACAAGATCAGCCGTCTTGCCCTTGGCGACGGCGCCATAGGCGCCGCTGCGGCCAAGAAAGGCCGGGCCGGACAACGTCGCCGAACGCAGCGCCTGCGCCGGCGTCAGGCCCGATTCGACGTAACGCGCCAGCTCGTCGTGCAATCCTTGCCCGGGATAATTGAACGAGTTCAGATATCCGGCATCCGTGCCCGCCATGATGGTGATGCCCGCGTCGCGCATCAGCGGGATCAGCGTCGTGCTCAGCGCATATTTACGGTGCCGGCGATCGATCGCCGCCGCATCGGCTTTTGCCGCGCGCTCGACGCGCCAGTCATAGGTCTTGCGCAGGCCGGGCCCGATCAGCGCCAGCATCGGATCGCGGCTGTGATCGTCGCGGTCGAGAAAGGCGATGATGCGGCTCATGTTCAGCGTCGGGGTGACGAACAGCCCCTGTTTCGCCAGCTTGCGAAAGGCGACGCGCGCCAGTGCCGGATCGAAGCTGTCCATCAGGCGGTCGCTCACTTCGGCGCCGGTGATGCGACCGGCGACATAGTCGCGCGTGATCGCGGCTTCCTGAGGCGATCCCGCCTTCATCAGATAATCGCCATGTTCCACCGAGCCGAGGCCCGCGCGCACCACATCCTCGAGCAGCAGGGAGTAGGGAACATGCGCGGAGGTGCGCAGCCCGCGCTTCTTCGCCGCGCCGAGTGCGTACAGGAAGATGTCGGGCTTCAACGTGTTGTCCGTGATCTTGACGAAATCCGCACCCATTGCCTGCAGCCGGTCGAGTGCGCCCTCCACCTCGGCCGGGCTGTCGACCTCGATCGTACCCTTCCAGATCGGCTTGGGGCCCTCCAGCTTCGGGCCGGATGTGAAGATCGTCGGGCCGAGCAGCGCTCCTGACGCGACGGCCGAGCGCCATTCCAGGACCGATGGGCTGATATCGGCGGCGCAATCGCGCACCGTGGTGATGCCATAGGCGATGTAGATCGGCAGCAGCGCCTTGTTTTCGGCGATCAGCTCCGGCCCGCCGCCGAAATGCATGTGCATGTCCCAAAGGCCGGGCATGACATAGCTGCCGGCCGCGTCGAGCGTCTGCTCCGCCTGATATCGCGCGGCGATCGAACGATCCGCGCCGACATCGACGATCTTGCCGTCACGCACGGCAACGGCGCGATCCCGAGAGACGCGCTCGGCCGACACGTCGACCACCGATGCATGGCGGACGATCAGATCGACCCGCTCCGCCCGGGCAGGCGCGGAGAGGGCGAGCGCCGCCAGAACGAACGCCGTGAGCCCGGCCGGCAGGCGCGCGTTCATGCGTAGCGCCCCTTGAGCATGGACCAGGTCGCCCGGAGCCCCAGTGCTTCTCCGCCCTTGGGCCGGCCTGGCCTGGCTGCCGGGCGCCAGGCGAACGTGTCGAAATGCGCCCAGGCGATGGTCTTCGGCACGAACTTTTCGAGGAACATGGCGGCGGTAACAGATCCGGCAAAGCCGCCATCGGGCGAATTGTTGAGGTCCGCGATGTCCGATTTGAGCATGTCGGCATAGCCGGGCCAAAGCGGCAGTCGCCACAGCGGATCCTCCTCGGCCGTTCCAGCCGCGAGCAGCGCTTCGGCCAGGCTGTCGTCATTCGCGAACAGGGCGGGCAGGTCGGGGCCGAGCGCGACCCGCGCCGCGCCGGTCAGCGTGGCGAAGTCGACGATCAGCTCGGGCTCGCCCTCCGCCGCTTTCGCCAGCGCGTCGCCCAGGATCAGGCGCCCTTCGGCATCGGTATTGGTCACTTCGACCGACAGGCCCTTGCGGCTGCGCAGCACGTCGCCCGGCCGGAAGGCATTGCCGGCGATGGCATTCTCGACGGCGGGAACGAGCAGGTGGAGCCGGACGGGCAGACGGTGTTCCATCACAAGCCGGGAAAGCGCGATCGCGTGCGCGGCGCCGCCCATATCCTTCTTCATCAGGCGCATGCCGGCGGATGGCTTGATGTCGAGTCCGCCGCTGTCGAAACACACACCCTTGCCGACGATTGCGATGCGCGGATGCGCGGGGTTGCCCCATTCCAGTTCGATCAGGCGCGGTGCGTGCGCCTTGTCCGCCGCCTTGCCGACGGCATGGACCATCGGATAGCCGGTTTCGAGATCATGGCCCTTCGTCACGACGGTGGTCGCACCATGGGTCTTTGCCAGTGCCTCGACCGCGTGCTGGAGCTCGGCCGGCCCCATGTCGGCCGCGGCGGTATTGACCATGTCGCGGACCAAAGCGGTCGCAGCGGCCTGGCGCACGCTCTCTTCGATCCGCGCGACATCGGCGGTCAGCAGGATGCGCGGGCCAGTGGCCTTGTCGTCCTTGCGATAGAGTTCGAAACGATATTGCGCGGTCAGCCAGCCCAGCATTGCGGCGCCGGGATCTCCCGCCGCCAACCGATAGCTTCCCTCGGGCAGGGTCTCCGCCAGTCGCGCCAGGCACCACGGGGAAAGCTGTTCCGCATCGGCGACGATGCCGACCACCGACCAGTCCTCCGGCTTGTCGCCCGGCAGGATCGCGCTCGCGAAACCGGTGGGCTTCAACTTCTGTGCGTCGATCGCGGTCCGGTGGCGCGGCGGCTGGGCCTTCAGCCAGTCGTCATAGCCATTGGCATCGACGAGGTGGATGGTGCGTGCGGGCTGGCCCTTGTCGGGCTGGATCAGGCTGGAAAGGTCGCTCATCCCGCACCGCTAGACCCTGAAGCCGTCGGGCTCAATCGGTCAGCTCGATGAATGATGCCGTGTTGACGCGATCGGGCGATTTTTCGCACGTGGTGTGTGGTCAAATGGACAAGTGTCTAATTAAGCTTGACAGATGTCTAATTGCGATAGAGTTTTCCCCATCTCGAGACTGATTGGCGCGAAAACGCGCGGTTCGGGACGAAGAGGGGCTGTGATGAATCGACGCATCTCGATCTGTGAGTCCGGTTGGCGGTCGGGTATCGCCCGCGCCTTGCTGGCATCGACCGCCTTGGCCTGGGCGGCGCCGGCCTGGTCCCAGTCCGCCGAAACACCGCAGGCCGATCTGGGCGCGGACATCATCGTCACGGCAACGCGGCGCGACGAAAGCCTTCAGGATGTGCCGATCAGCCTGCAGGCGTTGAGCGGCGCGACCCTGGAGTCGCAGAATGTCGCGGCGTTCGACGATTATGTGCGCCTGCTGCCCAGCGTCAGTTTCCAATCGTTCGGCCCCGGCCAGTCCTGGCTGTCGTTTCGCGGCATCAACAGCGGCGGCGACAGCCTGGATGCGGGATCGCTGCCGGCTACCGGCACCTATCTGGACGAAATCCCGATCACCACGATCGGGGCCACGCCCGACCTGCATGTGTACGACATCGCCAGGGTAGAGGCGCTGTCCGGCCCGCAGGGCACGCTGTTCGGCGCCAGTTCCCTGTCAGGCACGCTCCGCATCATCACCAACAAGCCCGATCCGAGCAAGTTCGAGGGCGGATACGACCTGCAACTGACGAAGTTCGGCAAGGGCGACCCCGGCGGCAGCGTCGAAGGGTTCCTGAACATCCCCATCGCGTCCAACGCCGCGATCCGCCTGGTCGGATATTATCAACGCGATGGCGGCTATATCGACAACACGTTCGCCCGGCGCACTTTCACGCTCGACGATGCGGATCCGACGACCAACCTGACCGTCGACAATTCCGACCTTGTCGAAAAGGACTTCAACGACGTCGAGAGTTACGGCGGTCGCGCCGCGCTGAAGATCGACCTGGACGATAATTGGACCGTCACGCCGACGGTGGTCTATCAGCGGCAGCGATCCAACGGCGCCTTCCTGTTCGACCCACGCGCCGGCGATCTCGAAGTCCACGACTTTTCGCCATCGTACAACAAGGACGCCTGGTGGCAGGCCGCCCTGATGGTCGAGGGCAAGATCGGGAACTGGGACCTCGTCTATTCCGGCGGCTATTTCAAACGCCACCTCCAGAACGAGATCGACTATTCCTACTATACCGTCGCCTATGACAGCTTCGGCTATTACGCGACCTATTTCCCGGATGGGGTGGGGGGCTTCCTCAATCCCACGCAGCGGCAGAAGCTGAATTATCATTATACCAAGCACAGCCAGGAACTGCGCGTGTCCTCGCCCGCGGAGAACCGGTTCAGGATGACGGCCGGGTTGTTCTACCAGCGCCAGACCAACGCGATCGACGCGCAATATTTCATTCCGGGCATCGGATCTGTGCCCTCGGCCGGGCTGATCTGGTTCCAGCCGATTTTCGACGACACGACCTATCTCAAGCGGCTGGATCGCGCCGACAACGACTATGCCATGTTCGGCGAGGCGAGCTTCGACATCTCCCCATCGCTGACCCTGAGCGCCGGCATACGCGGGTTCATCGCGCACAACACGCTGATCGGTTTCTCCGGCTATTCCTACAATATCGATGCGAACTGTTTGCCGACGACCGATCCCGACATTCCGTGCGTCAACGTCTATCCCGAAGGCGCCACCCGTCCGATCCCCAAGAAGGTCGATGAGTCGGGGGAAACGCACAAGGTCAACCTGACCTGGAAGGTCGATGGCGACCGGATGCTCTATGCCACCTATTCCACCGGCTACCGACCCGGCGGCGTCAATCGCAATCCGGCCTATGGTCCATATGGCGCCGACAAGCTGTCCAATTACGAGCTGGGCTGGAAGACGACCTGGCTGAACGGCCGGCTGCGCTGGAATGGCGCGATCTTCCATCAGAAATGGTCCGACATGCAGTTCGGGCTGGCGCGGCCTGGCGATTTCGGCGTGACCAGCATCGCCAATGTCGGCGGCGCGAAATCACAGGGTATCGAATCCGATATCCTGCTGCGCCTGGGCGGCTTCCAGCTCACCGCATCGGCCAGCTATGTCGACGCCAAGCTGACGACGCCATTCTGCGAAGAGGATTCGAGCGGCGCGATCAGTTGCACGGCAAAGGGAACACGTCTGCCGGTGCAGCCAAGGTTCAAGGGCAACGTGACGGCGCGCTACAGTTTTCCATTGGGCTCGATGGACGCGTTCATCCAGGCCGGTGCGCAGTATCAGAGCGGCACGCGTCCGTTCCTGCTCGATCAGGAAGTGGCGACGATCGGCTATACCAGCGGCTTCACCACGGTCGATTTCTCCGCCGGCACGAAATTCAACGACATGTCGGTCGAATTCTTCATCCAGAACGCATTCGACGAGCGCGGTCAGCTCAGCCGCAATACCGCCTGCGCCCCCAGCTATTGCGGACCCTATTACCGCGTCTATCCGGTGAAACCGCAATATTTCGGGATCAGGTTCGGCCATAAATTCTAGATGCGCTTCGCCGGCGCATTGGTCCTGGCGATGCTCTTGTCGCCGACGGCGCTCGCGCAGACTGCGGACCCGCATCGCCCGCTCGCCGCGGAGCTCTCGGTCGGCAGCGCATCCGGGCTGGTGCTCATCCTGGTCGGAGGGTTGCCCGACGACGGCGCAAAACCGCCCGCGGGGATTGCCGACATCGTGTCGGGTGCGAACCGTGCGGGCGCACCCACGGTGACCGTCGGCCCGCTCGAGACCGTCTTCGCCGATCCGGGCACTGGCTATCCGCAACCCTGGGGCGATGCCCCGCCGCGTCGTGCGGCACCGTCCGGTGCGGGCCTGCTCGCGGCGGCAGGAATCGACATGGTGGCGCGCGCCAACGGCCATGCGCTCGATTGGGGGTTTGAGGGCATGCGCACGACGACCCGCGCGCTCGACGCGGTGGGCATCGTCGGCGCCGGCATCGGAGAGCATCTCGGGCTCGCGCGCGCCGCCGCCTATTTCGATCATCCCGATGGCGCGGGGCGGATCGCCCTGATCGCGATGACCACCAGCTTCAGGCCCACCAGCGAAGCGCTGGCCGCATATCGTGCGGCACCGAGCCGTCCCGGCGTCAGCGCGATCGATGTCGCGACCGTGCGGCTGGTTCCTCCCGAAATCTTCGGGGAAGTGCAGCGCATTGCGTGCCGCATGGCCCGGAACGACGACCCCGGCGCCTGCGCGACCATCGCGCCGGCGACCGAGATCGCCGCATTGGGCAGCCGTTTCGAGATCGCACCCGCATACGCGACCCGCCATGTGCCGGATGAGACGCAGGTGCGCGATGCGCAGCGCGCGGTGCGGCAGGGCAAACAGGGCGCCGACCTGCTCGTCGCCTGGATAAATGCCGGGCAGGGCGCGGCGATTGCGGAGAAGCTCGCCCGGTCCGCGATCGATGCCGGTGCCGATGTCGCGGTCGCCAGCGGTGGCGGGCTGGACGGGATTGCCCTTCATCGCGGACCGGACGGAATGTTGCGGCCGATCTTCCTGGGGCTGGGCGATCCGCAGCGCGACGAAGGGGCGGCGGTCGCACAGACGCGCTTCGTGCGCGGCGCCGTCTTGGTAGACCTGTTCCCGGTCGGGAATGGCGTGCGTAAGGACGGTGCACGCGGCCGCGCCATATTGGCGGATATCGCACGTCGCTCCGAAGCGCTGGGCACGCGCGTCGCGATCCTGGAAAGCGATGACGGCATCATCGGGAGGATCGAGACGCGATGAGGGGCTGCATCCTTGCGCTTGCCGCGTTGATGCCGACGTCGGCTCTCGCCCAGGATTTCACGCTGATGACGGCGGGCGATCTCATCATCTCGCGGCCGGTGAGCCAGCTCGCCCGGGGCGGTGCGTTTCCACCGGCTCGCGAACTGGCGGAAACCATCGCCTTGCTGGGCGATGCAGATGTGACGATCGGCAACATGGAAACGACGATCCAGGACATCAGGCGTTTCTCCGGCCATCCCTATTCCTGGGATGGAGACTGGATGCTGCGCGCCGAGCCGGCGGTGGCCGCCGATCTCAAGCGGATGCATTTCGACATGGTCGGCACGGCCAACAACCATGCGCTCGACTGGGGTGTGGAGGGCATGCGCGAAACCGCCGTCCACCTCGATCGCGCGGGGCTGATACGCGGCGGCACCGGGGCCACCGCACGCGACGCCGGTAGCGCAGGATTCTTCGAAAGCCGGGCGGGCCGCGTCGGGCTGATCGCGCTGGTCTCGACCTTCCGCCCGACCACGAACGCCCTCGATCCCGATGCCGGTGCTCCGTCGGGCCGGCCGGGGGTGAACGGGCTGAAGGTGGTACCGACCTTGCTGGTCGATGCGACAGCCTATCGTGCGCTGTCCGAAATGGCCTGCGGATTCGATGCCGCGCCTTCATGTCCTGCCCGAACCGGAACCATCGATATCTTCGGCACGCGCGTCCGACAGGCTGGCGCGGGGGGTGGCCTTCACCTATCGGCACGAGATGGATGCCGACGATCTTGCGCGCGTCCTGGGCTCGATCCGTGAGGGCAAGCGGAACGCGCGCTATATGGTGGCCACCATCCATGCGCACGAGGGGCTGGCCGAAAGCGATCCGCCCGCGAACTGGCAGGCGCCGGCGCCTTTCCTGAAGTCGCTCGCGCATGCGGCGATCGACAATGGCGCCGATGCGTTCTTCACCACCGGCATCCATCATGTGGCGGAATGGAGATCTACAAGGGGCGGCCGATCTTCTACGGCCTCGGCAACTTCTTCTGGAGCGATATCCAGGAACCGCTGTCGTCGGAGCTGCATGGATCGGCCGGCAATCGCGCATTGCTTCGCGAAAGCTTCGCCGATCCCGATGGCGCCACCGATGCCGACCTGTCCGCAATGCTCAACGCGACCAGCTTCGCGACGTCGGGAGATACGGTGCGCAACAGGACTTTCCAGACCATGCTGGCGCGCTCTCGCTATGACATCGCGACGGGGCGGCTGAAGGAGGTTCGTCTGTATCCGATCGATCTGGGCTATGGCGACAGGCTGACCCGCAGCGGCATTCCGCGCCGGGCGTCGAAAACGATCGCGGATTCGGTGCTCGATCGGGTGATCACCATGTCGGACCGGCGCAGCGTGCGGATCGAGAAGCGGCTGGTCGACGGCTATTGGGTCGGTATCGCGACGCCGCGATAGCCAGGGGTGAAAGGGCAGGCGGCTCGAATGCCGATCCGCCTGCCCATCCGGTCAATAGTTGAGGTTGAAGCCGATCAGATTGCCCATCCAGGCGAACCAGACCACGCCGAGCAATGCCGCGGCGACGATGACGCTGCGGAGCTTGGCGCCCCAGCCACGATCGGCGCGAACCGTCAGCCACATGTTCCACAGCCCGATCGCGGCGGCCGCCAGCGGCACGATGGCGCCGAACTGCAACATGCGGATCGTGCCGTCCAGACCGCCGTTATAGACGTCCAGCCTGGTTTCGAGCAGCGGCGCGAGCACCGTGTACCATCCGACGAGATAGGCGATGTCCGCCACCGCGCCGACG
>Ga0209902_100849_pt1 | contig 22504 bp, 15 predicted proteins | sample FECB27metaG_FD_188304 | JGI IMG/M metagenome (GOLD analysis project Ga0209902, IMG submission 188304) | Cyanobacterial communities from the Joint Genome Institute, California, USA - FECB-27 (SPAdes) (version 2) | ecosystem: Environmental > Aquatic > Thermal springs > Hot (42-90C) > Microbial mats...
GTTCAACCCAGCACGTCGGTCAGCACGCGCGCCCAGTTGCCGCCCATGATCCGGTCGATCTCACGGCCGGTGAAACGATCCCGTTCCAGCGCTTGGCGGATGCGCGCCATGCGGTCGATCGTGTTGAGTTCCGGGATCACGACATGTTCGGGCAGCGCCGCGAAGCCCGGAATCCCCGAATCGCGCATCGCGATCCACCAGGGCAGATATTCCTTCACCCCTTCGCGATTGTCGTTGCCCAGCTTCACCAGATTGGTCTGGCCGGCCATCGGGAAATCGTTCGAGATACCGACGGCGTCGATCCCGCCGATACGGATCACATGACGCAGGTTCGTGATCAGATGCTCGACGGTCGGCACGGGATCGCGCGTCAGCCAGAAACTCATCATGAAGATGCCCATCATGCCGCCGCGTTCGGCCACCGCGCGGATCGCCGCGTCGGATGCGCAACGGGGATGGTCGACGATCGCCTTGCACGCCCCGTGCGAGATGACGATCGGCGTCCGGCTGGAGGTCGCCGCCTCGATCATCGTCGGTTCCGATCCGTGCGACACGTCGGGCAGGATGCGCAGCCGGTTCATCTCGCCCAGCCCATCCCGGCCGAGCGCGGTAAGGCCGGTCTGCACGCGCTCGAGCGCGCCGCCCGCGAACAGATTGTTGTTGTGGTGCGTGAACTGGAGAACGCGCAGGCCTTTGGCGTGGAAGCGCGCGATGCGGGTCAGGTCGGTGCCCACCGGTTCGCAGGACTGGAGCTGCAGAAACGCCGCACAGCCCGGCCGGCGGCCGATGTCGCTGCCGCGTAGCGCGACAAAGCCGTACTCACTCGATGACAGCCGCGCCGCCGCCTTGTCGAGCGCCGCATCGTTCACCTCGAACGTCCGCAGATATCGCGGAATGCCCTGGGCGTCCTTGATCTCCTGCACTTCTGAAACGTCGCAGATCATCGCGGAAAGACCGGCTGTGCGGAGTTCGGCCAAGTCGTCCGGCAGGAAGCTGAGGCCATCGATCATCGGCGAGCCGCCGGTGCGGCCGGCCCCCGTCGTGGCACAGGCACCGACCGTGGCGGCGGCGCCCGCGACCATGAAGGTCCGGCGCGTCAACGGGTTTGCGATCATCGTAGGCCCTCGAAACATGGATGACGAACGCCGGATCACCCGACGCGTTTCATCCGGAATGCCGGCCAGTTCCCGATCTTGCCGACGAAGCTGCCCAGTGTGCCGCGTTTGATCTCGATGGTCATGCCCGGACGCGGGGTACGGTTCTTGATCGGCTCGACGCTCTGCCACTGCGCCCCGTCCTCCAGGCGGAATGACCAGTTGCCGTACCCGACCTCGCGCGTCGTCTCGATCTTGGCCACGATCGTCGCAAATTCGGGCTTCATCTCGTCATTGTCGCCGCCGAGGAACGGCAATTTCGGAAAGGAGAAGCCGAACAGCGACCGGCGGGTCTTGGTCAGACCCTCCTTGTCGAGCACGACCACCTCGTCGCGTTGCGCGGCGGCGTCCATGGCGGCGACCTGGCGATCATAGCATTCCAGTCGCGCGGCATTGTCGGTGAGGGTGCGGCAATCGAGCAGCTTGCTGAAGATCTCGGGGCGCGCCTGTGACTGGGGTTGCGGAGCGCCCTGTGCCGGACCGCCCGCGACGATCGCCATGACCGCGGTAACGACCGCCAGATTCGTCCTGACCCTGAAGACCCGTCCCATCGCCCGCTCCCTTGCCCAGCCTGTGCCGTCATCATGAAGAGTGGCACTCATGCACGCAAGCCGCGCGGCGAAGCTATGATCGCCGACATGTCGCCTGCGAAACGATTAGTTTCGTATGAGTAATAGTCCAGGATTCCGTAGCTGCGGATCGATCAAGTCATGATTATGTGCGGTGTGTCGTGGTTACCCGGCTTTGTTGCATAATTGATACATGCGGCGGCAAAAGCAGGTCGTTCCGTTCCGGCCAGCTTTACAGCGATTTATCCAACTCACACAGTAAGGATAGCAACATGTGCATCGCGTCGTCCGACGCTTGCACATGAACGCGACAAACAGGCGGGACCGCTCGCCACAACCCATATTAAGGGGCTGGATTGTGAATAAACTCTCGAAGACCGCGCTTTTGCGCGCAAGTGTTGCGCACGTCATTCTCGGCGCAGCTTTCCTCTCTTCTCCGCTCTACGCACAGGCCGCTCAGGCCGAAGCTGCGCCCGAAGCCGAAGAAGCGATCATCGTCACCGGCACGCGCATTCAGCGCCCCGATCTCGAAATCTCGAGCCCGGTCAACGTCGTCGGTGCGGAAGACATCCAGTTCAAGCAGCCTAACACCGCTGAAGACCTGCTGCGCGACCTGCCGTCGGTTCGTCCGGCGCTTGGCCCGGCGGTCAACAACGGCGGTGACGGTTCGGCTCAGGTCGACCTTCGCGGTCTCAACCAGGCCGGCACCAACACGTCGCAGCGCACGCTGGTGCTGCTCGACGGCCGCCGCGTCGTTCCGTTCGGCCTCGACGGCTTCGTCGATCTCAACAACATCCCCGTCGCGCTGGTCGAGCGCGTCGACGTCGTCACCGGCGGCGCTTCGACGGTGTACGGCGCCGACGCCGTCGCCGGCGTCGTCAACTTCGTGCTGAAGCGCGATTTCCGTGGCATCGATTTCTCGGGCAGCTATCGCATCTCCGAGCGTGGCGATGCGCGCCAGTTCCGCGGTGACGTCACCCTGGGCGCCGGCTTCGACGATGGCCGCGGTAACGCGGTTCTGTCGATGGGCTATACCGATCGCGCGCCGCTCTTCTCGACCAGCCGTCCGGTCGGTCGTTTCCCGCGCTCGATCGCGAACGGCAATTTCCAGGGTGCGACCGCAGCTGTGCCGACGATCCTCCAGGGTTCGCCGTCCAACGCCGCGCTCGGCCTTGCGCCCGGCGATTTCGGCGCCGTGTTCGATCCCGCACTCGGCGCTTTCCGCACCGGTCTGCAGTCCGACACGTACAACACCAACGAGTTCCAGTACGTCCAGGCGCCGCTGGAGCGTATCAACCTCTACGCTGCGGCGCGCTACGAGATCAACGACTCGATCGAGGCTTACGGCTCGGGCATGTTCACGCGCAACTCCGCGCGTATCCAGCTCGCTTCGACCGGCACGTTCAGCAACCCGTTCTCGATCCCGCTGAGCAACGCCTATCTGCCGGTCGCCGCGCGCAACCAGCTTTGCGGCGCGTTCGATACCGATCCGAACACCGCCGGCATCCAGCCGCTGACCGCCGCGCAGTGCGCCGCGGCCGCCACGGCTACGTCGCGGACCGATCCGAACTATCGCGAGATCGCGGCCTCGCCCGGTCGCCGCATCGTCGAGTTCGGCGCACGCGGCAACCAGGTCGATTCGACCCAGTTCCAGGTCAATTTCGGCTTCCGCGGCACGATCTTCGACAATCTGAAGTACGATCTCTTCGCCCAGTACGGCGAAACCAATCAGAACCAGGTTCGCGAGAATTGGGGTTCGTACACCAAGCTGCAGCAGGCGATCCGTTCGTACCGCAACGCCGCCGGCCAGGCGGTCTGCTACGATCCGAGCAATGGCTGCGTTCCGATCAACCTGTTCGGTCCGCTTGGCAGCATCACCGCCGATCAGCTCGCCTTCATCGATCTCGACGCGCAGATCCGTCGCGTCGTGAAGCAGAGCGTCGTCGGCGGTAACATCTCCGGCGATCTGTTCGGGCTCACCAGCCCGTTCGCCGACGGTGCGGTGGCCTTCTCGGTCGGTTTCGAGCGTCGCGCGCTCTCCGCCCGCAGCTCGCCGGACGCGCCCTCGCAGGTGCAGAGCGAAGTGCTCGGCACCGGCGCGCGCACGCCCCCCGATTTCGGCCGTATCGAGGTCAAGGAAGTCTTCGGCGAAATCATCGTGCCGATCGTGCAGGACAAGCCCTTCTTCAAGAGCCTGACGGCCGAAGGCGGCATCCGTTATTCGGATTACAGCACGACCGGCGGTTCGACGACGTGGAAGGCCGGCGGCAGCTACGAGCCGGTCGACGGCTTCAAGTTCCGCGGCATGTATCAGGTCGCGGTTCGCTCGCCGAACATCCAGGAACTGTTCCAGTCGCCGGTCACCGGCCTGAACAACCTGAACCCGGATCCCTGCCAGGCGAGCCAGCTTGCCTCGGCAGCTGCAAACCCGGCCCTGGCTGCGCTCTGCGTCTACACTGGTGCTCCGGCCGGCACGATCGGCCAGATCCCGTCGCCGACTTCGGGCCAGATCAACGCGACGACCTCGGGCAACCCGAACCTCGACGTCGAAAAGGCGACTACCTACACACTGGGTGCCGTCTTCCAGCCGAACTTCATCCCCCGGCTGGCGATCACGATCGATTACTTCAACATCGTGATCAAGGACGCCATCAGCAACCCGGCGGTGGGCGACATCCTCGTCGGCTGCTACGGCGCGGCCGGTGCTCCGGCCCCGACGACGCCCAGCGCGTTCTGCGATCTCATCCGTCGCAGCCCGCTCAACGGCTCGCTGAATGGCGCGGGTGAAACCCCGGGCGTTATCCTGTCGGGTTCGAACCTGGGCCGCATCGAAACGGCCGGCGTCGATCTCGGCGTGACCTATCGTCTCGACCTGTCGGATCTCGGCTTCGGCGGCGATCCGGGCTCGCTGCGCTTCGCCTTCAACGGAACGTGGCTGGATTACTACCACTTCCGGGCGACGCCGAACTCGATCAACCGCGATTGCACCGGCTATTACAGCACGAACTGCACCAATCCGCGTGCGGAGTGGAAGTGGAATGCACGCCTGACCTATTCGACGGGACCGTTCGACTTCTCGCTGAACTGGTCGCACATCTCGTCGGTCAAGCTCGAGCCGGCAGCCCTGCCGGTCGCAAGCCGCCCGCCGCTGAACGTGCCGCAGACCGCAGGTCCGAACCCGGCGACGATCTTCGATCCGTATGAGCGGATTCCGGCGTACGATTACTTCGACCTGGGCGTTTCGGCCGACGTCAGCGAGAATCTCAGCATGACGCTGACCGTCGACAACCTGTTCGACAAGAAGCCGCCCGTCGTGGGCGCGACCATCGGCGGTACGGCGTTCAACAACGCCAACACCTTCCCGAGCATGTACGACGTGCTGGGTCGCACCTTCACGGTCGGAGCGCGTCTGAAGTTCTGATCGTCGGAGCAATCCGAAAAAACTGGAGGGGCGGGCCGTTGGTCCGCCCCTTTTCTTTTGGCCTACGGGATTGCAGAAAAGACGCATGAGCATCGTCAGACCGGCGGCGGATCCGGAACGCGTCATCGACATGGCCATCGATCTGCGCGATGCCGGTCGGGGCGCGGAAGCGATCCTGCCGCTGCGGCAGGCGCTGGCCGGCAATCCCCGCAATCCGCGCCTGTGGCAGACATTGGGTGTGGTCCATCGTGCGCTGGAACAATCGGCCGCTGCGATCGCCGCTTTCACCGAAGCGGCGAAACTCCAGCCCGGCGACCTGAAAGCGGCCTATGGCGTTGCCCAGGCGAGCCTTGAGGCGGGGCGCCCGGCGGTGGCGGCGTTTGATCGCGCGCGTTCGATCGCGCCGGCGGACGGTTCGCTTCTGATCGGCCGCACCGCCGCGCTGCTCGCCGAAGGGCGGGGCGGGGAAGCGATCGATTTCCTGGACGCGATCGTCAGCGGAAACCCTCTCTGGAGCGACGGGCAGGCGACGCTCGCACGGATACGCTGGATGATGGGTGATGCCGACGGCTTCGTCGCTGGCTATGAACACGCGCTCGCCGCCACGCCGGGCGCGGGGCAGATCTGGGGCGAACTGCTCAACACGCTGATCCATGCGGAGCTCTATACCCGTGCGGCAAAGACCGCAGCGGACGCGCGCCGCGCGCTCGGCGCCGATCCGGGGTTGATCCGCTTCGACGCGATCTGCGCATCGGAACTGGGGGATCGCGCGACTGCCGACGCGCTGTTCGGGCAACTCGCGCCATATGCCGATGTCGCGATCGTCGAGCGGCATATGCGCCATCTGCTGCGCACGGGGCGCGCCGACGCTGCGGCCAGGCTGGCGGAGCCCTGGCTGACCCGGCCCGAGGCCAATCAGCTTTGGCCCTATGTCTCGCTTGCGTGGCGATTGTCGGACGATCGGCGCAGCGAATGGCTGGACGGCGATCCGGCGCTGGTCGGCGTCTATGATCTCGACGATGTCGATCTTACTCCGCTCGCCGACCGGCTCCGCGCGCTTCATCTTGCGAAACGCGATCCGCTCGGCCAGTCGGTGCGCGGGGGCACGCAGACCGACGGACCATTGTTCGCGCACGAGGCGCCGGAGATCCAGGCATTGCGCGCGCGGCTGGTCGAAACGATCGAACGCCATGTCGCCACGCTGGGCGCGCGCGATGCGGCGCATCCGACCCTGCGCCATGTCGGCAAGCGGTTCCGCTTCGCCGGATCCTGGTCGGTGCGGCTGACCGGCGCCGGTCATCACAGCAATCACATCCATCCGCAGGGCTGGCTGAGTTCGGCCTTCTACGTGGCGATCCCGCCGCAGGACGCGATGGGGCCGGAGCCCGCCGGCTGGCTTGGCCTCGGCAGCCCGCCGGCGGAACTGGGGCTGGATATGGCGTCGATCCGCCATGTCGAGCCGCGACCGGGTCGGCTGGTGCTGTTCCCGTCGAGCATGTGGCACGGCACCATGCCGATCGCGGGCGGCGAGCGCCTGACGGTGGCGTTCGACGTCGCCGCGATCGGGTAGGTTTTTCACTGTCGCTCCAGCGCAAGTTGAAGCGACAGGAAGGGATTTGGCGGATTCACGCATTCGGCCCGCCACCGCCCCCGGGGCGATGACGGGCCTCAGCGCATTTACTCAGTCGCTGGTCAGCACCAGCGCACCATCGCCTTCGTCCACCTTCACCGTCGATCCGTCGGGCACCTGGCCGCGCAGGATCATGTCGGCGAGCGGATCCTGAAGATAGCGCTGTACCGCACGCTTCAGCGGACGCGCGCCATAGACGGGATCATAGCCGACCCGGCCCAGCCAGTTCTGCGCACCCTCGGTCAGCTCCAGCGTCACCTTGCGGTCCTTGAGCAGCTTCTGCACGCGGCCGACCTGGATGGCGACGATCGGCCCCATATGCGCCTGGCCCAACCGGTGGAACAGGATGATCTCGTCCAACCGGTTGAGGAATTCCGGGCGGAAATGCGCGCGGACGATCTCCATCACCTGCGGCTCGACGTCCGACATCTTCTGATCGTCATCCATCCCGGCCAGATACTGACTGCCCAGGTTGGAGGTGAGGATGATCAGCGTGTTCGAGAAATCGACCGTGCGGCCCTGACCGTCGGTCAGGCGCCCGTCGTCGAGCACCTGCAACAGGATGTTGAAGACGTCCGAATGCGCCTTTTCCACCTCGTCGAACAGGATCACCTGATAAGGGCGGCGGCGAACCGATTCGGTTAGAACACCGCCTTCTTCATAACCAACATAGCCCGGGGGTGCGCCGATCAGGCGTGCGACGCTATGCTTTTCCATGAACTCGCTCATGTCGATGCGCACCATCGCGTTGTCGTCGTCGAACAGGAATCCGGCCAGCGCCTTGGTCAGTTCGGTCTTGCCGACGCCGGTGGGCCCGAGGAACAGGAAGGATCCGAGCGGGCGGTTCGGGTCCTGCAGACCGGCGCGGCTGCGGCGCACGGCGGTCGAGACCGCTTTCACCGCGGCTTCCTGACCGATCACGCGCTTGCCGATCGCCTCTTCCATGTTGAGCAGCTTCTCGCGCTCGCCCTCGAGCATCCGGTCGACGGGAATGCCCGTCCAGCGGCTGACGACCGAGGCGATGTCCTCGCTCGTCACTTCCTCACGCAGCATGGCGCCGGCCGCCGCGCTCTCCGCATCGGCAAGCTGCTTTTCGAGCTGCGGGATCGTGCCGTAGGACAGCTCGCCCGCCTTGGCGAGATCGCCGGAGCGTTGCGCCTGGTCGAGCTGGAGCCGCGCGGCGTCGAGCTGTTCCTTGATCCGGGCCTGGCCCGCGATCTTCTCTTTTTCGGCCTGCCAGCGCGTCGTCAGTTCGGCCGACTGCTGCTCAAGATTGGCGAGCTCGGCCTCGAGATTGGCGAGCCGATCCTTGGACGCGGCGTCGCTTTCCTTCTTCAGCGCCTCGCGCTCGATCTTGAGCTGGATGATGCGGCGATCGAGATTCTCGATCTCCTCGGGCTTGGACTCGACTTCCATGCGCAGCCGCGACGCGGCCTCGTCCATCAGGTCGATCGCCTTGTCCGGCAGGAACCGGTCGGTGATGTAGCGGTTGGAGAGCGTCGCGGCCGAAACCAGCGCGGAATCGGTGATCCGCACGCCGTGGTGTAGTTCGTATTTCTCCTTGAGCCCGCGCAGGATCGAGATCGTGTCCTCGACGGTGGGCTCGCCCACGAACACCGGCTGGAAGCGCCTTTGCAGCGCCGGATCCTTCTCGACATGCTTCTGATATTCGTCGAGCGTCGTCGCGCCGATGCAGTGCAGCTCGCCACGCGCCAGAGCGGGCTTGAGCAGGTTGGACGCGTCCATCGCGCCTTCGCCCTTGCCCGCGCCGATCAGCGTATGCATCTCGTCGATGAACAGGATGATGTCGCCCTCGGCACCGCGCACCTCGTCGAGCACGCCCTTCAGCCGCTCTTCGAACTCGCCGCGATATTTCGCGCCCGCGATCAGCGCGCCCATGTCGAGCGACATCAGGCGGCGATCCTTCAGCGAATCCGGCACGTCGCCATTGGCGATGCGCAGCGCCAACCCCTCGGCAATCGCGGTCTTGCCGACGCCGGGCTCGCCGATCAGCACGGGATTGTTCTTGGTCCGGCGCGCCAGGATCTGAACGGTGCGGCGGATCTCCTCGTCCCGGCCGATCACGGGATCGAGCTTGCCCTCGCGTGCGGCCTCGGTCAGGTCGCGCGCGAATTTCTTGAGCGCGTCATAGCGATCTTCGGCGCCCGCGGTATCGGCAGTGCGCCCGCCGCGAAGCTGGTTGATCGCGGCGTTCAGAGCGTCCGCGGTCACGCCTGCCGCCGCCAGCGCCTTGCCCGCCGCGGTGGTCGGGGACAGGACGAGCGCGAGCAGCATCCGTTCGACCGTGACATAGGAATCGCCCGCCTTGGCCGCGATCTGCTCGGCCTGGTCGAGCGTACGGACCAGATCATTGTCCAGCCCCGGCGATTGCTGCGCGCCGCCGCCGGAAACGGCGGGAAGCTTGGCGAGTGCCTTGTCGGTCTCGACCAGCGCCACGGGCGCGTTGCCGCCCGCCGCCTTGATCAGCCCGGACGCCATGCCCTGCTCGTCCTCGAGCAACGCCTTCAGCAGATGTTCGGGGCTGATCCGCTGATGGCTCATCCGGATCGCGACGGTCTGCGCCGATTGCAGGAAGCCCTTGGCGCGGTCGGTGAATTTCTCGAGGTTCATTGCATCCCCTTTGGAACGGTTGTCCGGGATATGGTGTTGCCATAATGCAACACAAGTCTCGGTGACCGTTTTTTCGAAGGTCGGGAATGCGGTCTCGAAGGTCAACCGCACATTCGCTGAATATCTCGTCATTCCGGCGACAGCCGGAATGATGCGAAGGGTTTTAGCGCACCGCAGGCTTCGGCGCGCGCGCCTTCCCCGGCGCAAAGGTGTCGCCGAAGAAATCGCCCTGGATCCACAGTGGCGGCGTGTCCGCATCGGCCATCGCGCGGGTGATGCGGTAATTGGCCTCGGCGAAACGGGCGCCCGCCTGCCAGTCGATCTTCTGCATCATGTCGTCGCCGGGGTGATGGTAATTGCCCGACAGGAACTCGCCCCAGGCCTTTTCACCGCCATTGGCGAAACCGGTCGCCAGGAACACGGCGGGCACGCCCTTGCGCACGAACATATAATGGTCGGATCGCGTGAAGATCCCTTCCTGCGGCATCGGGTCGGGCGACAGCTTCACCCCCATCGGCGCCACCGCGTCGGCGACCAGCGTGCCAAGCGAACTGTGATCCGCGCCGAAGGCGATGACGTCGGTGAAGGGATAGAGCAGCAGCGGCATGTCCAGATCGACATTGCCGACGATCTTGTCGGCCGGCACGGTCGGATGCTGTGCGAAATAGTCGGCGCCGATCAGTCCCTTCTCCTCGCCGGTAGAGGCCAGGAAGATGATCGAGCGGCGCGGCTTATCAGGGGATTCAGCCATTGCCCGGGCGACTTCGAGCATCGTCGCGATACCCGCGGCATTGTCGAGCGCGCCATTGTTGATGCGGTCGGTCTGCGGCGTGTCGCCCGGCTTGGCGCTGGCGAGGCCGATATGGTCGAGATGCGCCGACAGAACGACATATTCGCTCGCCAGCTTCGGATCGGAACCCGGGATCATCGCCGCGACATTGGGGCTGGAGACGCGCTTGGTCGTGCTTTCGCCCTGGATGCGGATGCTGGTCTTCAGCGCGAAGCCCTTGGGCTTCCCGCCGGCCTTGTCAGCTTCGGCGCGCACCTGTGCCAGGGTGCGCGATGCGCCGGCGAAGATGGCTTCGGCGGCCGGCGTGTTGAGCGACGCGCTCGCCCGGATGCCGGGCGCGGAGCTGTTGGGCTTGCCATCGGGCGAGACCCAGGCGAAGCCGGGCTCGTCGGAGAAATGGACGACTTTTTCCCAGGGGCGCGCCTTGGCGGATTGCAGCGTCGCGATACTGACCATGCCGATCGCGCCATGGCGTTCCGCCGCCTCGGCCTTGGTCGCGCTGACATGCGCGCCTTCCTCGCTCGGCAGGCCCTTGGGGTATCCCTGCAGGACGACGACGATCTTCCCCTTCACGTCGAGCCCGCGATAATCGTTCAGTCCCAGGGGCGCATTCTCGATGCCATAGCCGACGAAGACGAGAGGGGCGGAGACGTCCAGTTTCGGTTCGCGCGCGCTGAGGCCAACCAGCACGTCGGTGGCATGTTTCCAGCTCTTCTCGCCGCCGGGGCCGGTGACCGTCACGGTGCCCGGGTTGGCGCCCGGATCGGTCTGTTGCAGGCCGACCTGCTGATACCAGCCGCCATTCTCGCCCGCGGGCTTGAGGCCCATCGCCTCGAAGCGGGTCGCGACATAGCGGGCGGCGATCTCATAGCCACGGCTGCCGGTGTCGCGTCCTTCCAGCAGGTCGTCGGACAGGAATTCGACGTGCGCGCGCACGGCTTCCGGAGTGAAGACGGGCGCTGCATCCTGCGCGACCGCGGAGACCGAAAGCGAGAACAGGCCAATCCCGGCCATGAGAGTTGCGACGCGCATATTGGTAGAGTCCCAGATTCGATACGAAGAAGCGTGCGGCGTTATCGCAAATCTTTCCACCGTCAATGTCGTTCGCCGAAGTGTGTCGTACGTTGGTCCCCGCCGACGGGTAGTTGGGTTGCGACTCGTCGGCCGGCTGCTATTGTCCGGCTATATTTTGAACAAGGAAGTTTTCTTGATGCGTCGCCTGTTAACCGGCTTCACCGCCGTACCCTTTCTTGCATTCGCTGTCGTTCCGGCTTCGGCACAATCCCCGGAACCTGCGCCGATCGCGTCGCTCGTGCAGAAAGTCGACATCCCCTACGAGGCGTTCACGCTCGCCAACGGCCTGCGCGTTTTCGTCCATACCGACCGCAAGGCGCCGATCGTGGCGGTGTCGGTCTGGTACGATGTCGGGTCCAAGCACGAGCCCAAGGGGCGCACCGGCTTCGCGCATCTGTTCGAGCATCTGATGTTCAACGGGTCCGAGAATTCACCCGGCGATTTCTTCGAGCCGCTGCAACAGGTCGGCGCGACCGATTTCAACGGCACGACCTGGTTCGACCGGACCAATTATTTCGAGACGGTGCCGACGCCGGCGCTGGAGCGCGCGCTGTTCCTAGAATCCGATCGCATGGGCCATCTGCTCGGCGCGGTCACGCAGGAGAAGCTGGATAACCAGCGCGGCGTCGTCCAGAACGAGAAGCGCCAGGGCGACACCCAGCCTTATGGCCTGGTCGAATATGCGCAGATCGCGGCGCTCTTTTCGCCCGACCACCCCTATGGCCACTCCACCATCGGATCGATGGCCGATCTCGATGCCGCCAGCCTGGAGGATGTGAAGAACTGGTTCCGCAGCCATTATGGTCCGAACAACGCGATCATCGTGCTTGCCGGCGACATCGACGCGAAGACCGCGCGTCCGCTGATGGAGAAATATTTCGGCGATATCGCCCGCGGCCCGCAGACGGCGGCGGTCAAGGCGCCGGTGCCGACGCTCGCCGCGCGCAAGGACGAGGTGATGAAGGATCGCGTCGCGCAGACGCGGATCTATCGCACCTGGGTCGTGCCCGGCCTGAACGACAAGGATACGGTGCCGCTCGCGGTGGGCGCATCGGTGCTCGGCGGGCTGGCAAGCTCGCGGCTCGACAATATCCTGGTGCGCGAGGAGAAGAGCGCGGTCCGCGTGTCCGCCAACCTTCAGGAATTCGCGAATATCAGCCAGTTCGAGGTCCAGGTGGACGTGAAGCCCGGCGTCGATGCCGAAGCGGTGTCGAAGCGGCTGGACACGATCATTTCCGACTTCGTGAAGGCCGGCCCCACCGCCGAGGAAGTGAAGCGGGTGGCCACCCGCACCGTCGCGGGGCGCATCGCCGGGCTGGAATCGGTTGGCGGCTTCTCTGGCAAGGCGGTCGCCCTGGCCGAGGGCGCGCTTTATTCGAACGATCCGCAATTTTACAAGAAGCAGCTCGCCGCCTATGCGAAGGTCACGCCCGCCGAGGTGCGCGCCGCGATGGGCAAATGGCTGACGCGGCCGGTCTATGCGCTGAACGTGGTGCCGGGTGAGCGGGCCGCCTATGACGAGGCGAAGGGCGGGCCGACGGGCGGCGCCACCTTTGCGCCATCCTATTATCGCGCGCCGCAGGCCGGCGAGAAGCCGCTGGCGGCCCCGTCGAAGATCGCGCCCGACAGCGTCTCCGGGGCATCCGCACCCGGCCCGCTGACCGCGGTCGATCGCTCGAAGCTGCCCGAAGTCGGGCCGATCGCCGATCTCGATTTCCCGCAGGTGACGCGTGCCAAGCTCTCGAACGGCATCGAGCTGGTCTATGCCAATCGCACGGCGGTGCCGATCACCCAGATCGCGCTGTCGTTCGATGCGGGCAATGCCGCCGACCCCAAGGCGAAGCTCGGGACCCAGTCGCTGATGCTGGCATTGCTCGACGAGGGCACGACCAGCCTCAACTCCGTGCAGATCGCCGAGCGCCAGGAACTGCTCGGCGCCAGCATCGGATCGGGTTCTTCGATGGATCGGACCACTGTGTCGCTGTTCGCGCTGTCGGACAATCTGGCGCCCTCGCTCGACCTGTTCGCGGACATCGCGCTCCATCCCGCCTTTGCGCCGGGCGAGGTCGAACGGCTGCGCGGCCAGCAACTGGCGCGCATCGCACAGGAAATGACGCAGCCGCAGAGCATCGCGTTGCGGCAGTTGCCGCCGTTGCTGTTCGGCAAGGCGCATCCCTATGGCGTGCCGGCGACCGGCACGGGCGATCCGGCCATCGTGGCGCAGGTCACGCGCGACGACCTGCTTGCGTTCCATCGCGCCTGGTTTCGCCCGGAAAAGGCGAAGATCTTCATCGTCAGCGATCAGCCGCTGGCAAAGATCCAGCCGCTGATCGAGGCGCGCTTCGGTAAATGGGCGGGCGAGGGAGCTGCCGGCGTCAAGAATTTCGATGCTGCCATTCCGGCGGCGCGGCCGCGCATCGTGCTGGTCGACCGCAAGGATTCGCCGCAGTCGCTGATCCTGGCCGGCGAGGTCCTGCCGCTCAAGGGCAATGCGGAGATGATCGACCTGCTCGCCGCGAACGACGTGCTCGGCGGCAGCTTCCTGTCGCGCATCAACATGGACCTGCGTGAGACCAAGGGCTGGTCCTACGGCGTCGGCGCCCAGGTCAACCGTTATGCGAATGACGTGCCGTATATGATCTTCGCCCCCGTTCAGGCGGACAAGACCGGCCTCGCCATCGCGGCGCTGCGCGATCAGTACAAGGCGTTCCTGGGCGACAAGGGCGTGACGCCCGAAGAGCTGGAGCGGACCAAGAACGGCAGCATCCGCGAACTTCCCGGCAGCTACGAGACCGCCGCCGATGTCCTGGGCGGCATGCAGCGCAACGACCTGTTCCGGCGTTCGGACGATTATTACGACACGATCGCCGATCGCTATCGTGCGCTCAGCGCCGCCGATCTCGACAGGGCGGCACGCGCCGCGATCGAGCCGGACCAGCTTACCTGGATCGTGGTGGGCGACGCTGCCAAGGTGAAGCCTCAGCTCGAGCCGCTGGGCCTGCCCGTCGAAGTGGTCGCGGCGCAATAGCCGCGACCGAGAGGACGCGTTAAGGAAGGCGTGACTCCGGCCCTTGCCGGAGCGTTTTTGGGAGACGACGGAATGGCCAATGTCGATGGCGCTTGGGATTGCACGATCAAGTCGCCGCTGGGCGACCAGAATGCGGTGCTTACCGTCCAGAGCGACGGCGGCAGCTTCACCGGCACGATGTCCGGTGCGCTGGGTGCGCTCGATGTCGAGGACGGCGTGGTCGATGGCGACACGATCAAGTGGAAGATGAACATCAAGGTTCCGATGCCGATGACGCTGGATTGCGAAGCCACGATCAATGGCGACTCGCTGACCGGCAGCGCCGGCGCGGGCGCGTTTGGCAGCTTTCCGCTCACCGGAACGCGTCAGGGCTGAGCGCCGCCTCCCTCCTCCCCACGCTCTGGGTAGGGAGGAGGGGGCGCTGTTCCCTTTAGCCCCTAAAAATAACCTGCAGTGCAAAATGTGTTGCCACCGCGCCCAATCTCCTCATAACGGCGTCGATGCTGGAGAGGAGTGAATGACGGTGAACGGTCAGGCTGCGCGTGCGCTGGATGGCGTGAAGGTGCTCGATCTCTCGCGCGTGCTCGCCGGGCCCTGGAGCACGCAGATCCTGGCCGATTTCGGCGCCGACGTGATCAAGATCGAGCTGCCGGGCAAAGGCGACGACACGCGCGCCTGGGGGCCGCCCAATCTGCACGAGGCGGACGGCAGCGAGGCGATGGGCGAAAGCGCCTATTATCTCTCGTGCAACCGCAACAAGCGTTCGGCCGCGATCAACCTGGCCGATCCGGCCGGCGCCGCGCTGATCCGCGAGCTCGCCGCCAAGGCGGATATCGTCGTCGAGAATTTCAAGGTGGGCGGCCTCGCGAAATACGGCCTGGACTATGCCGGCCTGTCCGCGATCAATCCGCGTCTGGTCTATTGCTCGATCACCGGCTTCGGCCAGACCGGCCCCTATACAGAGCGCGGCGGCTATGATTTCGTCGCGCAGGGCATGGGCGGCTTCATGAGCATCACCGGACAGGAGGGCGAAGAGCCGCTGCGCGCCGGCGTCGCCATCGCCGATCTCTCGACCGGCATGTACGCGACGGTCAGCATCATGATGGCGCTGCGCCATGCCGAGCGCACCGGCCAGGGCCAGCATATCGACATCTCGCTGCTCGACACGCAGATCGCCATGCTCGCCAACCAGTCGATGAACTGGCTGGTCGGCGGGATCGTCCCCGGCCGGCTCGGCAACCGCCATCCGACCGTGGTTCCATACAAGACGTTCGAGGTCGCCGACGGATCGATCATCATCGCGGTCGGCAATGACGGCCAGTTCGCTTTGCTGTGTCGCGAACTCGGCGTGCCCGAACTGATCACCGACCCGCGTTTCGCCAACAGCCGCGCGCGGCTGGTCAACCGCGACGAGATAGAGGGGATCGTCCAGGATCTGGTACGCGGTTTCGACGGGCCGGCGCTCATCGAGCGGCTGGTGGCGAAGGGTATTCCGGCCGGGCCGGTCAACACGATCAAGGATATTTTCGAGGACCCCTTTGTCGAGGCGCGGGGCACCGTGCACCGTTTCGAGCGAGAGGGTGTCGAAGTGCCGTCGGTCGCATTCCCCGGCAAGCTCGGCGAGACGCCGGCGCGCTTCGAACGGCCGCCGCCGCGGCTGGGGGAGCATAGTGCGGAGATCTTGCGCGACTGGCTCGCGATCGGCGACGATGAACTGGAAAAGCTGGCGGACGCGGGCATCGTCGCGCAGCGCAATCGAGGAGACGGACAGTGAAGCTTGAGCAAGGCATTTCGGCGATCGTGACGGGTGGGGCTTCCGGGCTCGGCGAGGCGACGGCGCGGGCACTCGCGGCGAAGGGGGTGAAGGTCGCGCTGTTCGACATGAATGCCGAGCGCGGCGAACAGGTGGCGGCCGAGATCGATGGCCTGTTCTGCGAAGTGAATGTGACCGACGAGGCGAGCGTCGAGGCGGGCTTCGTAAAGGCGCGCGCCGCGCATGGCCAGGAACGCGTTCTCGTCAACTGTGCCGGGCGCGGCAATGCGATGAAGACCGCGAGCCGCGACAAGACCACCGGCGAGGCCAAATATTTCCCGAGCGACGCGTTCGACATGATCCTCCAGATCAATCTGGTCGGCACGTTCCGCTGCATCGCGCGCTCCGCCGCAGGCATGTTGGACCTTGAGCCGATGGAGGATGGCGAGCGCGGCGTGATCATCAACACCGCCAGCGTCGCAGCGCAGGATGGCCAGATGGGTCAGGCCGCCTATTCGGCGTCGAAGGGCGGCATCACCTCGCTGACGCTCACCGTCGCGCGCGATCTGATGGGCGACGGCATTCGCTGCAACTGCATCCTGCCGGGCATTTTCGATACGCCGCTGCTGGCGCGGGCGCCCGAAGCGGTTCGCGCGGGGCTCGCGGCGAGCGTGCCGTTCCCCAAGCGGCTCGGCCGGCCGCAGGAATATGCGCAGCTTGCGCTCGGCATGATCGAGAATGGCTATTTCAACGGAGAGAATGTGCGCCTGGACGGCGCGATCCGCATGCAGCCTCGGTAACGTCCGGCCAGATAGCGGTTGGCGCGGGTTGAATTTTGCACTATGGTGCAAATTCACGAAGAGGCACGACACAGGAAGAGGATCGACTCATGGCGACCGCCATCTCCACCCCGGAAGGCGAAGAGGCCTTCGTCCATTACGAGGTGCGCGGCAATGTCGCCTGGGTGTGGCTTGCCCGGCCCGAAGTGAACAACGCGCAGAATTACCGGCTGCTCAATCAGCTCGACGCCTGTTTCCGCCGCGCGGTCGACGATGATGACGTTCGCGTGGTGGTGCTCGGCGGGCAGGGCAAGCATTTCTCCGCCGGCCACGATCTGGGCACGCCCGCCAAGGACACTCACATGCAGCGCGATCGCGTGCTGCTGTGGGACGATCACACCACCAAGGACGGCGCCGAGCGGCAGTACACGCTGGAACAGGACGCCTATCTCGGCCTCTGTCGCCGCTGGCAGGACATGCCCAAACCGACGATCGCGATGGTCCAGGGCGCGTGTATAGCCGGCGGGCTGATGCTGGCGATGGTCTGCGACATGATCGTCGCGTCCGAAGACGCGTTCTTCCAGGATCCGGTCGTGCGCATGGGCGTGCCGGGCGTCGAATATAGCGCGCATCTCTGGGAATTGCCGCCACGCATCGCGCGCGAATTCCTCTATCTGGGTGGCCGCATGCCGGCGCAGCGCGCCTATGACCTGGGCATGATCAACCGCGTCGTCCCGCGCGACACATTGGAGGCGGAAGTCGCCGCGATCGCCGACGAGATCGCGACGCGCCCGCGCTTCGGGCTGACGCTCAGCAAACAGTCGATGAACTTCATCGAGGATCTGCGCGGCAAGCGCACCTCGATGGATGCGCTGTTCCATATGCACCATCTGGCGCACGCGCATAACCAGCTCACCACCGGTACGCTGACCGGCGGCATGGGCGCCAAGGAAATGTCGAGCGCGAACAAGGCGGGCGCCGGCGAGAAGAGCGAAGGCTGACGATGCTGGCGGTTGAGCGGGTCGAGGCGGCCGGACTGGCCGGGACGGAGCTGGTCGGCCTGCTGCGCGATGCGGCTGGCGCGGTTCAGGCGTTCGTGGCTGGGGCGCGGCCCGCGGTTGCCGCACGCGTCTCGGTCGGCGGAAAGATCGATCGCGTCCGCGCCGACGAGGAACAGCATGTCGTCCACGGTTTCGGCTGGTACGCGTCCTATGCCGAACTGATGAACCAGGTCGCGGGCTGGGCCGAACGGCTGTCCGCCGATGGCCGGTTCGGTGAGACCGAGGCGTTGCTCGCCCAATTGCTCTTCGGCGAATATGCCCAGCAGCTGTCCGGCGGCATCGCCATGAACCAGGGCGAAGTCGCGCGCCCTGGCGACCTCACCGACGATCCCGCCGCGCTCGCGCATCTCGACGCGCCGGCGCTGCGCCGGCTGGCGCGTGAAGGCACGCGGCAATCGGTCAAGAGCGCGGTCGCCGATCGTGTCGCCTCGGCGGTCGGCCACGCCACGGTCGAGATCACCGGGCTTGACGATACGCTCGACATGGTGCGCGACCAGTTCTTCGCCTTCGCGCAGGAAAAGGTGACGCCGCACGCGCAGCAATGGCATCTCGACGACGAACTGATCCCGCTGCCGCTGGTCGAGGAACTCGGCGCGATGGGCGTGTTCGGCCTCACCATCTCCGAGGATTATGGCGGCCACGGCATGGGCAAGACCGCGATGTGCGTGGTCTCCGAAGAGCTGTCGCGCGGCTGGATCGGCGTTGGCTCGCTCGCCACGCGGTCCGAGATCGCCGGCGAACTGATCCTGTCCGGCGGGACGGAAGATCAGAAGCGCCACTGGCTGCCGCTGATCGCCAATGCGGAGATCCTGCCGACCGCGGTCTTCACCGAACCCGATACCGGATCGGACCTTGGCGCGCTGCGCACCCGCGCGACGATCGACGGCGACGGCTATTCGATCGGGGGCGCCAAGACGTGGATCACCCATGCCGCGCGCGCGGACATGATGACGCTGCTGGTCCGCACCGATCCGGCGACGAAGGACCATCGCGGCCTTTCCATGCTGCTCGCGCCCAAGCCGCGCGGAACCGTGGAGGATCCGTTCCCGGCCCAGGGCATGAGCGGCGGCGAGATCGGCGTGATCGGTTATCGCGGCATGAAGGAATATGAGATCGGTTTCGATGGCTTTCGCGTCGATCGCGCGAACCTGCTCGGCGGGATCGAGGGGCAGGGCTTCAAGCAGCTGATGGCCACCTTCGAAAGCGCGCGGATCCAGACCGCGGCGCGTGCCGTCGGCGTCGCGCAGTCGGCGCTCGATATCGGCCTGGCATATGCCACGACGCGGCGGCAGTTCGGCCGGCCGATCTTCGATTTCCCGCGCGTCGCCAACAAGCTGGCGATGATGGCGGCGGAGATCATGGGCGTGCGCCAGCTCACCTATTTCGCGGCGCGGCAGAAGGATGACGGCAAGCGCTGCGACCTTGAAGCGGGCATGGCCAAGCTGATCGCGGCGCGCGTCGCCTGGGCGGCGGCGGACAATGCGCTGCAGATCCATGGCGGAAACGGTTTCGCCGAGGAATATGTCGCGAGCCGCCTGCTCGCCGATGCGCGCATCCTCAACATCTTCGAGGGTGCGGGCGAGATCCAGGCGCAGGTGATCGCGCGCCGCTTGCTGGAGGATGCGAACTGATGGGGCAGGGGCCGCTTGCGGGCGTACGGATCGTCGAATTCGCCGGGATCGGGCCGGGGCCGTTCTGCGGCATGCTGCTCTCCGATCTGGGCGCGGACGTGATCCGCATCGACCGGCTGGGCGCCGATGGCGGCGGGGTCGGTAACGTCACTGCGCGCGGCCGCCGGTCGCTGGCGTTCGACCTGAAGGACCCTGCGTCGATCGCGACCTGCCTGGATCTGATCGAGAAGGCCGATGCCCTGTTCGAGGGGTTCCGCCCCGGCGTGATGGAGCGGCTGGGACTCGGCCCGGACGTCGCGCTCGCGCGCAATCCGAAGCTCGTCTATGGCCGGATGACCGGCTGGGGCCAGACCGGGCCGCTGGCGCAGGCGGCGGGCCACGACATCAATTATATCGCGATCTCCGGCGCGCTCCACGCGATCGGCACCGCGGAAAAGCCGGTGCCGCCGCTCAACGTGGTCGGCGATTTCGGCGGCGGATCGCTCTATCTCGCCATGGGGCTGCTGGCCGGCGTGATCAGCGCACGCGCGACGGGCAAGGGCCAGGTGGTCGATTGCGCGATCGCCGAGGGCGCCGCGTCGCTGATGTCGATGTTCTACGGTTTCAACGGGGTCGGACGCTGGAAGGACCGGCGCGAGGCCAATCTGCTCGACGGCGGATCGCATTTCTACGACACCTATCGATGCGCCGATGGCGGCTGGATCGCGCTCGGCTCGATCGAGCCGCAATTCTATGCGCTGCTCGTCGACAAGGCGGGGCTCGACGCGACATTCCATCCGCAGATGGATCGTGCCCGTTGGCCGGAGCTCAAGGCGAAGCTGGCGGACGTCGTCGCGCTGAAGACGCGGGACGAGTGGTGCGCGCTGCTCGAAGGCACCGATGCCTGCTTCGCGCCCGTGCTGGGCATCGAGGAAGCGCCGGGCCATGCGCACAATATCGATCGTGGCCTGTTCGTGGAGATCGAGGGCATCGTCCAGCCCGGCCCGGTGCCGCGCTTTTCGGAAACGCCCGGCGCGGTCCAGGGGCCGCCGCCGACCGTCGGCGCGCATACCGACGAAGTCCTGCGCGAATGGGACGTGCGCACCGCACGCTGATCATGGAGAGCAATGATGGATAGCACGGAACGACGCGGCGCCTTGAAGGCGATGCTCGCGGCGCCGCTTGCGGCCGGCCTTTTGGCCGAGCCGGCGGCCGCAAAGGAGAAAGGCGCGAAGATGCAGGGAAATCAGGCAGACATGATCGCCGATCTGGTGGCGCGCCAGCAGATCACCGATGTCCTGTTCGATTATGCGCGCGGCAACGACCGGCTGGACGAAGCATTGCTTCGCGCCTGCTTCTGGCCGGATTCGCAGCATCAGCACGGCCGCTTCAAGGGCCTGTCTCAGGATTTCATCGGTTTCGCGGTGAAGATCGTCGGCAGCGTGATCATGACCACCCACGCGATCAGCAACGTCGCGATCCGGCTGAAGGGCGACCGCGCCTTCACCGAATGCTATTTCGCCGCGCATCATCGCCGGCTGAACGCCGCCAAGACCGACGAGGAGGATTTCTTCGTCAGCGGCCGTTATCTCGACCGGTTCGAGCGGCGCAACGGCGTGTGGAAGATCGCGCAGCGCCGCGGCGTCACCGACTGGGAACGCGTCGAAGCTCGCGCCGACGTCTCGATGGCGAATGCGCCTAAGGAACAGCTCAGCCAGCGCAAGCCGGAAGATCCTTATTATACGATGCTCGCGGAGTTCGAGGCCGGCCGCTGACGTCGCCCGACCACCCCGTGTCATTCCCGCGAACGCGGGAATCCCGCTATTCCGTGAAGCGTCAGAAAGAAGAAGCGGGATTCCCGCTTTCGCGGGAATGACATAAGATGAAGCATTAGCGCGCTGGAGGGACAACCGGCGACTCGGGAAAATGCTGGATCCGAAGCGAGGGACACGTGGCGAAACTCAACATCAACGGCAAGGATCGCGAGATCGCGGCGGCGGGCGATACGCCGCTGCTCTGGGTGCTGCGCGACGAGATGGGCCTGACCGGCACCAAGTTCGGCTGCGGCATCGCGCAGTGCGGCGCCTGCACCGTCCATGCCGACGGCGAAGCGATCCGGTCGTGCGTGACCACGGTCGAAATGGCGCAGGGCATGCGCATCGTCACGATCGAGGGGCTGGAGGCGAAGCATCCGCTGCAGGCCGCGTGGGAACGTCATAACGTGCCGCAATGCGGCTATTGCCAGTCCGGCCAGATCATGAGCGCCGCAGCGCTGCTCGCGGTGAAGCCCAAGCCGTCCGACCCCGAGATCGTCGAGGCGATGAACGGCAATATCTGTCGCTGCGGCTGCTACAACCGGATCGTGGCGGCGATCAAGGACGCCGCAGGAGTGGCGGCATGAGCGGCGCCGAGCGCATGGGCGCGACGCGGCGCGAGCTGCTGATCGGCGCTGTGCTCGCCGGCGGCGCGCTGGTGGTCGGCGGCATCCCGGCCATCGCCGGCGCGACCGAAGCCGATTTCGAGGCGTTCGGCCCGTTCGTCCGGATCGCGCCCGACGACAGCGTCACCGTCATCGCCAAATTCTCCGAACTGGGGCAGGGCGCGCAGAGCGGCCTTGCCGCGCTGGTCGCGGAGGAACTGGACGCCGACTGGTCGAAAGTCTCGGTCGAAAGCGCCGCGGCCGACATGAAGCGCTTTGCGCGTGGCGGTTTCGGCATCCAGCTCACCGGCGGATCGGGCAGCATCACCGATAGCTGGGATCAGCTTCGCAAGGCCGGCGCAGCGGCGCGGGCCATGCTCGTCTCCGCGGCGGCAGCCGAATGGAAGGTCCCCGCCGGCGAGGTCACCGTGCGCGACGGTATCGTCCGCCACGCGTCCAGCGGCCGCCAGAGCGGTTTCGGCCGCCTCGTACCCGCGGCGGCAAAGATCGCGCCGCCCGCCGAACCCGTGCTCAAGCCGGCCAGCGAATATCGCCTGATCGGCACCAATCGGGTGACGCGGCTCG
>Ga0209902_100854_pt1 | contig 22358 bp, 21 predicted proteins | sample FECB27metaG_FD_188304 | JGI IMG/M metagenome (GOLD analysis project Ga0209902, IMG submission 188304) | Cyanobacterial communities from the Joint Genome Institute, California, USA - FECB-27 (SPAdes) (version 2) | ecosystem: Environmental > Aquatic > Thermal springs > Hot (42-90C) > Microbial mats...
TGAAGAAGCCCGACGGCAGCGTGGACATCGTGAACACCGGCGCCGCCGGCACGCCGCTGACGACCGCCGACACGGCGCTGCTGACGGTCGACGTCTGGGAACACGCCTACTACATCGACTACCGCAATCTGCGTCCCAAGTTCGTCGAGACCTTCCTGGCCAAGCTGGTCAACTGGGACTTCGCCGAAAAGAACTTCGGCTGAGATCGACGAGGGGCACCATCGCGGTGCCTTCATGAAAAAGCCCCGCGACGCGGGGCTTTTTGTTGGGCCAACCGAAATCGGTCGGCGGTGCGCGGCCTGCGAGGGGACTCAGCGCTTGCCCGCGGCGAACAACTCGCCGGTGATCTTCGCGCCCTTCTTGATGTTCTTCTTCTTGAACCAGCCCTGGTTCATTTCGAGCACGTACTTCACGGGCTCCTCGGAGCAATGCGAGTCGTCGGTCTGCGGCTTCATGTCGGCCAGATTGACGATGCGGCCGTCCTCGGCCACGAAGGCGGCCGTCAGCGGCAGCAGCGTGTTGCGCATCCAGAAGCACTGGGTGGCGGGCTGCTCGAACACGAAGATCATGCCTTCGGCCTGCGGCATCTCCTTGCGGAACATCAGGCCGACCTGGCGCTCGACCGGCGCCTGGGCGATCTGCGCATCGATGGTGTACAGGCCGATCGACAGCTTGGTGCGGGCGAGGTTGGTTTGGGGTTCCTGCTGGGCGTGGGCCGGAGCGAGCAGGGCGGCGGAAGCGGCGACGGAGAAGGCCAACAGGGCGGCAAAACGCTGGAGCATCGGGGTTCTTTCAGACTCTTCCATACAAAGAAGGCCGTGCCCGGCCCCATGAAAAAAGCCCGCGGAAGCGGGCCTGGCGGGCATGGCCTGTGAAGGCGGCTAGCTTACGCCTTCTTGGTGGCGACGTGGGCCTTGGCGACCTTGCGAGCCTTGTGCTTCTTGGCGGCGGCGTGCTTCTTGGCCGGCGCCTTGGCCTTGGTGGCGGCAGCGGCGGGAGCTGCTGCGGCGGGTTCGGGTTGTTGGGCAAAGGCACCGAATGCGACAAGACCGGCGACCAGGGCAGCGAACAGCTTCTTCATGACAAATCCTTTGAGATTGTTAGATATGGACCACCTCCCTGTGGAGGTGCGTGTTCAACGGAAAGCATTCGTTGCGGTTGACAGTGCGGGCCCTGGAAGAGTGAGCAAAGAATGAGGGCGAAAAAAAAGCGCCCCGATGGAGCGCTTTCTTTCAAGAGGACGAATCCTTAGTTGGGCGTGCCGCCTTGGGTCGACTTGCGCTTCACGCTGCCGTCCTTGTTGCGACGACGTTGGTCGCGGCTTTCAGCGCGCTTCTCGCCGGAGGTAGCAGCCTTGTCGGTGCCGATGGCGCCGCCTTCGGGCGTCTTGGCGATGTCGCCAGCGGGAGCGGCCACCTTGCCAGCGGGACGTGCGTCCTTACGGGCTTCAGCGCGTTGTTGCGCCTTGCTGTTGCTGGCGTTCCCTTGCTCGGGGGTGGTGCCAGCCGGGTTTTGGGCATAGGCGCCGGCTGCGAACAGGCCAGCGATCATGACTGCGAGAAGTTTGCTCATTGATGGATTCCTCTATCGAGAATTGGTTGGAAACGCCTCCCGGCGAGCAGAAGGTCAGGCACTAACGAGGCCGGCGGCCCGCAGGTTGACAAACGCCCACTGATGGGTTGCGTCTAAAATGTACAGCGATTTGTTCGCGGGCTGTACAGCGAATCCCCCTCGCTGTCTGAATTCGCAGACAGTCGTCACCGAATTACTTCCACTCCGGAGTCTTCCTCCCCTCATGTCCAGCTACCAGCACATCAAAGTCCCGACCGAAGGCCAGAAGATCACGGTCAACGCCGACAACTCGCTCAATGTGCCCGACCAGCCGATCATTCCCTTCATCGAAGGCGACGGCACTGGACTGGACATCACGCCCGTGATGCTGAAGGTGGTGGATGCTGCGGTGGCCAAGGCCTACGGCGGCAAGAAGAAGATCCACTGGATGGAAGTCTATGCCGGCGAAAAGTCGACCAAGGTCTACGGTCCCGATGTCTGGCTCCCCGAAGAAACGCTGCACGCCGTCCGTGACTACGTCGTTTCGATCAAGGGCCCGCTGACCACCCCCGTCGGCGGCGGCATCCGTTCGCTGAACGTTGCGCTGCGCCAGGAACTCGACCTCTACGTCTGCCTGCGCCCCATCCAGTACTTCGAAGGCGTGCCCAGCCCGGTGCGCGAGCCGCACAAGACCAACATGGTCATCTTCCGCGAGAACTCGGAAGACATCTACGCCGGCATCGAGTTCGAAGCCGAGAGCGACAAGGCCAAGAAGCTCATCAAGTTCCTGCAAGAGGAAATGGGCGTCAAGAAGATCCGTTTCCCCGACACCTCGGGCATCGGCGTCAAGCCGGTGTCGAGGGAAGGCACCGAGCGCCTGGTGCGCAAGGCGCTGCAATACGCGATCGACAACGACAAGTCGAGCGTCACGCTGGTGCACAAGGGCAACATCATGAAGTTCACCGAAGGCGGCTTCCGTGACTGGGGCTACGCCCTGGCCCAGAAGGAATTCGGTGCCGAACTCATCGACGGCGGCCCGTGGATGAAGTTCAAGAGCCCGAAGAGCGGCAAGGACATCACCGTCAAGGACAGCATCGCCGACGCGTTCCTGCAGCAGATCCTGCTGCGTCCCGCCGAGTACAGCGTCATTGCCACGCTCAACCTCAACGGCGACTACGTGTCCGACGCGCTGGCCGCACAGGTCGGTGGCATCGGCATCGCCCCGGGCGCGAATCTGAGCGACACCGTCGCCATGTTCGAAGCCACCCACGGTACCGCGCCCAAGTACGCCGGCAAGGACTACGTGAACCCCGGTTCCGAAATCCTCTCGGCCGAAATGATGCTGCGCCACATGGGCTGGAAGGACGCCGCCGACCTGATCATCAGCGCGATGGAAAAGTCGATCGCCAGCAAGAAGGTCACCTACGACTTCGCCCGCCTGATGGACGGCGCCACGCAAGTGAGTTGCTCGGGCTTCGGCCAGGTGATGATCGACAACATGTGATCCTGCCCTCGGCGTTCTCGAACGCCGAAGCGACAGTCACAAGCCCCCGAGGTTCTCGCGAGCCTCGGGGGCTTTTTCTTTGCCGCGCGGGTCTCTTTTGACGGTCCGGAAAGACTCGTTGGAGGCAAAGATCACGGACAGGGTGATGCCTACGCGCATTTAACTATTGCTGAAAACTGGGGACGAAAAAACACGCTACTGCCTCGACAGAATCGTGCGCATCGAGGATCAGGGAGCGCACGATGAGGGGCAGGAAGAAGTCGCGATCGATGCCGCCATGCGCGCAAGCCGCGTATCGCTTCGCGCAGGCATGCACGTCGTGCGGGCGAGGGGATGGCCAGCCATGACCTTGTCCCGCCGAGCACTGTTCCTGAAGCTCGACCCCACGCTGTTTCGTGCGATCGAATCGGCGACGGCATTCGCGAAGCTGCGCGGCAATCCGCATGTCGAACTCGTGCACTGGCTGCATCAGCTTCGGCAGGCCGGCGATGGCGACCTGCATCGCCTGTGCCATCACCATCGCATCAGCCTGCCACTGCTCGACAAGGGTTTTGCCGCGGCCTTGTCGTGCCTGCCCGCCGGTACTTCGTCGTTGAGCGACTTCTCGCACCACATCGAAGCGGCGATCGAGCGCGCCTGGCTCTTGTCCAGTCTCGAGTTCGGCAGCCGTTGCATCCGTGGAGTGCAACTGATGAGCGCGTTGTTGCAGACCCCGGAGCTTCGGCGTGTGCTGTTCGAGATCTCGCCCGCATTTCGCGCCCTGGCGATCGAACGGCGGCCCGATGAACTGCTCGCGCTCGTGAAGGGGTCACCCGAAGAAGCGGAAGGACCTCGCGATGGCTCGGACACCGTGCCGGTGTTTCCCGGCGATGCCGCTCTCGCGATGGCACCAGCCATCTCGGCTGCGTCCGCGCTGGCCATCTACTGCACCGACCTCACCGAGCATGCACGCGCGGAGCGGATCGATCCCGTCATCGGCCGTGGCCGGGAGATCGCCGCCATGGTCGACATCCTGTTGCGTCGGCGCCAGAACAACCCTTTGCTCACCGGCGAGGCCGGCGTAGGTAAGACCGCGGTCGTCGAGGGGCTCGCGCTGGCGATCGCCAAGGCCGAGGTCCCGCCGAAGTTGCGCCATGCGCGGCTGCTGAGCCTCGACGTCGGCGCACTGTTGTCCGGTGCCGGCGCGCATGGCGAGTTCGAGCACAGGCTCGAGGCGTTGCTACAGGAAGCGACGCAGTCGACTCGGCCGGTGATCCTGTTCATCGAGGAGTTGCATGCGTTGGTCGGCGCAGGTGACCGGGATGCAGCGGGAGATACCGCCAATCTCCTGAGGTCGGTTTTTGCGCGCGGTGCGTTGCGCGTCATCGGCGCCACCAATCGGCGCGAATGCAGGCGTCACGTCGAACAGGATCCGGCGCTCGCGCGCCGCTTCCAGGTGCTGCAGATCATGGAGCCGCAGGCGGCTGACGCCATCGACATGGTGCGGGGATTCGCCGCCACCTTCGCCGTGCACCATGGCGTGACCGTGCTCGACGAAGCGGTGCGCGCCGCCGTCGTGCTATCGCATCGCTACCTGCCTGCGCGGCAGTTGCCCGACAAAGCCATCAACCTGCTCGACACGGCCTGTGCGCGCGTGGCCATGTCGCTGCATGTGCCGCCACCGGCCGTGACGTGCCTGCGGCAGCGGATCGCGGCGCTCGCCGTCGAGGTCGGGCTGCTGCGCGACGAAACCAGGATGGCCCGGGGTTGCGAGACCCGGCTGGCACGGCTGATCGCGGTGCGCGATTCGCTCGAGCAGATCCGCGATGAGCTCAGGGCGCAGAAGAACAAGTGGCGGGGGGAGAAGGCGCTGGTCCGGCAGATCCAGGCGCTGAGGGTAGAAGAAAGAACGGAGGGGGAGGGTGAGCCGGACCATCTTCCGCACCTCGATTCATCGGTGCTCGAGCAGGAGCTTCAAGGCCTTCAGCAAGACACGCCGCAGGTCTTTCTCCAGGTCGACGAAGCCGTGGTCGCGAAGATCGTCGCCGAGTGGACCGGGATCCCCACCGGGCGGTTGCTCACCGACGAGGCCCTGGCCGTGCTTCAGCTGCGGCAGGTGCTCGAGCAGCGCGTGCTCGGCCAAGCGGGTGCGCTCGACATCATCGCGCGGCGCATCCAGGCGGCGCACGCGCGATTCACGGATCCGTGCAAGCCCGCTGGCGTGTTCCTGCTGGTTGGGTCTCCCGGTGTTGGCAAGACCGAAACGGCGCTGGCCTTGGCCGAGGCGATGCACGGCGGCGAGCAGAGCCTCATCACCCTGAACATGAGCGAGTTTCGGGAGCCGCACAGCGTGGCGATGCTCCGGGGCGCGCCTTCGGGCAGCGTCGGATACGGGGAGGTCGGCGTGCTCACGGAGGCCGTTCGCCGCCGGCCCTATGGCGTCGTGCTGCTGGCCGAGGTCGAGAAGGCCCATCCCGATGTGCACGAACTCTTCTGCCAGGTGTTCGACCAGGGATGGCTGGAGGACGGCGAAGGACAACGCGTCGACTTTCGCCACACCACGATCCTGCTCACCAGCAGCGTCGGCTCGGCCTTCATCGAGCACGCCTGCAGGAACCCGGCGGCGATGCCCTCGGCCGACGCCTTGTGTTCAGGCCTGGCGGTACCGTTACGCCGCGTCTTTTCCGCCGCCTTTCTCGACCGCGTGACGGTGGTGCCGTACCTGCCGCTGTCGACGCCGGTCATGGCCGGCATCGCCGCGCTGCATCTGCAGCGCATCGCGGACCGGATGGGCGAGCAGCATGGCATCGATCTGAGCTACGCGGACGATCTCGTCGCTCATGTCATCGGGCGATGCCGGGTCCACGACACCGGCGCGCGGCAACTCGTCGCGTTCATGGAGCAGCAGCTGTTGCCGGTCCTGTCGGGGCACTGGCTCGACGCACTGCGGGACAAGCGCGAGATCGTCCGCATGCATGTGAGCCTCCGAAGCCATGGCGCCGAGATGCTTGCGGACGGATCGCCAGGCGGTGCCGGGAAACGCATCGCCTGCCACATCGAGTACGCCTGAGGTGTTTTTCACCTGTGACCATCCCCTGGCTTGAATTTCAACCAGGCATGGCATACATCTGCAGGCGGATTGCTACGGATTTCCGTTGAAAACGGATGCCTGAACCCAGGCGGCTGTCAGGTGGCGACCCGAGGCGGCGTCGAATCGGTTGGCGAGCGCTGCGCCGACGCACCCGAACCGCGTCAGTTGGAACAGTTTGGCAAGCCATTTTCGTCTTCGACGGGGCGCCGCTGCAGGGGGCATTCCGCTGGCGCACCTCGCCGGTGCCGGCCGTGCGGCCTGCCGAAGTTGTTGCAAGTGCACCCCCGGGGCTTGTCAATGCTCTGGCCGATGGGTGAGAGGGCGAGCTTGCCGGGGTGATGTTTGAGGACAGGACGCAAGGAGGCGAGGGCCGCGAGGCAGGTGGTGGAAGAGGTCATTCGGCCCGATAGGCGCGGCGAAAAACGCGCAAGCGCTCCCGGGCTGTGGAGCCCATTCCGGCCCAGAACCCCGGCTGCAAGACCTCGGCGCCAAGGAAATCACCGATCTCCCAACGGAACCGCCGCCCGCCGAACACGCCCAAAGGCCCAAATTGCCAGTCCCCCGAAAGCCTGTTCTGTGGAATATCCGCGCTGGATATCGTCAAAATCCGTTGAACGGATTTTTAACGGCGTATGAGACGCAAGCCTCTTGATTTGTCGAATTCTCGCCACCAGCTTTTCCCGAGCCGGCACGGCGCTTGCACGCTCTATAGAATCTTTTTCATGGCAACGAGAATTCCTTCGACCCCTCCCACGCCACCGGTGCGCAAACCGGCGCGAGACGACGGAGATTCGGTCGTCCTCGAGCGGCGTCCGCAGAAAACGGCGCCTCCCCAGATGTACCAGGTGGTCATGCTCAACGACGACTACACGCCCATGGAGTTCGTGGTCGTCGTCTTGCAGGAGTACTTCAGCAAGGACCGCGAAAGCGCCACCCAGATCATGCTCAAGATCCACCTCGATGGCCGCGGCGTCTGTGGGGTCTATTCCCGCGACATGGCGGCCACCAAGGTCAACCAGGTGATGGAGGCGGCCAAGCAGGCAGGGCATCCTTTGCAATGTGTCAGCGAACCCGTGGAATGAACCTGTTGATTTAGGCAAGCTCCAACCCATCTGAGAACTTATTTACAGCAAGGCAAAAAGGAAATCACATGATTGCCCAGGAACTGGAAGTCAGCTTGCACATGGCCTTCGTCGAGGCCCGGCAACAGCGCCACGAGTTCATCACCGTGGAGCATTTGCTGCTCGCTTTGCTGGACAACCCGAGCGCCGCGGAAGTTCTGCGCGCCTGCTCGGCCAACGTCGACGACCTGCGGGCGTCGCTCACCAACTTCATCAAGGACAACACGCCCCAGGTGGCGGGTACCGACGATGTGGACACCCAGCCCACGCTGGGCTTCCAGCGCGTGATCCAGCGCGCCATCATGCACGTGCAGTCCACCGGCAACGGCAAGAAGGAAGTCACCGGCGCCAACGTGCTAGTCGCGATCTTCGGCGAGAAGGACTCGCACGCGGTCTACTACCTGCACCAGCAGGGCGTGACCCGCCTCGACGTGGTGAACTTCATCGCCCACGGCATCAAGAAGAGCGATCCGCCGGAAGCCGTCAAGGGCAACAGCGAAGCCTCCTCGAACGAGAGCGAAGAGGGCGGCGGCGAGAAGAACGAGAAGGCCTCGCCGCTCGAACAGTTCACGCAGAACCTCAATCAGATGGCCAAGGACGGCAAGATCGATCCGCTGATCGGCCGCGAGTACGAGGTCGAGCGCGTGATCCAGATCCTGTGCCGCCGGCGCAAGAACAACCCGCTGCTGGTCGGCGAGGCCGGCGTGGGCAAGACGGCGATCGCCGAGGGCCTGGCATGGCGCATCACGCAGGGCGACGTGCCCGAGATTCTGGCCGAGTCGAACGTGTTCTCGCTCGACATGGGCGCGCTGCTCGCGGGCACCAAGTACCGCGGCGACTTCGAACAGCGCCTGAAGGGCGTGCTCAAGTCGCTCAAGGACAAGCCGAACGCGATCCTGTTCATCGACGAGATCCACACGCTGATCGGTGCCGGCGCGGCCTCGGGCGGCACGCTCGACGCGTCGAACCTGCTCAAGCCGGCGCTCTCGAGCGGCCAGCTCAAGTGCATTGGCGCGACCACCTTCACCGAATACCGCGGCATCTTCGAGAAGGATGCGGCCCTGTCGCGTCGTTTCCAGAAGGTCGACGTGGTCGAGCCCTCGGTGCAGGAAACCGTCGACATCCTCAAGGGCCTGAAGTCGCGCTTCGAGGAACACCATGGCGTGAAGTACGCGGTGGCCGCACTGCAGGCCGCCGCCGAACTGAGCGCCAAGTACATCAATGACCGTCACCTGCCCGACAAGGCGATCGACGTCATCGACGAAGCGGGCGCGGCCCAGCGCATCCTGCCGGCGAGCAAGCGCAAAAAGACCATCAGCAAGACCGAGGTCGAGGAAATCGTCGCGAAGATCGCGCGCATTCCCCCGGCCAACGTCAGCAACGACGACCGCGGCAAGCTGCAGACGATCGAGCGCGACCTCAAGAGCGTGGTGTTCGGCCAGGACAAGGCACTCGAGGTGCTGGCCTCGGCCGTCAAGATGGCGCGTTCGGGCCTGGGCAAGGGCGACAAGCCGATCGGCTCGTTCCTGTTCTCGGGTCCCACGGGCGTCGGCAAGACCGAAGCGGCCAAGCAGCTTGCCTACATCATGGGCATCGAGCTGATCCGCTTCGACATGTCGGAGTACATGGAGCGTCACGCGGTGAGCCGCCTGATCGGCGCGCCTCCGGGCTACGTCGGTTTCGACCAGGGTGGTCTGCTGACCGAAGCCGTCACGAAGAAGCCGCACTCGGTGCTGCTGCTCGACGAAATCGAGAAGGCGCACCCGGACATCTTCAACGTGCTGCTGCAGGTCATGGACCATGGCACGCTGACCGACAACAACGGGCGCAAGGCCGACTTCCGCAACGTCATCATCATCATGACGACGAACGCGGGTGCCGAGACCATGAACAAGGCGACCATCGGCTTCACCAACCCGCGGCAGGCCGGCGACGAAATGGGCGACATCAAGCGCCTGTTCTCGCCCGAATTCCGCAACCGGCTGGATGCCATCGTCAACTTCAAGGCGCTCGACGAGCAGATCATCCTGCGCGTGGTCGACAAGTTCCTGCTGCAGCTCGAAACGCAGCTGGCCGAGAAGAAGGTCGAGGTCACGTTCACCGACAAGCTGCGCAAGCACCTGGCGAAGAAGGGCTTCGATCCGCTGATGGGCGCACGGCCGATGCAGCGCCTGATCCAGGACACGATCCGTCGTGCACTGGCCGACGAACTGCTGTTCGGCCGCCTGACCGAAGGCGGGCGCCTGGAAGTCGACCTCGACGAGAAGGACGAGGTGCTGCTCGACATCCAGCCGCTGCCGAAGAAGGAAGGCAAGTCGAAGCCCGAGGCCGAGGAAGCCGCGACCGGCTGATCCCCGCCGATCGACGGGACATTCGCCCTCAAAAGGCCGGTAGCATCGCGCTGCCGGCCTTTTTTCTTTTCCTCGGGCGGGCGCTTCAGGGATGGAAAGCGGCGTGCGGCCAGGCCGATCGCGCCTTTTCCCGATGCCTGCGGCGTCCTCGGGCCGGCCCCGACGTCCGATCGCTTCGCCTTGATCCTCCCCGAACTCAGTCCCGAATGGAAAACCGGCCTCTCCCTGGCATGGAGCGGCTACATCGCCGTGCTGTCGGTCTGGATCGTGATGCAGAAGCGCGCACCGGTGTCGACGATGAGCTGGATCCTGTCGCTGGCGCTGCTGCCGTTCGCGGGATTCGTCATCTATTACTTCCTCGGGCCGCAGCGCCTGCGCAAGCAGCGGCTCAAGCGCCTGCGCACCCGCGCGAACGCCAATGCGCAGGCCGACCTGGCGCGGCTGCGCGACGCGGCCGAGCATGCGCCACCGGCGCTGCAGCAGATGGCGCGGCTGGGCACCGCGACCTGCGGCATCCCGGTATCGAGCGCTACCGGCGTCGAGCTGCTCTCGGGCGGGGCGCGCACCTTCGACGCGATCTTCGAGGCGGTGCGCGCGGCGCGCGACCACGTGCATCTCGAGTACTACATCTTCGAGCCCGACACCATCGGCACCGCGCTGCGCGACCTGCTGGTGGCGCGCGCTGGCGAGGGCGTGAAGGTGCGCCTGCTGATCGATGCGCTGGGCTCCCAGCGCATCGGCCGCAAGTTCATGGCGCCGATGCTGGCCGCGGGCGTGCAGGTGGCGCTGTTCCACGACACCAAGATCGGCCGCCGCCTACGCCCGGTGACCAACTATCGCACCCACCGCAAGATCGTGGTGTGCGACGGCCGCGTGGGCTTCACCGGCGGCGTCAACATCACGGACGAGGAAGACAAGCGCACCCGTCCCGACGCCTACCACGACGTGCACCTGCGCGTGGAAGGCAGTGCCGTGCGCTGGCTGCAGACCACCTTCATGGAGGACTGGACCTATGCCACCGGCGAGGACCTGCACAGCTTCGGCGACGGGCTCGACGCCATGCTGCCCAAGGTGGAGGCCGGCGAGATCCCGGTGCAGATCGTCACCAGCGGGCCCGACAACACGCTCGAGGCCATCCACCGCATGCACGTCGAGGCGATCCACAACGCCAACCATCGCGCCTGGCTCACCACGCCGTACTTCGTGCCCGGCGAGCCCGCGCTGATGGCGCTCACCAGCGCCGCGCTGCGCGGCGTCGACGTGCGGCTGCTGGTGCCGCGGCGCAGCGACTCTGCCATCGTGAGCGCCGCCGCGCGCTCCTACTTCGACGAACTGATCGCCGCCGGCGTGAAGGTGTGGGAGTACAAGGCGCGCATGCTGCACTCCAAGACGCTGGTGGTCGACGACGACTGCGCGATGATCGGCACCGCGAATTTCGACAACCGCAGCTTCCGGCTCAACTTCGAGGTCTGCGCCGTGGTTTATGGTCCGGCCCTGGCCCGGCCGCTGGCGGCGCAGTTCGAGACCGATCTGCACAGCTCGGCCGCGGTGCGCGCGCACCGGCCGCAGCCTTTCTGGCAACGGCTCGGCGACTCGATCGCGCGGCTGTCGTCGCCGCTGCTCTGAGGCCGGGCGCCGTACCCGGTATTCGCTTTCGCTTTCCCACAACGACATGACCGCTCAAACCTTCCTCTGGCACGACTACGAAACCTTTGGCGCCGTGCCGCGCCGCGACCGGCCCTCGCAGTTCGCCGCCATCCGCACCGACGCGGCGCTCAACGAGATCGGCGAGCCGCTGATGATCTATTGCAAGCCCGCGCCCGACTACCTGCCGAGTCCCGAGGCCACGCTGATCACCGGCATCACGCCGCAGTTGTGCCTCGAACGCGGCCTGCCCGAGCACGAGTTCGCGGCGCAGATCGAGCGCGCCTTCTCGCAGCCCGGCACCATCGGCGTGGGCTACAACACCATCCGCTTCGACGACGAGGTCACGCGCTTCCTGTTCTGGCGCAACCTCATCGATCCCTATGCGCGCGAGTGGCAGAACGAATGCGGCCGCTGGGACCTGCTCGACGTGGTGCGCCTGACCTATGCGCTGCGGCCCGACGGCATCCAGTGGCCGAAGAAGGAGGACGGCAGCGCCAGCTTCAAGCTCGAGGACCTCGCCAAGGCCAACGGTCTGCTGCACGAGTCGGCGCACGATGCGCTGTCGGACGTGCGTGCCACCATCGCGCTGGCTCGGTTGATCCGCAACGCGCAGCCCAAGCTGTTCGATTTCGCCTTCGCGTTGCACCGCAAGGACCGCGTGGCCAGCGAGCTCGGCCTGCCGGCGGTGCGCGAGACCGCGAAGCCCTTCCTGCACGTCTCGGGCATGTTCCCGGCCGAGCGCGGCTGCCTGGCCGTGATGTGGCCGCTGGCCAGCCATCCCACCAACAAGAACGAGCTGTTGGCCTGGGACCTCGCGCACGACCCGAGCGAGCTGCGCGACCTCGACGCCGACACCGTGCGCCTGCGCATGTTCACGCGCGCCGCCGAACTGCCCGAAGGCGTGGTGCGGCTGCCGATCAAGGGCGTGCACCTCAACAAGTCGCCGATGGTGGTGGGCAACCTGCGGACGCTGGCGGCACCCATGGCCGAGCGTTGGGGCATCGACCTCGACACGGCCATGCGCCATGCCGCGATCGCGCGCGACCTGCCCGACATGAGCGCGATCTGGGCCAGGGTCTACGAACGGCCGAAGGAGGCGACACCCGATGTCGACGAGGACCTCTACGGCGGCTTCGTCGGCAACGGCGACCGGCGCCGGCTCAACCAGCTGCGCGCGCTCTCGCCGGCCGAGCTCGCCAAGGACCGCACCGGTTTCGACGACGGGCGGCTCGAGGAGATCGTGTTCCGCTACCGCGCGCGCAACTGGCCCGAGACGCTGAGCGAGGAAGAGACGCAGCGCTGGGAAGAGCACCGCGCGGCGCGGCTGTTCGAGGGCGAGGGCGGCGCCCGCACGGTCGAGGGCCTGTTCGCCGAGATCGATGCGCTGTCCGAGACGGTGGACGAGCAGGGCGAGGAACTGCTGGGCGCGCTCTACGACTACGCCGACGCGATCGCGCCGTCGCGCTGAGCCTGCGGGGGCGTTCATGCCGATGCCGTCGACGCGACGATTCCCACGGGGGCTCGCAGCCGCGATGCTGGCGCTGTCTCTGGCGGGATGCGGCTCGCTCCCCGCATCGCCAAGTGCAGCGGCCTGCGCCCCAGGCCTCTCGCCCTTCGAGCGCGACACCCTCTATTTCGGCCGCGCCATCCCCACCGGCGGCCAGGTGTCCGAGGCCGAGTGGCTGCGCTTCCTCGACGGCACCGTGACCCCGGCCTTCCCGCAGGGCCTCACCGTGATCGACGCCGTGGGCCAGTGGCGCGGCGAGGCGGGCGCGGTGGTGCGCGAGCCCTCGAAGATCGTGGTGCTGCTGCATCCGCGCGACGACAAGGCCGACGCGGCCATCGCCCAGGTCATCGCGGCCTACCGCCAGGCTTTCGCCCAGGAGGCCGTGCTGCAGGAAAGGCAGGCCGTCTGTGTCCGGTTCTGAACAGAAGACTGCAGCGGATGTCGTCCGGCGGCTGGTGCCGGCCGACGCGGTGGCCTATCGCGCGCGCATGCTCGATGCCTACGAGCGGCATCGCAGCGCCTTCACCTCGACGACGGCCGAGCGCGGCGCCTTGCCGTTGCGCTGGTGGGAAGAGCGGCTGGCGCCGGGCGACGACACGGCCGACGTGGTCTACGGTGCCTTCGACGCCAGCGGGCTGGTCGGCGCGGCCGGCCTGAGCTTCGAGCGGCGCGAGCGCGCGCGGCACAAGGCGACGCTGTTCGGCATGTCGGTGGCCGAATCGGCCCGGCAGGCGGGCTTCGGCCGCCGGCTGGTGCTGGCGCTGCTGGACCACGCTCGCCAGCGACCGGGCCTGCGCCTGGTGCAGCTCACCGTGACCGAAGGCAACGATGCCGCCCAACGGCTCTACGAACGCTGCGGCTTTCAGCCCTTCGGCGTCGAACCGCTGGCGATCGCGCTCGACGGCCAGCTGCTGGGCAAAGTGCACATGTGGTGCGACTTGCTGCAGCCCGGCCACTCGCCAAGCTGAGCCCGGGGCGGGGCGGCTTCGCCCGGCTGCTACGATCCGCGGCCTTCTCGCTGCCGGACCGCGCCATGCGGCCTTCGTTTCGCCGAACCAGCCCGAATGCCCCAAGCCTCCACCACCGATCTCTTCCTGGGCCCGAACGGCCTGCTGCGCCGTCATGCGCTCGGCCTTGGCGTGGCGACACTCGCGGGCGTCGGCGGCAGCGCCGCGACGGTCGCGCTGCTCGCGCTCATCAACCGCATGCTGCACGCCGAGGGCGGACTGGCCTCGGGCCTGGCGCTGGCCTTCGTGGGCCTCGCACTGCTCACGCTGGTCGGGCGCGTGCTTTCCGACGCGCTCACCAACCGCATCGGGCAGGACATCCTGCGCAGCCTGCGGACCCGGCTCGCGCAGCGGATCCTCGCGGCGCCCATCGACGAGCTCGAGCGCTTCCGCACTCACCGGCTGACGCCCGTGCTGACGCACGACATCGGCATGGTGAGCGGCCTGTGCCTGGGCCTGCCGATGACGGTGGTCTCCGCGACCATCGTGCTCGGTTGTCTGGGCTGGCTGGTCTGGCTCTCGTGGCAGCTCGCGGCGCTGCTGGCCGTGGTGATGGCGGGCGGCATCGCGATCCACCGGCTGGCGCTCGAACGTGCCATCGCGGGCTTCGACGCGGCGCGCGAGGGCGAGGACGCGTTGCACAAGGCCTGGCGCCGGCTCGGCGACGCGGCCAAGGAACTGCGCCTGAGCCGCGGCCGTCGCGCGCAGGTCTACCAAGGCGAGATCCTGCGCAGCGTCGACGACATCCGCCAGGCCAGCGTGAAGGCCGGCGATGCCTTCTCGTTCGCGCACGAGGCCGGCTCGGCGCTGTACTTCCTGTTCATCGCCGTGGTCTTCGGCGCGGCTCGGTTCTGGAACCTGTCGGCCGAGGCGCTCAGCGGCTTCGTGCTGGCGCTGCTCTACCTCAAGGGGCCGATGGACCAGGTGCTGGGCTTCCTGCCGTTCTTCGCGCGGGCGCGCGTGGCGCTGGGCCGGGTCGCCGAACTGACCGAGCGCTTCGAGAGCCCGGAACCCGGGCTGGCCGATGCGGTCGTAGGCACGGGGGCGCGCCCGGCCTTCGCCGAGGCCATCGCGCTCAGCGGCATCCGCTACGCCTTCGCGCCCGCGGAAGCCGAGGAGGGCGCGCAAGCCGCGCAGGTCGCCGCGCCGTTCGCCTTCGGCCCGATCGACCTGCGCATCGCGCGCGGCGAGATCCTCTTCATCGCGGGCGACAACGGCTCCGGCAAGACCACCTTCCTCAAGCTGCTGACCGGCCTCTACCTGCCGCAGTCCGGCACGCTGACGGTCGATGGCGAGGCGGTGACCGACGCCAGCCGCGACACCTACCGCCAGCTGTTCTCGCCGGTGCTCTCGGACTTCCACCTGTTCGAGGCGCTGACCGACGAGCCCGGCCTCACGCACGCGCAGCGCGACGACCTCGCGCGCGCCGGCCTGGCGCGGCTCGCGCTCGAGGGCAAGGTGGCGGTGAACGACGGCGCCTTCAGCACCATCGACCTCTCGACCGGCCAGCGCAAGCGGCTCGCGCTGGTGCATGCCTGGGTCGAGGCGCGGCCCGTGATGGTGTTCGACGAATGGGCGGCCGACCAGGATCCGAGCTTTCGCCACCAGTTCTACACCGAGCTGCTGCCGGAACTGCGCGCCAAGGGCCACACGCTGGTCGTCATCTCGCACGACGACCGCTACTTCGGCGTGGCCGACCGCGTCGTGCACTTCCGCGACGGGCGCATCGCCGCCGCCTGAGCTTCAGGAGGCCTGGCCCTCGACCGCGGGCAGCGCGCTGAGGTCCTGCGACCAGTCGAGCGCCGAGCGGCACCATTGCCGGCGCCGCGGCGGCAGCAGCGCGCGCTGCGCCAGCGGGCCGATGCGCAGCGAGTAGGCCGGCGGCGTGTCGCTGTCCGCGCTCGATGCGATCGGCGTGCCGCAGTGCTCGCAGAAGCTCTGGCGCCGGCGCGTGCCGCTCTCGGCCGTCTTCACGTAGACCTTCGGCGTGCCCGCGAGCAGCCGGAAGCTAGGGCCTGTTAACACTATCCAAGGGGTCGCGTTGCCCCGCAAAGGGGCTGGATGCAAGGCGCCCGCGCGCAGCAAGGCTGGCGCCTTGCAAGCGCGGGCAACGCCGCAGACGGCCCCTTTGCGGGGCAACCCGGAGGGAAGCTCGCCAGAGCCCGCCCCTCGGCGTTGCGCTCCTAGCGTGTGCGGACGCACACGCGTCGTCACGCGCCTTGATGGGCGGGCTTTGGCGAGCTTCGCGACCCCTTGCATAGTGTTAACAGGCCCTAGTGCGCGCGCCATGTCCGAGCGGCGCGCGGGCTCAAGGCGGGTCGTCGAGCAGCACCGCCCCCGGCCCCTCGGCGCCCAGCCTGTCGCCGGGATTGCGCAGCGGGCAGTCGGTCATCGACAGGCAGCCGCAGCCGATGCATTCGCCGAGGTCGTCGCGCAGCCGGGTCAGCACGCGGATGCGCGCGTCGAGCTCGTCGCGCCAGTGCGCGGACAGCGCCTTCCACTGCGCGGCATTGAGGATGCGTCCCTCGGGCAACCGCGACAGCGAATCGCGGATGGTCTCGAGCGGAATGCCCGTGCGCTGCGCCACGCGGATCACCGCGATGTGGCGCAGCACCTCGCGCGGATAGCGGCGCTGGTTGCCCTCGCTGCGCCAGCCCTTGATCAGCCCCTTCGATTCGTAGAAGTGCACCGTCGAGACGGCGACGCCGCTGCGCCGGGCGACCTCGCCGACGGTCAGGACCTTGGCGGGCTCGGCGGGATGGTTCTCTGGCATGGCGGAAAGGCTCGGAGTCGGATCGGCGTCTTATAGGCGATAGGAGCGATGTGGTGCTCAGCCGCCGAGCTGCCGCCGCAGGTGGCTCGCGATCGCCGCCGCGAGCAATCCGCCGATGATGGAGACGTGCTCGAGCGCGAAGTACAGCGACAGCGTGGCGCGCGGCTCGGGGAGCGACCAGAAGCGATGCACGATCGCGATCGTGAGCAGCAGGAACACCGAGAGCGCGCCGGCGCCCAGCCACACGGCGCGGTCGACCAGCAGCAGCAGCGAGCCGGCCAGCAGCACGAAGATGGTGGCGACATTGAAGGCCCAGGCCGGCTCGAGGCCCGCCGCGCGCATCTCGCCCACTCCCCCCGCGAAGTTCAGCGCCTTGGCAAGACCCGACGCGGCAAAGACCACGGCAAGAAGTATCCGGGCGGCCAGCCACAGCAGTTGGCTTTCCAACGCGGCATCGATCCACGACCTCATCAACATAGCTCCTGATTTCGGCGGGACATTCGTTGCCGCCATGGGTTCATCGGTGAAGCCCACGCGGGTATTCGGGTGAGCGCGGCGGACTGTAAAACCTCAACCAAACTTGAGGTCAAGCGCTGTCGGCAGGGAGCGGAATGGCCGGGTGCGCTACGCTCGCGCCCTGCGCGTCGCAACTGAGAAAGAAGCGGCGGCGCCCAAAGACATCGAATGACACCGAACGAGAACCCAGAAAACGCCGGGCCCGGGCCCGATCCAGTGCAAGGCCCTGAAGCGCTTCAGGCGCTCGAGGCGATGCGCCTGTCTGTCGCGCCGATGATGGACTGGACCGACCGCCACTGCCGCTACCTGCACCGCCTGCTGAGCCGCCACGCGCTGCTCTACACCGAGATGGTGACGACCGGCGCGCTGGTGCATGGCGATGTGCCGCGGCACCTGCGCTTCAACGCCGAGGAGCATCCGCTGGCGCTGCAGCTCGGCGGCAGCGAGCCGGCCGATCTCGCGCACTGCGCGAAGCTCGGCGAGCAATGGGGCTACGACGAGATCAATCTCAACTGCGGCTGCCCGAGCGAGCGCGTGCAGCGCGGCGCCTTCGGTGCCTGTCTGATGAACGAGCCGCAGCTGGTGGCCGACTGCGTGAAGGCGATGGTCGACGCGAGCAGCGTGCCGGTGACGGTGAAGCACCGCATCGGCATCGACAAGATCGAGAGCTACGAGTTCGTGCGCGACTTCGTGGGGCAGGTCAGCGAGGCCGGTTGCAAGACCTTCATCGTGCATGCGCGCAATGCCTGGCTCAAGGGCCTGAGCCCCAAGCAGAACCGCGAGATCCCGCCGCTGCGCTACGCGCTGGTGCACCGGCTCAAGCACGACTTTCCGGCGCTGAAGTTCTCGATCAACGGCGGCATCACGCTCAATGCGCAGGTGCACGAGCACCTGCGGCTGCTCGACGGGGTGATGGTGGGGCGCGAGGCGTACCACAACCCGTGGTGGCTGGCCGAATGGGACGCGGAGTTCTTCGGCGCGGCGCCCTCGGAACGCACGCGCGAGGAGGTCGAGACCCTGATGTGCGACTACATGGTGCGCGAGGCGGCCGAGCACGGCACGCCGTGGTCGAACATCGCGCGCCACATGCTGGGCCTGCGCAACGGGTTGCCGGGCGCGCGCCGCTGGCGCCAGGTGTGGAGCGACCACCGCATGAAGAGCAAATCGCCGCACGAGGTGATGGCGATCGCGCACGAGCCGGTGGCGCAGGCGGCCTGAGCCGCGCTCCCGCTTCTTTTCAGGCCGCCATCAGCGTGGCCTCGGGCACGTCCTCGATGGTGGTGCGGCGCAGCTCGCGGCGCTCGGCGATGTCGTAGCGCCGGCCGCGGTGCAGGGTGCTGCGGTTGTCCCACATCACGAGGTCGTGCACCTGCCATTCGTGGCGGTAGACGAACTCGCGCTGGGTCGCGTGCTCGAGCAGGTCCGACAGCCGCATGCGGGCCTCGGCCACGGGCCAGCCGACGATCTCGCGCGCATGCACGCCCACGAACAGCAGCTTGCGCCCCGAGCCCGGGTGCGTCTGCACCAGCGGCCAGGCGGCCGGCGGGATGGTCTTCTTCTGCTCGTCGGTGTAGGCCTCGTCGCCCAGCAGGATGCGCGTGTGCAGCGCGTAGTGCTCGGCGCTCAGGCCCTCGAGCTCGGCCTTGTCGCGTTCGGGCAGGGCGTCGTAGGCGGCGCGCAGGTCGGTGAACTCGGTGTTGCCGCCCCAGCTCGGCAGCACCAGCGCATGCAGCATCGAATAGGCGGCGCGCGGGTTCTGGAACGAGCTGTCGCTGTGCCAGAGCTGGTTGGCGAAGTTCGAGAGGTTCTTCGGCGAATCGCGGCGCGCGACGTTGCCTTGCGCATCGACGTTCGAGATGTCGATCAGTCGCTCGTCCTCCAGCCGCTCGGGGCGCTTGAACACCTTCTTGAGGCCGAGGTCCAGCGGCCCGAAGGCCTTGGCGAAATCGATCTGCTGCTGGCCCGTGAGCGGCTGGCCGCGCCACACCAGCACGGCGTAGCGGTTCATCGCGGCGTTGATCTGCTTGACCTCGTCACTCGAGAGCGGCCGGGCGATGTCGATGCCGCGCGCTTCGGCGGCGAAATGCGGATGCAGGGGGGTGAGTGCTAGGGGCATGGGAAGGGTGTCCGGATGGAAAGAGGGCTCACTCGGGCTGGATGCCCGCGTCGGCGATGACGCGCGCCCAGCGCTTCATCTCCGACTGCACGAAGGCGTCGAACTGCGCGGGCGTGGAGGCGACCACCTCCATGCCCTGTTCCTCGACGCGCTTGCGCATCTCGGGGTCGAGCAGCACGCGGCGCGTGTCCGACTGGATCTTCTCGATGACGGCCGGCGGCGTGCCGTGCGGCGCGATGAAGCCCAGCAGCGCGTTGACGTGGAAGCCGGGCAGGGTCTGCGCGACGGTCGGGTAGCTGAAGCCGGGCACGGGCTTGTCGCCGAGGGTGGCGATCAGCTTCATGCGGCCGGCCTTCACGAAGGGCAGCACCGAGAGGAAGGGGTCGACCACGAGGTCGATGCGCCCGCCCATGAGTTCGGTGTGCGCGGGCGAGCTGCCCTTGAAGGGCGCGTGCAGCATGTCGAAGCCGGCCTCGCGCTTGAGCAGCTCGGCCCCCAGGTGGGTGGTGCTGCCGGCGCCGGGCGTGCCGTAGGTCAGCTTGCCCGGGTTCTTCTTCGCATAGGCGATCAGCTCGGCCAGCGTGTTGAAGGGCGCGTCGGGCCGGGCCACGATGGCCAGCTGCAGGTTGGCGATCTGGGTGATGCCCGCGATGTCCTTGAGCGTGTCGTAGGGCAGCGTCTTGCGCAGCGAGGGGTTCACCGCGAACGAGGAATTCACCATGCCGATGGTCAGCCCGTCGGGCGGCGCCTTGGCGACGAAGTCGGCACCGATGGCGGTGCCGGCGCCGGGCTTGTAGTCGACGATGACCGGCTGGCCCCAACCCTCCTGCAGCTTCATGGCGATGAGCCGGCCGACGGTGTCGGTCGGCCCGCCGGGGGCGAACGGCACGATGAGCTTCACCGGTCCCTTGGGGAATGCGGCCGGCGCGGCGGCCCGCGCGAAGCCCGGAAGGCCGGCGCCTGCCAGGAGGCCGAGGCCGGTGCCAAGGAGCTCGCGGCGGCGCGGCGACGGCGGGGAGAAGTGGGGGTTTTGTCTCGTCATCTCATTATTTTGAAACTGTGTTCCGAAATAATGATCTCCCAAAGTTCTCGCGTCAACCCGTTTTTGCTGAAAAATGGCAACAAAGATCAATCAGGGAAGCAAAGGTTTCTAAAAATGAATGACGCGATTGGCGGCAGGGAAGAGGTGAGCGCGCTCGCCAGGGGACTGGCCCTGCTGAAGGTGATCGGGATGGCGGCGGCGCCGATGGGCAATCGCGAACTGGCGGATGCGACGGGCATTCCCAAGGCGACGGTGTCGCGGCTCACGGCCACCCTGGTCGGGGCGGGCTACCTGCGGCAGTCGCAGGACAGCGAGCGTTTCAGCCTCGGGCCGGCGCTGCTCGACATGAGCAGCCGCTACCTGCGGCACTTCGACCTGCGCACGGTGGCGCGCCCGCATCTCGCGGCGCTGTCGGACTTCGCGGGCGCGAGCGTGCACATGGGCGTGCGCGACGAGCTCGACATGCTGATCATCGATTCGCTGCGCCCGCGCTCGGTGATGATCAGCTCGCGCATCGAGGTCGGCTCGCGCATGACGATCGCCACCTCGGCCGCCGGACGGGCCTACCTGGCCTCGCTCGCGGCGCCCGAGCAGGAGGCGCTGCTGGCGCAGATCCGGCAGGAAAGCGGCGAGAACTGGCCGCGCATCGAGCCGGGGCTGATCGCCAGCATCGAGGAGTACGCGCGCGTGGGCTACTGCGGCTCGTTCGGCGAATGGCATCCGCACATCCACGCGCTGGGCTTCGCGCTGCGCGGTCCGCGCGGCGAGCGCTACGCGGTGAGCTGCGGCGGCCCGGCCTACCTGCTGCCCAAGGACACCATGCTCGCGCGCGTGGCGCCGCGGCTGCTCGAGACGGCGCAGCGCATCGCGGCCGAGGCGGGCACGGTCGATCTCGATTGAGTGAAGAGAAGCGGGCCGCCGCGCGGCCCCGCGGCGAACGCTAGGCCGCCGCTTCCAGCCCGTTGCTGAAGTGCTCGCGCATGCGCGCCATGGCGGCCTCGCCGTCGCGCGCCTCGATCGCGGCCATCACCGAGCGGTGCTCGGCCAGCGATTCCCCGATCCGCCCGGCCTTGAGCAGCGAGTTGTGGCGGTTGAGCTTCATCACCTTGCGCAGGTCGGCCACCATCTGGTCGCGCCACTTGTTGTTGGCGATGGCCAAGAGGCGCATGTGGAAGCGCTCGTTGACCGCGAAGAAATGCTCGCGGTCTTCCGGTGCGGCGGCGGCCTCGAGCTCGGCATGCAGCGCGCGCAGCTCGGCGAGCTGGGCCTCGGTGGCGCGCTCGGCCACGACGCCGGCGGCATCGCTCTCGAGCAATGACAGCAGGTGGTAGACGTCGGCCAGGTCCTGCTCCGACACCTCGGTCACATAGGCGCCACGGCGCACCTTCATCGTCACCAGGCCCTCGGCGGCCAGCACCTTCAGGGCCTCGCGCAGCGGGGTGCGGCTGATGCCGTACTCCTCGGCGAGCTTGAGTTCGTCGATCCAGCTGCCCGGTTCGAGCTCGCGGCGGAAGATCCGCTGGCGCAGCAGCTCGGCCACCTCTTCATAGAGGGCGCGCGGGGTGAGGGTGACGGCGGACATGGGCGGGACTGTACTTCAAAAATCGCGTTTGAATTAATAATTATGGATCGGTTAGACTCGCGGCCGGCCTGCAAATCCCTGCGGACCCCCAGCGATTCCAGCGAATCCTTTCCTCCAGCAGCACACCCCCTGCACGACACACTGCGAAGCGGCGCCTCCATGAGCAGCAAACCCGAACCCTCCTTCAAGCCCGCCACTCTCGAGGCCTGGGCCAAGGCCGCCGCCAAGTCGGCCCCCGGCGGCGACGTCGCCGCGCTGAACTGGATCACGCCCGACGGCATCAGCGTCAAGCCGCTGTACACCGCGGCCGACCTGCAGGGCCTGAAGTACACCGACACGCTGCCGGGCTTCGAGCCCTACCTGCGCGGCCCGCAGGCCACGATGTACGCGGTGCGCCCGTGGACCATCCGCCAGTACGCGGGTTTCTCGACCGCCGAGGAATCGAACGCCTTCTACCGCAAGGCGCTGGCCGCCGGCGGGCAGGGCGTGAGCGTGGCCTTCGACCTCGCCACCCACCGCGGCTACGACAGCGACCATCCGCGCGTGACCGGCGACGTGGGCAAGGCCGGCG
>Ga0209902_100855_pt1 | contig 22334 bp, 21 predicted proteins | sample FECB27metaG_FD_188304 | JGI IMG/M metagenome (GOLD analysis project Ga0209902, IMG submission 188304) | Cyanobacterial communities from the Joint Genome Institute, California, USA - FECB-27 (SPAdes) (version 2) | ecosystem: Environmental > Aquatic > Thermal springs > Hot (42-90C) > Microbial mats...
ACAATGTCAAAGAGCATGTCTCAGTAAGAGACGCAGAAGAACCCCAGTCAACCCAAACAGCCCTTTACGAGCCGGCCAGGATCCTCGGGATCTCCAGTCCGGCAGCACAACAGTGCCGCCGTCGATGAAGATGTTCTAACCGAACCCCTTCTTTAGGTCAACACCTTTTTCGAAGAAATTTTCGAAATTGGCATCAACCCAAGCCATCACTCAGGATAAAGACAAGCTTCATTGTTCGCAGAGGATGTATTCACCTCTGCGTTTACTTGATCCGGATCGATTGCACGATCCTAAATCTTCTCTTTTCCGTCAGAGGAGCCATCAAGACTCGCCATGTATTGGCGTTCCTGGCTCTTGCCGCAGATCAGGGCCTTTCAAGACCTTTGATCGAGACCCGAACAAGCGTCGTGATCCAGAGATCGTGACAGCGTCGATGTCTATTGAGATTGAAGCTCGTCGGAACTGAATTCCGGCGGGGTTGCGGATATGTCGATTCTCAGTTGGTTTGTCAACACCGGCAACGACACTTCGGGGGCGCTTTCCGAACCCTCTTAACGAGTAAGGTAAACGGAAGCGCTGGCCCGCAGGCTTCTGTCTTGGTTGCAGGGGGATTGGAGCGGGCGATGGGAATCGAACCCACGACATTCAGCTTGGGAAGCTGACGTTCTACCTCTGAACTACGCCCGCGCGCCTTTATTCATATCCGGCCTTCTGGCGATCCGGCAAGAGGGGTCACCGGAAGTGCTTTGACAGCTTCAGCCCCTGAGCCTGGTAGTTCGAGCCAGCGCCTGCGCCGTAGAGCACCTTTGGCCGCTCGGCCATACGCTCATAGACAAGGCGTCCGACGATCTGCCCGTCTTCTAGGATGAAAGGCACGTCACGGGAGCGGACCTCGAGCACGGCACGAGCCCCCTCCCCTCCTGCCTGGGCATGGCCGAAACCCGGATCGAAGAAGCCCGCATAGTGGACTCTGAACTCGCCCACGAGAGGGTCGAAGGGCACCATCTCGGCGGCGTAATCCGGCGGCACGTGCACCGCCTCCTTGGAGGCGAGGATGTAGAATTGGCCAGGATCGAGGATCAGGGTGCGGGAGGCATCCGCATAGAGCGGCTCCCAGAAATCGGCGATGCGGCAGGAGCCCGGCTTATCAACGTCGACGAGACCAGTATGGCGCTTGGCGCGGTAGCCGATCAGGTTGTCAGAACCGAAGCCGGCGAGATCGACACTGACGGCCACACCATCCTGGATCGAGGGCTCGGCGGAGGTCACCACCCGCTCGCGCTGATGGAGCGCTAGGAGTTCCGCATCGCTCAGGCGCACTTCACCCTTACGCAGGCGCAGCTGGGACAGGCGCGTGCCCGTCCGGACCAGCACCGGGAAGGTGCGCGGCGAGATCTCGGCATAGAGCCGCCCGCGATAGCCGGCCCCAATCGTATCGAATTCCTGGCTCTGGTCGGTGATCACCCGGGTGAACACATCGATGCGGCCCGTGGAGCTCTTGGGGTTCGCGGCCGCCGAGAGATCCTGGGGTAAAGCCAGCTCCTCCTGCAGCTCCGCGATATAGACGCTGCCGGTCTCCAGGATGGCGCCGCGGCTCAGGTCGATCTCGTGGAAGCTCAGCTGGTCGAGGCGATCCTGGACCGTATGATTGCGCCCTGGCAGGAAGCTGGCGCGGACGCGATAGGCTCGACGGCCCAGTCGGAGATCCAGGCTCGCCGGCTGCACCTGGTCAGACGCGAAGGGCGTCTCCGGCCTGATGGCTCCCGCTTCCGCAAGGCGCATGATGGCATCAGCCGATTGGATCCCGTCCTTCAACGCTACCATGTCCGTCATCCGAGAGCCCTGCCCCCTAAAAGTATTGAGCCTGTCAGTATCCTCTAAGCCTTGTTACGGAATTCTCAATCGCTTTCGTCAGGCTCGTCGCGGAAGGCGTGCCAGGCTAGCGTGATGCGGGCCAGCGCGCTCATTACGGTCAACCCGGCGAAGGCGTAGGCCAGGACTGCGAAGTGCCCCGGGAGCAGGATCATGGCGATGAAGAACAGGATTGTTTCCGTGCCCTCCATGAACCCGGCGGTGAAATAGATCGACTTGATGCCCCTAACCTCGCTGCTCATCCCCCGCTTGGCGGCGACGGCCGCGAAGGCGAGGAAGCTCGCGCCATTGACATAGAAGGTGAACAGGAGAACCGCTGCCGGCAAGGCGAAGGCGCCGGGGTCACGCAGGGCGAAAGCCAACGGAATGGCTCCGTAGATGGTAAAGTCGAGAACAATATCGAGAAAGCCGCCCCGATCCGTCCGTCGGGTCGAGCGGGCGATCGCACCGTCAAGCCCGTCGAGGAGCCGGTTGAGGCCGAACAGGACGAGAGCCGCAACATCAAGCTCGAAAGTAATCATGAGGGCGGCCGCCAATCCCAGCACCAGCCCTGCCAGCGTCACGGCATCGGCAGAGATGCCTGCCCGGGCAAGACCCTGCGCCAGCCGATCAATCGACGGATCAATCCTGCGCCGCACCCATCCGTCGAGCATAGCCGGTTCTCCTCTGCGTCGATTGACGACGTGTGAGGACGGCCTTACCACGGGCGGGTCCAACTCCTCTACTGGGTGAAGGCAGACGCATGTACAAGGCTGTGACCCGCGGCATCTCTGTGACGGTGGTGCCCCGCTACATGCCCGAAGAATCCTCTCCCGACGACGGCCGCTACTTCTTTGCCTATACGGTGGAGATCATCAACACGGGCCTGGAGCGGGTTCAGCTGCGCGCCCGCCATTGGCGGATCACCGACGAGCACGGCCATGTGCAGGAGGTGCGTGGCGCAGGCGTGGTCGGTGAGGAGCCTGTGCTCGGGCCGGGCGAGAGCTTCAGCTATACGAGCGGCTGCCCCCTGACGACCCCGAGCGGAACCATGCAGGGCACCTACCTTATGGAGACCGCGAGCGGCGAAACTTTCGATGCCGAAATCCCCGCCTTCTCACTCGATATCCCGCGCGTAAAACGCGTGCTGCACTGAGGTTCCTGATGTCCCCTAACGGCCAGCGGCTCACGCCGCTCGAAATGCTGGCGAAGCTCGTGTCCTTCGACACGGTGAGCTCGAAGTCGAACCTGCCGCTCATCGACTTCGTCGAAAACTATCTTCAGAGCTGGAACGTGCCCTATGTGCGCGTGCCGAACGAGGCGGGCGACAAGGCAGCCCTCTATGCGACAGTCGGACCGCAGGATCGCGGCGGGATCGTGCTCTCCGGCCACACGGACGTGGTGCCGGTGACAGGGCAGGCGTGGACGTCGGATCCCTTCACGCTTCGGGTGGAGAACGGGCGCGCCTATGGGCGTGGCGCTGTGGACATGAAGGCCTTCGATGCGCTTGCGCTGGCGCTGATCCCGGAGTTCCAGGCCGCGAACCTGATGACGCCGATCCACATCTTGCTGTCCTATGACGAGGAGACGACCTGTCTCGGCGTGGTCGACGTGATCCGACGCCTCGGGCACGATCTGCCGATGCCGAAGGCTGCCATCGTCGGAGAGCCGACAATGATGGAGGTGGTGGATGCACATAAAAGCGTCGTGACCTTCAGCACGACTGTGCACGGCTTCGAGGCGCATTCGTCAAAGCCCTATCTCGGTGCGAGCGCCGTGATGACGGCCGCCGAACTGATCACGGAGTTGAACCGCATCGGCGACGAGATGATGGAACGCGGCGACACGAGCGGACGCTTCGACCCGCCCTACACGACCGTGCATGTGGGCACGATTGCCGGCGGCACGGCGCGCAACATCCTCTCCAAGGCCTGTAGCTTCCATTGGGAGTTTCGCGGCCTGCCGAACCTCGATCCGCAGGAGATCCCAACCCGCTTGGAGGCGTTTGTGCAAGAGGTCGCGCTCAAGCGCCTTAACCGCTTTGGCGAGTTCGGGCGGATTGAGACGAAGCTTGAGGTTGCTGTGCCGGGCCTTGCGCCGGAGCCGGGATCTTTCGCGGAAACCCTCGCTCTGCGGCTTGCCGGCAAGAACCATACGCAGACCGTCCCTTTCGGCACCGAAGCCGGCCATTACCAGGCGGCCGGCATTCCGACGGTGGTCTGCGGTCCCGGCTCCATCGATCAGGCGCATCAGCCTGACGAGTACATCACACTGGACCAAATCGAAGCGGGTGCGGGCTTCATGCGGCGGCTCGCTGCGGCATGCGCGAGTTCATAAGTTTAGTGCATCACCACCCACCGTCATTCCGGGGCCGCGCAAGCGGAGCCCGGAATCCATACCCACCTACGGTGCAGAACAAGGCGCGACGCGGTTCGCATTGGTCTGAGACGTCGTGGTTATGGATCCCCGCCTTCGCGGGGATGGCAAGAGGGAGCGGATGCAGACTTAACCTTCAGACTTCGCAATCGCCTCTTCGACCTCCACCGGGTCGAGATCGTAGAAGCGCGAGCAGAACTCGCAGGTGATGCCGATGCGGCCGTTCTCGCCCACCATGTCGCGGCGGTCTTCCGGCGGGAAGCGGCGCATCATGCCCATGATGCGCTCATGCGAGCATGTGCATTCCTCATGCACGTGCTGACCCTCGAAGACCCGCACACCACGCTCGTGGAACAGGCGATAGAGAAGGGTCTCGCTCGACACAGTCGGATCGACCAACTCGTGATCCTCGACGGTGCCGACCAGCGACTTGGCCTCGACCCAGGCATCGTCCTCGGACGGTCCCGCGAGATCGTTCGAGGCGTGGCCCTCAGGGATATCACCCGGATCGAGATCCGCCTGCCGCAGGCGCTCGGGCGACGAGGGCAGGAACTGGATCATCAGGCCGCCGGCGCGATAGGTATGGCGACCGTTCTCGAACTGCTCGGCCACGGCGAGGCGCACCTGGGTCGGGATTTGCTCCGATTGGCGGAAATACTGATGCGCCGCTTCCTCGAAGCCCTGCCCGTCGAGCGCGACGACGCCCTGGTAGCGGCTGCGCTCAGAGCCTTGGTCAATCGTCATGGCAAGATAGCCGGAGCCGAGAAGCTCGCCTGTTCCGGTCGAAGCTGAATCGAGGGCCTCGAGCCTGTCCTTGTCGAAGCGGGCCGTGGCGCGCAGGCGGTCGGGCGCGTTGAAATCCACCACCACCATGTCGATGATGCCATCGGTTTTGGTCTGCAGCTGAAAACGTCCCTCGAGCTTGAGGGACGCGCCGAGCATGACGGTCAGCGCCGCCGCCTCGCCGATGACGCGGGCGACCCGGTCGGGATAGCCGTGGCGGGCCAGGATGGTGTCGATGGAAGGACCGAGGCGCACCACGCGCCCGCGCACGTCGAGGGGCTCGACCGCGAAGGGGAGGACGACGTCATCATTTCCTTCAAGCGAGGCTGAACTCATGCGCTTGCTGCTCCGAGGCACCAGGCCAAGATGCCTTTCTGTGCGTGAAGCCGGTTCTCGGCCTCGTCGAAGACCACGGATTGCGGACCGTCCATGACCTCGTCCGTCACCTCCTCGCCGCGATGAGCGGGAAGGCAGTGCATGAAGATGGCTTCCTTGTCGGCCACGCCCATGAGCCTGCCGTTCACCTGATAAGGCTTGAGCAGGTTCTGGCGGCGAAACTCGTCGTCGTCGCCCATGGATACCCAGCAATCTGTGATGACCGCGTGGGCGCCCTCGGCGGCCTCGAAGGCATCGGTGGTCACGCTGATCTTGGCCCCTTCTTGTTTCGCCCAGGACAAAAGCTCCGGACGAGGGGCAAGTTCCGGCGGGGATGCGATCTTGAGGGTGAAATCGAGGCGCGCTGCGGCATGAACCCAGGAGGCGAGCACGTTGTTGGCGTCGCCCGTCCACGCCACCGTCTTGCCTTGAATAGAGCCGCGATGCTCCTCGAAGGTCATAATGTCGGCCATGATCTGGCATGGATGCGTCATCTTGGTGAGGCCGTTGATCACCGGGATCGAAGCGTACTGGGCGAGCTCCGTTACCATGGCATGATCCAGGGTGCGGATCATGATGGCGTCCACGTAGCGGGACAAGACCCGCGCCGTGTCGGCGATGCTCTCGCCGCGGCCAAGCTGCATCTCCTTGCCGGTAAGCATCAGCGTCTCGCCGCCGAGTTCTCGCATGCCGACATCGAAGGAGACGCGGGTGCGGGTGGAGGGCTTGTCGAAGACCATGGCCAGGACCTTGCCCTCGAGCGGGCGGTCTTTGGCTTTCTCGCCACGGCGGCGCTTGGCTTTGATCTCAGACCCGATATTCAGGAGGGTGCGGATTTCCGATCCGGAGAAATCGCTCAGATCGAGGAAGTGGCGGGTGTTCATTGGGCGGCTCCCCGCTGAGCTGTGTTCTGCTGCGCAGCTTCAAGGGCCGTGCAGGTGGCATCCAGGCGATCAATGGCCTCTGCAAGATCGGCCTCGGTGATGATCAGCGGCGGCAGAAGACGGACAACGTTGTCGCCGGCGCCGATGACGATCAGCTTCTGATCACGGGCGGCGCTTACGAAAGCGGTGTTGGGAACAACGGTACGCAGACCCATGATGAGCCCCTGCCCTCTCACCTCGGCGATCACGCCCGGATGGCGGTCTTTCAGTTCCGCAAGGCGCTGCTTGAGCAGCAGGCCCTTGCGTTCGACGCTCTCCAGGAAGCCCGGCTCCAGGATCACGTCGAGCACGGCATTGCCGACCGCCATGGCAAGCGGATTGCCGCCGAAGGTGGTGCCGTGGGTACCCAGCGTCATGCCTTTCGCAGCCTCTGCGGTGGCAAGGCAGGCGCCGAGGGGGAAACCGCCGCCGATGCCCTTGGCCACCGACATGATGTCGGGCGCCACGCCACTCCATTCATAGGCGAAGAGCTTGCCCGTCCGGCCGACGCCGGTCTGGATCTCATCGAATATCAGGAGCAGCCCATGGCTGTCGCACAGAGCCCGCAACTCGCGAAGGAAAGTGTTCGAAACGGACCGGACACCGCCCTCGCCTTGGATCGGCTCGATCATCAGGGCCGCCGTCTGCGGACCGATCACAGCCTTCAGCGCTTCCATATCATCAGGCGGAACCTGATCGAAACCCTGGACCTTGGGGCCGAAGCCTTCCAGGTATTTTTCCTGCCCGCCGGCCGCAATGGTGCCCAGCGTCCGGCCGTGGAAGGCCCCCTCGAAGGTGACGATATGGAAGCGCTTGGGGTTGCCATTCGCATAATGATAGCGGCGCGCCATCTTGATGGCAGCCTCGTTCGCCTCGGCGCCGGAATTGGCGAAGAACACGAAATCCGCGAAGGTGTTGTCGACCAGGCGCTTGGCCAGCCGCTCCCCTTCGGGGATCTGGAACAGGTTTGAGGTATGCCAGACCTTGGAGGCCTGCTCGGTCAGGGCCTGGACGAGGTGCGGGTGGGCATGGCCCAGGGCATTGACCGCGATGCCGGCGCCCAGGTCAAGATATCGCTCGCCATCCCGGCCGTAGAGCCAGGGGCCCTCTCCCTTCTCGAAGGAAAGCTCGGCACGGGCAAAAGTCGGCAGCAATGGCGATGTCACAGGTTGTCTCCGCCTCCAAGGACCCAAGGTCGCACCCGGGTCCGAAAAAGAAAGCGCCGCCCCAGCAGGGGCGGCACGGCTGGGGATTCTAACGAGGTGCGAGACCCTGTCAATTCAAGAGAAATGAACTGACTCATCACAAGGAACTTTTCCCAAAGGTGAGTTCCTTGGGGAAAACGGCAGGGCTTGTTCGGGGACTCTTGCGCCCGAGTCCACCCATCCTGTAACTTCGGGTCAGTCGAGTACGGCATTCGTGCGGCGGCATTCACCCTCAGGAGCGACCCTCGCAACGCGGTCGGACATAAACAACCTGTCCGCGAGGCATCCGGGATTCTGAGTGTTTGAAGGCCGCCTCCGGTGGAGGCAGATTGAAAATGATAGATGCGGGCGCAACTTGGACGGACGAACGGGTCGAGCTTCTCAAGAAGCTTTGGACCGATGGTTTGAGCGCGAGCCAGATCGCCGCCGAGCTTGGCAACGTGACCCGCAACGCGGTTATCGGCAAGGTTCACCGCCTCGGCCTGTCCGGCCGGGCCAAGGATGCCAAGCCAGCCGGCTCCACCGCCGCGGCCCGCCCCCGCAAGGCAACCCGTGCGCCGAGCGCCCCGGCTCCCCTGCCGCCTCAGCCGCACACCAACAATGTGGTCATCGCCCCCATTGCCCTCCAGCCCGTCACCCAGGAGCCGAGCGTCTACGTCGAGGACGATCTTGCCGTTCCGGTCTCCGAGCGCGTGACCATCATGGACCTGCGCGAGTCCATGTGTCGCTGGCCCATGGGCGACCCGACCAAGCCTGAGTTCCGCTTCTGCGGTGCCCGCTCGATCACAGGCCTGCCCTATTGCACCCACCACGCCCGCGTCGCCTACCAGCCGGTGGCCGACCGCAAGCGCGATCGGAAGTTCGCCCGGGCTTAAGCTTCATCGCTTAAAAGAAAAGGCCGCGCTGATCGTTTCAGCGCGGCCTTTTCTTTTGTCGAGCACCTTTGGGCCTCAGGCCTCCAGCGCCTGCTCCTCGCGGGCAAACGTCTCGTCGAAAGAATAGCCGGCGCCTCGCACGGTGCGGATGGGGTCAGGCTTGCGCGGCAGGTTGATCGCCTTGCGCAGGCGGCCCACATGCACGTCGACCGTGCGCTCGTCGATATAGACGTCATGGCCCCAGACTGCATTGAGCAGGTGCTCGCGGGAAAAGACGCGGCCGGGGCTCTGCATCAGGAATTCGAGCAGGCGGAACTCCGTGGGCCCTAGATGCAGTTCCTGGCCTGCACGGCGCACCCGGTGGGTCTCGCGGTCGAGTTCGATGTCGCCGGCTCTGAGCAGCGTTGCGATATGGGCGGGCTTCGTCCGGCGCAGGAGCGCACGTACGCGCGCCAGAAGTTCCGGAACCGAGAAGGGCTTGACGATGTAATCGTCAGCGCCGGTGGACAGGCCGCGAATGCGATCGCCCTCCTCGCCCCGGGCCGTGAGCATGATCACCGGCAGGCGCTCGGTTTCCGACCGCGCGCGGATGCGGCGGCACAGCTCGATGCCGGACAGCCCGGGCAACATCCAGTCGAGCAGAACGATATCGGGCACCTGCTCGCGCAGGCGTATTTCCGCCTCGTCGCCGCGGGACACGCTGTCCACGTCATAGCCTTCGGCCTCGAGGTTGTAGCGCAGGAGGAGCATCAAAGGCTCCTCATCCTCCACGATCAGAACGCGAGGCCCCATGATCAGGCTCCTGCCTCGACCGTCGTGTCGATGGAGCGGTCGTTCTTCGGCCGGTCAATGGCCAGCGTCTCGGCCGTGACGAGGTAGTGGACCGTCTCGGCGATGTTGGTGGTGTGGTCGCCGATCCGCTCGATGTTCTTGGCGCAGAAGAGAAGATGCGTGCAGAACGAAATGTTGCGCGGATCTTCCATCATATAGGTGAGGAGCTCCCGGAACAGGGAGGTGTAGAGCGCGTCAATGGCGCCATCACGCTTCCACACATCGAGCGCCTTCGCCGTGTCCTTCTGCGCATAGGCGTCGAGTACGTCCTTGAGCTGCCCCATCACCAGATCGTTCATGTGCCGGAGCCCGACCACGATCTTATGCGGCTGGAAATCGTCGCCGATGGCGAGCGCCCGCTTAGCGATGTTCTTGGCGAGATCGCCGATGCGCTCCACGTCGCCCGCGATGCGGATGGCCGAGATGGTCTCGCGCAGGTCGACCGCCAGAGGCTGACGGCGGGCAATGGTGAGAATGGCGTTCTCCTCGACCTCGCGATGGAGAACATCGAGGCGTGGGTCGGACGCTATCACCGTCTGGGCCAGAGGCTTGTCATGGCGGGCCAGCGCGGAAACGGAATCGACCAGCATCTTCTCGGCGATGCCGCCCATCTCGGCGATGCGCTGCCGGAGCCCCTGGAGATCGGCGTCGTAGGAGCGGACGATATGCTCTGACATGGAGATTCTCCTTGAGCCGCTTCGATCAGCCGAAGCGGCCCGTGATGTAGTCCTGAGTCTGTTTCTTGGCCGGGTTCATGAACATCTTGGTCGTCGGGCCGAACTCCACGAGTTCGCCCAGATACATGAAGGCCGTAAACTGCGAGATGCGGGCCGCCTGCTGCATGTTGTGCGTGACGATCACGATGGTGAACTCGGAGCGCAGCTGCTCGATGAGCTCCTCGATCTTGCCGGTGGAGATCGGATCGAGCGCCGAGGTCGGCTCATCGAGCAGGATCACCTCGGGCTTCTGCGCAATGGTGCGCGCGATGCACAGGCGCTGCTGCTGACCGCCCGACAGGCTCATGCCGGACTGGCGCAGCTTATCCTTGGCCTCGTCCCACAAGGCCGCCTTGCGTAGAGCCTCCTCGACACGTCCGTCGAGTTCGGATTTCGGCAGCCTCTCGTAGAGTTTGATGCCGAATGCGATGTTGTCGTAGATCGACATCGGGAATGGCGTCGGCTTCTGGAACACCATGCCGACGCGGGCTCGCAGCTCGTTCACGTCGATGGAGGGCGACAGGATGTTCTGGCCGTCGAGCAGGATCTCGCCATCGGCGCGCTGCTCAGGGTACAGGCTGTAGATGCGGTTGAAAGTGCGCAGCAGGGTCGACTTCCCGCAGCCGGACGGGCCGATGAGCGCCGTCACCTGCCGGTCATAGAAGTCGAGGTTAATGTCCTTGAGACCGCGGAAATCACCGTAGTAGAAATTCAAGTCTCTCACGGCGATGCGCACCGGCGCTTCGGCATTTCCGGCGGCGGCTTTCCCGACGGCGCTGCTCGTGTTGAGGGCAATCGTGCTCATCGGACTTTATCCTTCCTCAGGAGCAGGCGCGCCACAACCGACAGCGCCAGGATCGACATGGTGATGATGAGGGCACCGGCCCAAGCCAGTTCGCGCCAGTTCTCGTAAGGCGAGAGAGCGAACTGGTAGATCATGACCGGCAGGTTGGCGACGCCGCCCATGAGGTTGGCGTTGAACCAGAAATTGTTGTTGAGGGCCGTGAACAGCAGCGGCGCGGTTTCGCCGGCGATGCGGGCGGTGGCCAGCAGCACGCCGGTCACCATGCCGGCACGCGCCGCCTTCCAGCTGATCTTGATGATCACCGTCGACATGGGCGCGCCGAGCGCAGCCCCCGCCTCACGCAGCGAACCCGGCACGAGGCGCAGCATGTCCTCCGTGGTGCGCACGATCACGGGCACCGCGATGATCGCAAGCGCCACGCCGCCGGCCCAGCCGGAATAGCCACCCATGGGCTGCACCATAAGCATATAGACGAAGAGGCCGATCAGAATGCTGGGCGCGGCGAGCAGGATGTCGTTCACGAAGCGAATGACTTCAGCCAACTTCGAGCTTTTGCCGTACTCGGCCAGATAGGTGCCGGCCAGCACGCCGACAGGCGTGGCCACCACGATGCCGAGGAAGGTCAGGATGAGGCTGCCCACGATGGCGTTGGCGATGCCGCCGCCCTGGGTGCCAGGCCCGGGTGTTGTTTGGGTGAAGACCGCCGGCGACAGGCCTCCGATACCTTCAACGAGCAGCATCAGAAGGATCCAGCCGAGGACGAAAGCGCCCAGGACCGTGAACAATGTACAGATAATCTTGAGGGCACGGTCGGCCACATGGCGGCTGCGGCGCACCCGTCCCCAGGGGGCAGGAGCAATCGTCGTCTCAACCGAGGAATGGTGCTGCAGAGCGGTGTCCATCATCGTCTCCTCAACCCACCTTCACCCGTGACACCAGAAGCCGGGCGAGCACGAGCACGGTGAACGTGACAAGGAACAGGATGCAGCCCAGCCCCATGAGCGCGTTGAGCTGCAGGCCGATGGCCTCGTTGAATTCGTTGGCAATGCGCGAGGCGATGGTGGATCCCGGATCGAAGAGCGAGCCCGACAGGCGGTTCGCATTGCCAACCACGAAGGTCACGGCCATGGTCTCGCCGAGTGCGCGGCCGAGGCCGAGCATAATAGCGCCGATGATGCTGACGCCCGCCTGCGGCAGGAGCACGTTACGCACCACCTCCCAGGTGGTGCAGCCGATGCCATAGGCACTCTCGCGCAGGACCGATGGGATCTGGTCGAGAATATCGCGCGTGATGGAGGCGATGAAAGGAATGATCATGATCGCGAGAATGATGCCGGCCGTCAGGACGCCGACGCCGGAGGGCGTGCGGGCATACAGAATGGTGCCGACAATGGGCATTCCCTCGACGATGTTGGAGACGGGGATCTGCACATAATTCGCGAACAGGGGCGCGAAGACGAAGAGGCCCCACATGCCGTAAATGATGCTGGGAACGGCTGCGAGCAGCTCGATGGTCGTCGCCACAGGCCGCTTGAGCCAGGGCGGGCAGAGCTGCGTCAGGAAGATGGCGATACCCAGCGAAAGAGGTACACCGATCACGAGAGCGATCAGCGCCGTCGTCAGGGTGCCGACAATGGCAACCCACGCGCCGTACTGATCCTCGTTGACGTTCCAGACGGTCGACGTGATGAAGCCGAAGCCGAACTCACGGAAGGCGGGCATTCCGCCGTAAATCATGGATCCGATGATGCCCAGCAGCACGATCAGCACCAGAAGAGCCGATGCGAGACTGGCGAGGCGGAAGAGCCGGTCGAAACTTGGTGGAGGGGACCGACGAGCGGGAGCATCCGCGCTCGTAACGAGACGTTCTTGCGAGAGAGCTACCATTCGCCGATCCGCTGTGTTGTTTGATCGAGGTCAGATTACTGCGTGAAGACAGGCTGACCCGAAGCGTTCTTGATCTCGCTCTTCCACGTCGCGCGCACCTGATCCTTCAGCTGGGCGGGAAGCGGCACATAATCGAGCTCAACAGCCATCTTGTCGCCGTTCTTGAACGACCAGTCGAAGAACTTCAGGGCCTCGGCCACCTGCTCCGGCTTCTCCGGAGATTTGGGAACGAGGATGAAGGTCGGAGCCGTGATCGGCCAAGCCTCATCGCCCGCTTGGTTCGTCAGCGAGATGCCGTAGCCGGGAGCCGACTTCCAATCGGCATTGGCGGCGGCAGCCTGGAACGTCTTGGCTTCCGGCGAGACGAACTTGCCGTTCTTGTTCTGGAGCTGAGCGAACGGGATGCTGTTCTGCTTGGCGTAGGCGTATTCCACATAGCCGATCGAGTTCGGCACCTGCTTCACGAGAGCGGCGACGCCCTCATTGCCCTTGCCGCCCTGGCCGACGGGCCACTGCACCGAGGCGCCCACGCCTGGTCCGCTCTTCCAGGTCTCGGAGACCTGGGACAGGTAGGTGGTGAACACGCTGGTGGTGCCGGATCCGTCGGAGCGGTAGACCGGGGTGATCGCCGCATTGGGGAGCGTCACGCCCTGGTTCGCCTGGGCGATCTTAGCATCGTTCCACTTGGAGATCTTACCGTTGAAGATGTCGGCAAGGACCTCGCCTGTCAGCTTCAGCTGGCCGGCGGCAACGCCTTGAATGTTGTAGACAGCCACGACACCGCCCATGACGGCCGGGAACTGGACGAAGCCGTCCTTCTGGAGATCCTCACCCTTGAGCGGAGCGTCGGTCGCGCCGAAATCGACGGTCTTGGCCCGGATCTGGCGAATGCCGCCGCTGGAGCCGATCGACTGATAATTCAGCCGGTTGCCCGTCTCCTTGTTATAGGCCTCGGCCCATTTGGCGTAGATCGGGAACGGGAACGTCGCGCCTGCGCCGGTGATGTCAGCGGCAGAGGCCGTGGTCGTAAAGCTCGCGACGGCAAGGCCGGCCGCAATGGCGTAGGACATGATCTTCAAGGGTCAATCTCCTGTTCATACAGTGTGACAGGCAGCTTCAAAAGCTAAGGCCGCGTCACGCGATGGGACAGCTAGGCCCGACGGATGTCTCCTCTACGACAGTTGGATGACAATTACATGACACCCCCTCCAGATCCCTTGGAGCGTCTCATTTTGTGGCCTGGGGACAATTACCCGGTCAGGAGCGGGACTCGGGCAGCGTTACCGTAAACCGGGCGCCCTGCCCTGGGTCGCTCGCAATGTCGAAATGGCCCCGGTGGCGATTGACGATGTGCTTGACGATGGCAAGACCCAAGCCCGTTCCGCCCTTGTCCCGGCTCTGGTCTACATCGGCCCGGTAGAACCGCTCCGTCAGCCGCGGCAGGTGCTCCGGCGCGATGCCGGGGCCGTAATCCTGGACGATGAAGGTGACATGCGGCCCCTGTTCGCCGTGAGAGGGGCCGATGCCGGCGATCTCCACATCCACCTTGCCGCCGCTCTCGCCATACTTCACCCCGTTCTCGATCAGGTTCTCCGCCACGCGCAGAAGTTCGTCGCGGTCGCCGCGCACCAAGATGGGCTGCCCGGGCAGCTTCGCCCGGATGACAACGCCCCTCTCCCGGGCCATGGGCGACAGGGTCTCAATCATCTGGGCCACGATGGAGGCAAGATCGACATTCTGGGTCGGCGAGAGATGAGCCCGCATCTCGATGCGCGACAGGGACAGGAGATCGTCGATCAGGCGCTTCATGCGCTCGGCTTGCCCTTTCATGATGTCGAGGAAGCGCTCCCTGGCCCTCACATCGTCGCGGGCAGGGCCCTGCAGGGTTTCGATGAAACCGAGTACCGAGGCCAGCGGAGTGCGCAGCTCATGGCTCGCATTGGCCACGAAATCGGCCCGCATGGCCTCCAGACGTCGGGCTGAGGTGAGATCGCGAAAGAACAGGACCACCCCGGCCTGAACTCCGGTGCTCGGTGCATCGGCTTGGAGGGGACCGATATGGACCTCGAAGGTGCGCTCGGTGGGGACCCGTTCCGAATATTCCACCTTGAGGGGCTCGCCCTTCTCCAGAACTCTTTGAATGCCGTCCAGCACATCGGGGCTGCGGAGCGCGAAGGACAGAGGGTGCCCGGTCTTCAAGCCGCTCAGGAGCCCGTAAGCGGCTTTGTTGCCCTCGATCACCACGGCACGCTGATCCACCAGAATGACGGGATCGGGGATTTGGGCCAGAACCGCCTCGGCGACGCTTGATTGCTGGGGCTTGCTGGGCTGCGACCGAACCCCAACGCCGAGACTGCGCTTCGGGCCGGCAACCAGAAATCCGGCCATGATGGCAATGGCAGCCCAGAGCAGCAGCCAGGCATCTCCACTGCCCCGCACCAGCGCGACGACCACCATGACGAAGCACGTGACGACCGCAGCCCGCAGGGCCGCGTCACGCAGGAGCGCAGAGCCCTGGAGTCTGGGTTCCGGCGTCGGATCGTCGGGCGCGCTCATGGAACGGAAGGTCTCGGAGAGGTTGCACGCCTTCTTTAAGACAGGCCCCGGCAGGTGTCATCTCCCGCCAAGCTCCGCCCCAGCGGCGACTTCATCCTCATCGGGTTTGAACGAGAGCCGCGCTGCCCGGATCCGGTTGCGGATCTCGTAGCCGCCGAGAAGCGCGAGAGCGAGCACGAAGGGAATGAGGTAATAGCACAGGCGGTAGAGGAGCAGCGCCCCGAGAACCGGCTCCCTCGGGTAGCTCGAGAGGGCGAGAAGGATGGTTGCTTCGAAGACTCCGAGCCCTCCTGGCGCATGGCTCGCCACACCCAGCATGACGGCGAAGATGTAGACGGCCAAGAAGGTCTCGAAATTGAGACCATGTCCGCCCGGCAGGAGCACAAAGAGAACCCCCGCGCCTGCGCAGACATCGCCGGCGCCGATCAGGATCTGGGCCAAGGACAGTCGAAAGCCCGGCAGCTCCAGCTTCCAGCCCTGGATCTTCACGGAGCGGCGCTTGAGTGAGACCCAGACCATGTAGACGATGACGAAGACGGCGGCACCCAATCCGACCAGCTGGTTCATCCAGATATGGGTGTAGACGAGGCTCGCCAGTTCATCGGCCTTGCTGATCAGGCTCCACGCGAGGACGAGCGCCATGCCGAGCCAGAAGGTCACTCCAGCAATCACGGTGAGGCTTGCCACCCGTCCCGGCTTCACGCCCTTGGGCGAATAGATCCAGTAGCGGACCGTTCCGGCCGTGAGCAGCGGGAACCCCAGGGTGAAGCTCACCGCGTAACTCGTGAAGGAGGCCAAGGCGGTGGTGCGGTAGGGAATCTGCAGGTTGAGCTGGCGCAGCGCAATGGCGTCGTAGCAGGTCAGCAGGCCATAGCTGATGGCGGTGAAGAGCACCGCGAGCCCGATCTGACGCAGGCTGGCTGTTGTGAACGCGGATTTCAGCTCGTTGATGTCGATATCAGATACGATATGCCAGAGAACGACAAGCGAAGCGCCAAACAGGAGAATGCTCGCGGCCATCCCGATCCACGCAAACCGGCGCGAGCGGCGCTCCTTCGGATGAAGGGCTTCGGCAGATGACATCTCCGGTGGAGACACCGGCTTGGGGCTCATATCATTCATGAAAAACTGTCAATCAGCCTCAGCGTAGGAAGGGTCGCATCGGGTGCGTAGGCTGTCCTGCATCTAGGCGCTGACGGAGGGAACCGCCAGACACGAGGCGGCTTTTTAATGGTTTCACACAATTGGCGCTACTCTTTGTGCCGAGAAAATGCACATGGGAGGGGATGTGGGTTGTCAGCCTCGAAAAAGGCCTACAACAATGCTTGCTTAAGCGAAGCCGGTTTGTGAGTGACTTTGGCCAAAAGGGTGGCCCGGGAGTTCTGCGTGGATTTCAAGGATACAGAAACCCAATATGCCGTTCTGGCGGAGTCTCTGCCCCAACTCGTCTGGTCGTCCCGGCCGGACGGATATGTGGACTATCTCAACCGCCGCTGGCGTGAATATACGGGTCGGTCAGGCGAGCAGATCCTAGGCGACGGCTGGCAGGAATCCATTCATCCGGATGATCTGGTCCAAACCCAGAACCATTGGAAGCGCTCCCTCGAATCCGGACAGGCCTATGAGTGGGAGCACCGGATCAGGAACGCCGCAGGAGACCATGAATGGTTCTTGAGCCGTGCGATTCCGATCCAGGACCTCACCGGCCAGATTACCCGCTGGTTCGGCACAAGCACCAACATCGATGAGCAGAAGAAGAACGAGGAAGCTGTTCGGATGCTGGAGAGCCAATATCGACTGGCTCTTGAGGCTGCCAATCTCGGAACCTGGCAGATCGATCTCGACAACCGCCGGATCACCTGGGACGAGGAAAGCTGCACCCTCTACCACATCCCTCACAACGGATTGTATAGCCTTTCGCTCGACGACGCCTTGAACATGATTCATCCTGAAGATCGGGAGGATGCGAAGGCGCGGATTGCCGGCGCCGCGGCGCCGGATTCGGATGGCAAGTACGACAACCGCTACCGGGCACAGCTTCCGGACGGGAGCCTGCGCTGGTTCCGTTCTCACGGACGAGCCCTTCATGTGCATGACGGCGGCACGCGTCGCGCCGTCAGCCTTTACGGCGTGATCAGCGACATCACGGAGCGCCAAGCTCTCGAAGAGGCCCAGAAGCTCCTGACCAGGGAGCTCAATCACCGCGTGAAGAACCTGTTTGCCATCGCGAACGGCATGGTCTCGATGACGGCCCGCACGGCCAAGGACCCCAAGGACATGGCGACTGCCCTGAGGGGACGGCTCAGCGCCCTGTCGCGGGCCCATGAGCTGGTCCAGCCAGCCTCCATCGCGGAGCCGGGCTCCGGCACCGATGTCGAGCTCTCCCGCCTGATTGAGGCTGTCCTCGAACCTTACAGGCAATCTGGCCAGAACAAGATCGTAATCGAAGGCCCCGATGTTGCCGTGGGCTCTAACACGACAACGAGCCTTGCCCTGGTCCTGCATGAGCTTGCTACCAACGCGGCCAAATATGGCTGTCTCTCCTGTGCGGAGGGTGACCTCACCATCCGCTGGACGCTCCAGGACGAGGACGTGGACCTCCTCTGGACCGAAAACGGCGGACCAGCCATTGAGGCCCCTCCCAGTTTTGAAGGGTTCGGCACGCAACTGTCCCAGCGAAGCATCGCCGGGCAGCTCGGGGGGACCCTTGAGCGGGAGTGGCGGCCGGAGGGCTTGCGCGTTCACATGGTCGTTCCCCTCAACCGGCTGAGCGCCTGACCGGCCATGCCTTTCTACCGTCGCGTCCTGGTTCTGGGCGGAGCGCGCTCCGGCAAGAGCCGCACCGCCCTGCAGCTCGCCGAACAGGCCTCATCACAGCGGATCTATGTCGCGACAGCGCAAGCTTTTGACGACGAAATGCGCGAACGCATCGCTCTGCACCGCCTGGAGCGCGATCACTCCTGGCAGACGGTGGACGCCCCCTTGGAGCTGCCGCAGGCTATCCAGGCTCGGACAGGTTCTGACAAAGCCGTGCTTGTCGATTGCCTGACCCTCTGGCTCTCCAACATCATGCTCGCCGAGCGCGACCCGTTTCATGAAGCCGATCAGCTGATTGGCGCGGTTCGGGAGGCTCAAGGCCCTCTCATCCTGGTGTCGAACGAGGTGGGCCAGGGCATCGTGCCGTCGACCCCTCTCGGGCGCTCCTTCCGCGACGAGCAGGGGCGCCTGAACCAGCGAATTGCGGAAGCGTGCGATGCGGTCGTCTTCGTGGCTGCGGGGTGCCCGATCGTGCTGAAGCCGGCCCCGCCTTTAGATCTGCAACTGGCGTGAACACGGCAGCTTTCAAGGCAGCTTGGATTTCGCCTCATCTCTTAAGGCGTCGATCATGGCCGGCGTCGAGGGGCCTCCGCAGATCGTGAGACGCCCTGGAAGGGCCAGACGCCGCCTATGCGGCACGGCGGCCTCCAAGGCAGGGTGCGAGAACAAAGCCGTGCCGTTGTCGATCGCCTGCTGCGATCCGGCATCGACGAGCATGACGTCTGGTGGATCGGTGACGATCGTTTCCAGGCGCACAACGCCTCCGCTCGTTCGGCCGAAATCCTCCTGGTGCAGCGTGAAGCCCATCTGCATCAGCACTTCGCTCAAAGGCGAACGGGCAGCCGTCACCCAGCCTCCCCGCTCATAGGCTAGAATGCTGCGCCCCTTCGGGACAGTATCCTTAGCCCGATCCAAGGCCGCATCGATCCGGTTAATCAGAGCCTCGCCGCGATCTGCATGGCCGAGCCGATCGGCAAGAAGCCGGATCTGCTCGCGACCCTCCGACAGTCCCGACCAGGGTCCAAGCTGGAGAACGTCCAGCCCCTGCCGCTTCAGAACGGCCACCCGGTCCTGCTGGCCATAGGTGCCGGTCAGCACAAGGTCAGGCTTGCTGAACAGAAGCGCCTCCGCGCCGCCCTCGTTCAGGGGCAGACCTGCGGCCTGCTCTGCCATGAATGAGATCGATGGGTCGCGAGAAAGCCGGCTCAAGGAGGCGATCTGGTGTCGATCAGCCAGCGCCAGCAGCAGTTGGTCCGTGCAGAGGTTGAGGGAGGCAACCTGCTGCGGCCTCGCTTGAGCCAAGACTGCAGGGCTCGTCCAAAGGCTGCCGATCAGCAGGATCCGTCCAATCCAGCCAGCATGGCGAAGCGTTGAAATCATCAAGGAACCTGTAAGCGCCTGTTTGCTGAAGGCCGCATTTTCGCGATCAAAGCAGACTGCACTGCCCTCTGCCAACCTGAGCAATTTCCTAGGTGCGGCGGAATGACCCGCAAATCATAGTTAATCTTTACCTTAAGCGCGTCTTCACGCCATTATTCTTGAGAAATCAGGAGTTCTTTGAAGATTATCCCCTTTGTCCGGATAGTTGCAAACAGTCGCATCTGGGAACAAAGTCCAAATCTACCGTTAAGCTGACCCATTCTGGACATATCTGACACGCACATACTGATCTCACTTGAACGAAGAACAACCGCAAACCTGTCACAACAGTGAAGCGGAGCATTTCTAGGGGGCTTCTTCATATGCAAATTGCTCTGACGGCGTCTCGCGACGCATGCCAGCAGAAGGCTATTTGCCTCGATTTCGAGCAGCACAGCGGCCTCCAGGGCCGTTACCCAGCTCAGAAGCGGCCTGCCCTTCAGGGAGGCCAGACCCTGCTCAACCTAACCAAGATGCTCGGCCTCGGGGCCTGCATGACACTGGCCCTCGGCGCCGCCGCGATGCCCCAAACCGCTTCGGCCGCGGAGCAGAAGTCAGCTCTCCCGGCGGCTTTCGATGCTGGCGAGAAGGCCATCAAGATTCCGGCTCAGCGTGGGGAAACATTTGCTGTGTCGGCGAATGATGCCGCTCCGGTGGACCCGCTGGAGGCCATCGTCACAGTGCCGCCCGCTGAAGCCAACCAAGCCGACCTGCAGAGGCAGATCATCCTGACCATCCCGCTCACCAATCCGACAACGCGGGCCGGCAGCGAGGATGACAAGCCCGTTTCGCGGGAACTCACGGACTATATGGAATTCGAGGACATGCGCGTGCCGGTGTGGATCGTAGACACGATCCTGCGCGCATCCCAGATGACCGGTGCCGACCCGGTCTACATGATGGCTCTTGCGGACAAGGAATCGAGCTTCCTGCCCGGCAACAAGGCGTCGACCTCCTCGGCCGTGGGCCTGTTCCAGTTCATCACGAGCACATGGCTCGAAGTCGTGCGCTCCTTCGGGCCTGCCCATGGCCTGGATGCGGAAGCGCAGGCGATCGAGCGGATCGACGGCAAGCTCGCCGTGGCCGACGAGACCATGCGCGAGCACATTCTCGGGCTGCGCCGCAATCCTTACATCTCGTCCCTCATGGCCGCCGAGATGATGAAGCGCGACAAGGCGAAGATCGAAGCAAGGCTTGGGCGCAAACTCAACCGTTCCGAGTTCTACATGTCCCATTTCTTCGGCGTGGACAGTGCCAGCAAGTTCATCGCCCTGGTGGACGACACTCCGAAGAAAAGCGCACCCGCCGCCTTCCCGGCTGCGGCAAAGTCCAACAAGTCGCTGTTCTTCACCAAGGACGGCAAGAAGACCCGCCAGCTCAGCGTGGCCGAGGTCTATGGCAAGATCGACGACATGATCGACAAGCGTCTTAACCGCTACGGCGACGTCTCGACCCGCGTGGCCGGAGACCTTCCCTTCTGACTAGGCGTCTCGGCCTCTCCCTCCATATCGGAGGTGTGAGGCTGAGCCTCTTCCGTTCCAAGTTCCGCCCGAGGCGCCAAGCCAGCTGAAGCGGAGCTGGTGGGCGCGATATCGACAAAGCCGCCTTTGGCAGGCGGTCGCTGCACCCGAATGATCCGCATCACGATGAAGGCGGCAAGGCCCAGTGAAGCCAGCGCCGCGTAGATGAAAAGTCCCTGAGGGCCAAGAACCTCCATGGCCAGTGGACCGATGGTGACCCCGGTGGCCCACGAGAACAGCAAGGTGCCGACGGTGGACACGATCTGCCCCGGATCGACGATATCGCAGGCATGGGCCACACAGACCGAGTAGATGCACAGAGCGAGACCGCCCCAGGCCGCAAACGACCACAGGATCAGCAGATTCGCATTCTGCGTGCTGGCCCAGAGGATCAGAAGCGAGACAAGGCTCGTCCCTAAGGCAAGGCCGGCAATCACGTAGCGTCGATCGGCCCGGTCGGACAACCATCCGAGCGGCCATTGCATCGCGAGACTTCCTGCCTGCAGGGCGAAGAGAAGCGCCGCAGCCTGATCTTGGCTCAACCCGATGCTGACGCCGAACACCGGCGTGATTGCGATGACCGGTCCATTGACGAGGCCGACCACAAAGGCTCCGATCACCGCTGATGGAGCCGTTGCAAACAGTTTCCTGACCTCGATGCGTACGCCCTGCGGCGCGCTCGGCTCACTCGTGGTGGTGGCCGCAATGGGAAGCAGCGAGAGCGTGATCAGTGCGCTCACCGCCATAAATAAGCCGTCCGTGCGGATGTCGCCGAAACTGATCCCGAGCGGGGACAGCATCAAGGCGACCTTGGTGCAGATCATGTAGATGGAGAGAATCCGTCCGCGATGGCTCGATGTGGCCCGCGCGCTGATCCATCCGTCAGTGACGGTGAAGATGCAGGCGAGCGTCACGCCCGTCAGTCCACGCAGCAGGATCCAGGCCAAGGTCGAATGAGCCTGCGTCATGGCCAGGATCAGCACGGACACCACCGCGGCCAGGCTGGCAAAGGCCCTGATGTAACCGACATGGCGGATGAAGCTCGGCGCGAGAAAGCAGCCCGTCGAGAAGCCCACGCCATAGGCAGCTGCCACGACACCGATGGAGGCGACAGAAATGCCATCCGCCTGCATGCGAAGCGGCATCAGGGCCTGCAGAAGACCGTTCCCGGCCTGCAGGAGGGTCGTAGCGGCCGTGATGGTCCAGATCAGAGCAAGGGAGGAGTTCACAATCGAATCGACAATGGGGGGCGGCAGGCGCGAGGGTCACCAAGATAGAGAGCAGGTGACGCCCAAGATCAAGAGTCGATCCGGTTCTTAGTCGATGGTCGTTGATCAGCCGGCCCGTCCGGCCAAGGGACCGGACAAGCTTGCTGTTGCGTGCGCGAGCCTACCG
>Ga0209902_100856_pt1 | contig 22300 bp, 24 predicted proteins | sample FECB27metaG_FD_188304 | JGI IMG/M metagenome (GOLD analysis project Ga0209902, IMG submission 188304) | Cyanobacterial communities from the Joint Genome Institute, California, USA - FECB-27 (SPAdes) (version 2) | ecosystem: Environmental > Aquatic > Thermal springs > Hot (42-90C) > Microbial mats...
CTATCCCTCCAGCCTGCGCCGTCCGCCGCTGATCGGATCGGAAGACAGCATGATCGCGCCGACCTGCCAGTTCAGCGCGACGTCCGGACTGCCGGCGATCGCCATCCCCGCCGGCTTCACCGAGCGCGGCCATCCGATCGGGCTGGAGCTGCTCGGCGCCACCTTTGCCGAACCGACGCTGATCAAGCTGGCCTATGGCTGGGAACAGACCGCGCATCCGCGCAAGCCGCCGTTCAGCACGCCGCCGCTGATCGACGGCAAGGCGCCCGCGCCGATCGCCTTCACGACGAAGATGCGGGCCGAACGCGGCGGCGCGGCAACGGTGGATTTCCGTTACGATCCGACGACGGCCGTGCTCGACATCAGCGCCGCCGCGACGGGCCTGGCTTCGGACCAGATGATCGCGCTGACGCTGCAGCGCAGCCGCGAGGGCGGACCCGGCCCGATCCTCGCGCCGGTGATCGCGCACGGAAAGCTGAAGGGGAGCGTCCAGCTTACCCTGTCGGCCCCCGATCGCGCCGCATTGCTTTCGGGCGGCTTCTACACCGCGCTCTACACCCGCGCGGCGCCGTTGGGCGCGGCCAAGGCGACCGTCATCGTGCCGACGCGCTGACGATCGTTCCGACCATTCAAAGGGGCAAGACCTGCATATGAAGACGATGACGGCGTTTCGCGCGGCAATGATGATGCTCGGCATGTGCTGGGCCGGCAATGCGTCGGCGGAGGCAGCGGAGGCGAAGCCCCGCATCGTGATCCTCGCGACGGGCGGGACGATCGCGGGCTCGAAGGCCGATCCCAATACCCGCTATCGATCGGGTACGACCACCGTCGAGACGCTGGTGAGCGCGGTGCCGTCGCTGTCGAACGTCGCGACGATCGAGGCCGAACAGGTTTCGAACGTCGGCAGCCAGGACATGAACGAAGAGATCTGGGCCAGGCTCGCCACGCGCGTCGCGGCGCTGCGCGCGCGGCCCGACGTCGGCGGCATCGTCATCACCCACGGCACCGACACGCTCGAGGAAACCGCGATGTTCCTCGACCTGCTGTTCCCCACCGGCAAGCCGATCGTCCTGACCGCGGCGATGCGGCCGTCCGACGCGGTGAGCGCGGACGGCCCGCGCAACATGCTGGAAGCGGCGATGGTGGCATCCAGCCCGGCGGCGGCGGATCGCGGCGCGCTGGTCGTCCTCAACGACGTGATCCATGCCGCACGCCGCGTGTCCAAGATCAACACGGGGGACATCAACGCCTTCGCATCCGACGAACGCGGACTGCTGGGCAGGATCGAGGAAAGCCGGGTCCGTTTCTTCGCCGATCCGCCGCCCGCGCGGCAGGCGGTGGCCGTGCCGCTGCCGATCCCCGCCCGGCTTCCCAAGGTCGCGATCCTGTACAGCCATGCGGGGGTGGACCCCGATCTGGTGCGGATCCTGCCGTCGCTCGGCTATCGCGGGGTCGTGCTGGCCGGCGTCGGCAACGGCAACAGCAGCAAGGCCATGCTGGACGCGCTTTCCGAAGCCGCGCGCAAGGGCATGGTCGTCGTGCGCGCATCGCGCGTGCCGGCGGGGTCGGTCCTGTCCGACGTCGAGGTGGACGACAGGGCGCTGGGCTTCGAAGCCGCGCTCGATCTCAACCCGCAAAAGGCGCGCGTCGCGCTCCAGTTGCGGTTGCTGGGCGGCGCGCGGCGCTGATCAGGCCGCCGCGCCGCGCCGCCGATCCTCCTCGTCCAGCGCCAGCAGCGACGCGCCCTTGCTCTCGCGCATATAGAGCGCGGCGCCCAGGCTGATCGCGCCGGCGATCAGGATATAGATGGCGATCGGCGTCCAGCTCTCATATTCGCGCAGCAATGCCGTGCCGATCAGCGGCGCCCAGGATCCCGCGACGATCGCGGTCGCCTGATAGCCGAGCGACACGCCCGAATAGCGCATCCGCGTCGGGAACATCTCCGCCATCACCGCGGGCTGCGCTGCATACATCAGGCCGTGGACGGCCAGGCCCAGGATGATCGCGGCGAGGATCGGCGTGGTTTCCCCGGTGCCGAACATCGGAAAGGCGAGGAAGGGCCAGACCATGGTGAGCGCCGCGCCCGCCAGATAGATCGGCCGGCGTCCCCAGCGATCGGCAAGCGCACCATAGAGCGGGATCAGCACGACATGGGCGATATGCGCGAAGAACAGCAGGGTCAGGATGCGCGTCGTGTCGACCTTCAGATGGTTGAGATAGGTGATCGAGAAGGTGACGACCATGTAATAGAGGATGTTCTCGCCGAAGCGCAGGCCCATCGCGGTGAACACGCCGCGCGGATAGCGGCGGAACACCTCGACCAGGCCATAGCCGGCATCCGCCTGTTGCTCGATCCGCGCCTTGGCCGCCTCGAAGATCGGGGAGTCAGTCACCTGGGTGCGGATATAATAGCCGATGCCGACGATGATCACCGACAGCCAGAAACCGACGCGCCAGCCCCAGGACAGGAACGCCTCTTCCGAAAGCGAGGCGGACAGGACGAGCAGCACGACCGTCGCCAGCAGATTGCCCAGCGGCACGCCCGCCTGCGGGAAACTGCCCCAGAAGGCGCGGCTCTTGTTCGGGCTGTGCTCGGTCACCAGCAGCACTGCCCCGCCCCATTCGCCGCCGAGCGCGAAGCCCTGGACGAAGCGCAGCAGCACCAGCATGGCCGGCGCCCAATAGCCGATCGTGTCGTAGACGGGCAGGCAGCCCATCAGGAAGGTCGAGACGCCGATCAGCACCAGGCTGAACTGCAGCAGCGACTTGCGCCCGATCCGGTCGCCGATATGGCCGAACACGATCCCGCCCAGCGGCCGCGCGATGAAGCCGACCGCATAGGTGGCGAAGGCGGCGATGATGCCGTCCAGCTCGTTGCCCGAATTGGGGAAGAACAGCTTGCCGAAGACCAGGGTCGCGGCGGTTCCGTAGAGGAAGAACTCGTACCATTCGACGACGGTGCCCGCCATCGACGCGCCCACCACCTTTTTGAGATAGGGCAGGTCGGCCTGCTGTTCGTGCTTCATCTCCGCTCCCCCCTCAGCGCCCTTTCAGCATCGGCAATACGCGGTCGAGCGGCAAGGCCTCGATCGTGCCGCCATTGCCCTTCACCGTCTTCGCGGTGAACATCGAATTGAGCACCGCTTCCTCGGTCGCCTCGGCGACGGCCTGAAACAGCGGCGACATCGCATCGTTGGGCACATTCTCGACCTGGGCCGGCTTTGCGCGGCGTTCGGGCGTGCGGCGCACCGCCTCATTGGTCGAAAAGGCGATGGCATAATCGCCGGACCCGTTGGAGAAGCTCGATCCGGTGCGTGCGATGCCGGCGAATGCGCGCTCGGCCATCCGGCGGAGATTGCGGTCGGAGACGGGCGCGTCGGTCGCGACGACGATCACCACCGATCCGTCGGCCTTGCGCTGTTCGACCTCCGCCTTGAAATCATATTTGCCCAGCCGGACACCGACGGGCACCCCGGCGACGTTGAGCACACCGCCATAGTTGGACTGGACGAGCACGCCGACCGTCCAGCCGCCGAGCCCGGCGGACAGCTTGCGCGACGAGGTGCCGATGCCGCCCTTGAATCCGAAAGCGACCGTGCCGGTGCCCGCGCCGACCACGCCTTCCTCGACCGGGCCGGTCTTCGCACTCTCGATCGCGCGGCGTGCATCGGCCTTGGTGACATGGCGACCGCGTATGTCGTTGAGGAAGCCGTCATTGGTCTCCCCCACCACGGCGTTGACCGAACGCACCTGCTCGTTGCCGGGCTGCGCCAACGTCCATTCGACCGCGCCGGCCGCCGCCTCGGCGACGTTGAGCGTGTTGGTGAGCAGGATCGGGGTCTCCACCTCGCCAAGCTCGACCACCTGCGTCGATCCCATGAACTTGCCGAACGCATTCTCCGCGACGAAGCCGGCAGGCACCTTGTCCTGGAACAGGTTGCCGCCATGCGGCAGGATCGCGGTGACGCCGGTATTGACCTTGCTGCCCTCGATCAGCGTCACCTGTCCGACGCGGACGCCCTCCACATCCGTGATGGTGTTGAGCGGCCCTGTCGGCAGCACGCCGACGACCACGCCCGCATTGCGCGCGCGCGGCCCGGCCTGTGCCGCGCCGCCGATCGTGCCGGCCAGCGCGATCGTCGCGACCGCAATCAAGAAGCTGCTCTTCATCCCGTTCCTCTTCCCCGTCATCGTCCGATCATGATCATCCGGTCGCCCGGCGGCAATGGCGGGAACAACCGCGCCGTCGTCGCGGTTGTCGCTCCATGAGCCTGCCCGGAGTCCTGCGCCGCTTCCTCCATTCCACCGCCGTCGAACTGGAACGCGACGTGGACCGGTTACAGGATCTGCTGGCGCCGTCCAGCGCCGTCGGAAAAGTCCGCATGCTCGCCTATGCCGGATATCGCAACGCGCACGAGTTTCGCGTGTCCGGGCGGATCGTCCGGTACGACGATCCGCTCGATGCCGGGGAGGGGCTGATCTCGCGCACACGCGCGATGATGGCCATCTACAACAGCCATGAAGTGCCTGGCGTCGCCGTCCGGTGCGAGGGCTATGGCCAGAGCGTCGACTTGGTCAGCGACGAGGAGGGTTATGTCTCCTTCGCGGTCGCGATCGACCGCCCGCTACCCGCGACGACCGCGTGGGAAGCGGTGCGGTTCTCGACACCCGGCCGCGCATCCCAGGCGGAGTCGGTCGAAGTCCCGATCCTCGCGCCCGGCGCCGACGATCATTGGGGCATCATTTCCGACATCGACGACACGGTGATCGAGACGGGCGCGACCAATTTCCTGAAGAACTGGCGCCGCGTCCTCGTCGAGCGTCCCGGCGACCGGCTGGCCGTGCCGGGTGCCGCCAGCCTGTACGGCACGATCGCGGGCGATCACGCGGCGCCGACGCGGCCCTTTTTCTACGTCTCGTCCAGTCCATGGAATCTCTACGGCTTCCTGACCGAGTTCATGGAGCTGAACCGTATCCCGCACGGCCCGATGTTCCTGAAGGACCTGGGCATCGATGCGACCAAGTTCATCAAGACCGGGCATGACGCGCACAAGCTGGCGGCGATCGGCGCCGTGCTCGACTTCTATCCCGAGCACCGCTTCCTGCTGATGGGCGACAATGGCCAGATGGACGTCGAAATCTATGCCGAGGCCGTCGCGTCCCATCCCGGCCGGATCGCCGCGGTCTTCATCCGCGACGTCTCCGGCAAATGCGCCGACGGCGCCAAGGCGGAACGGCTCGCCGCGATCGAACGCGCCGGCGCCAGGACCTATTGCGCCGCGGAGTTCGGCGACGCCGTGGCGCTTCTGCGCGAGCTCGGGCTGGAACGTCCGGCCGAAGTCGCGAAGGCCGGCGGCCCGGCACCGAAGGACTGACCGGCGCGGAACGCTTGGCAATGCTCCATCGTTTCACCTTCGTACCCGCGCGATCGTGCCGGGATCATGTTTGGGAGTTTCGGACCATGCTCTGGACCATCGCCGTCATCCTGCTCGTGCTGTGGCTGCTTGGATTCGCATTCCATGTCGCGGGCGGACTGATCCATATCCTGCTGGTGGTCGCGCTGATCGTGGGGCTTATCCAGCTCTTCACCGGCCGCAAGGTGGTGTAGCCCCTTTCGGGTGAGGCCGGGCGGAGCAGCCCAAGGTTCCAACGATGCGCAGCATCCCTGGAAAGGCTGCGGAGGGTGCGAACGGCATCGATCTGCGCTTCCGGTGCTCACCTACTGAAGTACGCTCCGCTCCGGTTCTCGATCGACGCCATTCTCGCTCCGGCCTGACCCGAAAGGTCCACTGTATTTTACAACTTTGACCGCAAGAAGCGGAGAGCGCCCGCCTGTCTCCGATGTCAGATTGTCGGCCGACAAAGACATGCGGAGACAGGCCATGAACACCGACGAACGCCCCTTTGCGGGCGAGACCCTGCGCTATGGAGAGATCGACACCATGCTGGGCACCGCGCTGGTCGCGGAGAGCGAGCGCGGCGTCGCGGCCATCCTGATCGGGAGCGACCCGGCCCGGCTGCTGCGCGACCTGCGCGTGGCGCTGGCCGGCGCGGTGTTGCACGAGGATCCCGTGTCGATGGCGACAACGCTCGACGCGGTGGCGGCGCTGATGGCGCGCCCCGAACGCGGCGCGTCCTTCACGCTGGACATGCGCGGATCGGCGCTCGAACTCGCGGTGTGGAAGGCGCTGCGGATGGTGCCGGGCGGGCACACGATCAGCTATGGCGAAGTGGCCCGCTGGCTGAGCATGCCCGCCACCGCTCAGGAGGTCGGCGCCGCCTGCGCGGCCAATCGCATCGCGGTCGCCATCCCCTGCCACCGCGTGGTGAAAGCGGATGGCGGCATCTCCGGCTATCGCTGGGGCGTCGAGCGTAAGCGCCGGCTGATCAATATGGAAGGCGTGGCGTGAGCGACATGTCCGCGCGCATCGACGCGATCGACTGGAACGAGGCGCTCGCCGGCCTGGGCGCGCAGGGCTGGGCGATGCTGCCCGGCCTGCTGAGCGGCGCGGAATGCGACGCGACCGCCGCGCTCTATGCGCCGGGCGACATGTTCCGCAGCCATGTCGTGATGGCGCGGCACGGTTTCGGCCGGGGCGAATATCGCTATTTCGCCTATCCGCTGCCGCCGCTCGTGCAGGGCTTGCGCGCAGCGCTCTATCCCCGCCTCGCGCCGATCGCGAACCGCTGGCACGAACGCCTCGGGATCGACACGCGCTTTCCTGGCGACCATGCCGATTTCATCGCGCGCTGCCGCGATGCGGGCCAAAACCGGCCGACGCCGCTGCTGCTGCGCTATGGCGCAGGCGATTATAACTGCCTGCATCAGGATCTGTACGGCGCGCATGTATTTCCGCTCCAGGTCGCGATCCTGTTGTCCGAGCCCGGAAAGGATTTCACCGGCGGCGAATTCGTGCTGACCGAGCAACGCCCGCGCATGCAATCGCGCGCCGAAGTGGTGCCGCTGACCAAGGGCGACGCGGTGATATTCGCGGTGAACATCCGCCCGCGCAGCGGCACGCGCGGCGACCACCGCGCCGTGCTGCGCCATGGAGTCAGCACGCTGCGGTCCGGCCATCGCCATACGCTCGGGGTGATCTTTCACGATGCCGCTTGACCTGTTCGCGCAGGACCGGTTCGTCATCGGCGATGGCGCGATGCTGCTCAACGGCTTCGCGCTGACGCAAGCCGACGCGCTGATCGCGCATATCGCCGATATCGCCGCGCAGGCGCCGTTCCGCCATATGGAGACGCCCGGCGGCCGGCGCATGTCGGTCGCGACGACAAGCTGCGGCATGCTCGGCTGGACGAGCAGCGCGCGCGGATATCGCTACGCCGCACACGATCCCGAAACGGGCATAGGCTGGCCCGCCATGCCCGACGTCTTCGCCGATCTCGCGGTGCGCGCTGCGGCGGAGGCAGGCTATCCGGGGTTCGCGCCCGATGCCTGTCTGGTCAATCGCTACGCGCCGGGCACGCGCCTGACGCTCCACCAGGATCGCAACGAGGCGGACATGACCGCGCCGATCGTCTCTGTCTCGCTGGGCCTGCCCGCCACCTTCCTGTGGGGCGGCGCGGTGCGCGGCGATCGCCCGCGCCGGATCGCACTGCATCATGGCGATGTGATGATCTGGGGCGGCCCCGCGCGGCTCAGCTTTCACGGCGTCGATACTTTGGCGAGCGGCATGCATCCGGCAACGGGCGCGTACCGCTACAACCTCACATTTCGCCGAGCCGCATAGGGCTCGGCCTTCAGTCCTGGCCGGTGAGAGCGGCGTTGATCACGCGGGCAAGGCTGACGTCGCGTTCGGACACACCGTCGGCATCATGGGTGGTCAGCCAGATATCGACGCGGTCGTGGACGTTCGACCATTCGGGATGATGGTCGGCGGCGTCGGCGGCGATCGCGATGCGCGCCATGAAGGCGACCGCCTCCGTACAGCTCGGGAAACGCAGCGTGATGTGCAACGCGTTGCGCGCCTCGTCGAAGGTCCAGCCGCGCAGGCTGGCCAGCGCCAGTGTGCGCGCCTCGGGCGTCAGCGGCGTCACGCGATCACCTTCATCAACGGCGCCGCCGCCGCGGCGAAGACCTCGACGGTCTCGTCGGTCAGCCCGGCGACGTTGATGCGGCCGTTTCCGGCCATGTAGATGCCGTGCATCTCGCGCAGCTCGGCCACGGCTTCGGGGGGCAGCGGCAGCAGCGCGAACATGCCGGTCTGGCGCGCGGCGCCGGCGAACAGCGGGTGGCTGGCGGCGAGCTTCTCGCGGATGCGGGCAATGCGCGCGCGCATCTCGTCCAGCTCGGCGCGCCACATGCGCGTCAGATCCTCACGCTCCAGGATGATGCGGACGACCGCGGCGCCATGATCGGGCGGCATCGACCAGATGCCACGCGCGATCACCAGCATGTTCTGACGCGCGACATCGGTCGCCTGTGCGTCAGGCCCCTGCACCCAGAGCGCGCCGACGCGCTCGCGATACAGGCCGAAATTCTTGTCGCAGGAATAGGCGACCAGCGCCTCGTCGCACGCGGCGATCAGGCGGCGGGTAAGCTGTGCATCCTCGTCCAGCCCATGGCCCAGCCCCTGATAGGCCAGGTCGATCAAAGGCACGAGGCCGCGGCGCACGATCAGTTCGGTCAGCGCCTCGGCCTGACCCTCGTCGAGCTCCGCGCCGGTCGGATTGTGCGAGGATCCATGGACCAGCACGGCGTCGCCGGCTTCGGCGCTTTCCAGCGCGTTCATCATCGCCGCGAATTCGATCCGCTGCGTCTCCGGATCGAAGAAGGGATGCGGAGCGATCTCCAGCCCAGATGCCTCGAAGATCGGCGCATGGTTGGGCCAGGTCGGCATGCCCGTCCAGATGCGCGCACCGGGGCGGGCGCGGGCGATGAGCTCGGCGGCAAGGCGCAGCGCGCCGGTGCCGCCGGGCGTCTGCACGCCGCTCAGCCGCGACGTGTCCGCACCGGCGCCGAACACGATCGGCTCCAGCCGCTCGACGAAACCGACATCGCCGTCGGGGCCGAGATAGGATTTGCTCTGCTGCGTCTCGATCAGGATGCGTTCGGCCGCCTTGACCGATCCGAGCACGGGGGTCGCGCCGTCATCATCGCGGAAAATGCCGACGCCCAGATCGATCTTTCCGGGACGCGGATCGTCGCGAAACAGCACGATCAGGCGCAAAAGGCCGTCCGCCGGCTGCGGTTCGAGCCCCGAAAACAATCCCGTCATACCGTCATCTCCAGCCGTGAACGCGCGTAATCCTGCGTCCCGTGCGTGAAGACCACCTCGTCTGGCAAGACCGTATCGGTCGAAAGATCTGTCGCATCGGCCAGTTCCGCATAGATCGGGCTGAAATCCGTCTCCAGCGTCTGGCGGAGCAGATCCTCGAAACTGTCGATGACGAAATAGGTCTGCTGGTAATCGTCGATCCGGTAATCGGTGCGCATCACCCGCTTCAGATCGAAGCCGATGCGGTTCGGCGACGGATCGTCGAGTGCGAAACGCGATTCGCCGAAGGACGAGACGATGCCCGCGCCATAGAGCTTCAGCGCATCGCCGTCGCGGATCAGCCCGAATTCGACGGTGTACCAGTAAAGCCGCGCAAGCTGCTTGATCATGCCAAGCTTGGCCGCGCGCAGCCCGCCCTCGCCATAGGCCTGCATGTAATCGGCGAACACGGGGTGCGCGAGCAGGGGGACATGGCCGAACACGTCGTGGAAGATGTCGGGTTCCTGCAGATAGTCGATCTGCTCGGGCGTGCGGATGAAGCGCCCGGCGACGAAGCGGCGATTGGCGAGGTGATCGAAGAACACCTCGTCAGGGACCAGCCCCGGCACGGCGACGACCTGCCATCCCGTCGCCTTCATCAGGCGGTCGGACAATTCGTCGAAATCGGGGATGCCCGAACGCGACATGCGCAGCATGTCGAGCCCGTCGATAAAGGCGGGCACCACGCGCGACGGCAGCATCTCCGCCTGGCGCGCGAAGAGGGTATCCCACATCGCATGCTCGTCGGCGGTGTAGGACGCCCAGTCCTGCGGGACGGTCCAATCCTCGGCGGAGCCGGGGGGGCGAATGAGATCTGATCCAGCCATGATGCGATCATACGGATTTTCCGCGGAAAACGATTTCAAATTTCTCGCTCTTTGCATATGAAATGAGCAATATTCTTCGATTTGGCGGCACTGGTGAAAGAAACATATCAACTCGATGCGATCGACCGCCGTATCCTCACCGCGCTGCAGGAGGATGCGTCGATCAGCCATGCTGCATTGGCCGAGCGAGTCGGCGCGTCCACCGCGTCCTGCTGGCGGCGGATCAAGGCGCTTGAGGCCGCCGGCGTGCTGACCCGCACGGTGCGCCTGGTCGACGGCAATAAGGTCGGTCGCGGGGTGAATGTGCTCTGCCATCTGCGGATGCGCAGCCATTCGGCGGAAAGCGTCGCGGCGTTCGAGGAATTCGTCCGGTCGCGCGCGGAGATCATCGAATGCTATTCGATGTCGGGCGACTGGGATTATCTGCTGCGCATCGCGGTATGCGACGTCGCCGATTACGAGCATTTCCTGATGCGGACGCTGCTGCGCCATCCGTCGGTCGCGACCGGAGCCTCGCACTTCGCGCTGGGGCAGGTGAAGTACACGACCGCGATTCCGGTTTGAGAGGCTGTAAGCGGTTTTCGCTACTTCCTTTCCACGCACAGAATCCGCTCATCCTGAGGGAAGACTGAGTAGCTGCGCAGCAGCGTAGCGAAATGAACAGGTCGCCATGCCCCCCCGGGCATGGCTACGGATTGCCGGGGGCAATCCGTACCTGTTCATTGTCTCGAAGGACGCACCACGCATCCTGCGTCCTTCGAGACGCCGTTTCGACTTCGCTCAACGGCTCCTCAGGATGATCGGATCAGTAGAGCGGAACTCAACCTGCCGCGGCTCACCCCAAGATTTCAGCCCAGCGATCGCGATAGGCGCGCAGCGCCACGAAGACCGTGCGATCATCCGCGTCCGGATCCAGCGCGGGATCGAGTTCTGCCAGTCGGGCGCGGAGAACGGGGCTGGCGCAGCGCAGGAAGGGATTGATCCGCCGTTCCTCGGCGATGGTCGTGAAGCGCAGCCGGTCGCACGGCAGATCCGCCACCTCCACGGCAAGCGCGGCGACGTCATCATTGCCCGGTTCGACATGCGCCGCGAAGCGCAGGTTGCGCGCGAGATAGTCGTGGCCCGGATAGACGATGGTCTCGCCGGCAAGCGCATCGATCGTCGTCGCCAGCGTCTCGAACAATGTCGGTGCATGGCCGCCATAGCCGCAATTGCCGGCACCCGCTGCGAACAGCGTGTCGCCGGAGATCAGGAAGGGCGCGCCGCCGTCCATCCCCGTCAGTGATATACTCGCCATGGTGTGGCCCGGCGTCTCGCGCACGGTCAGCATCGTCGTGCCGATCGCGATCGTGTCACCGTCCGACAACATGCGGTCGATCGGCAGGATCGTGCCCGCCGCGGCGCGCGGCGCAAGGATCTGCAGGTCGCCGGCCGCCTTCATCGATGCGTTGCGGCCGGCATGATCCCAATGCTCGTGGGTGTTGACGACCGCGGTCAGCCGCAGGTCGTTGGCGGCGACCGCGGCGTGCACGGCCGCCTCGTCATAGGGGTCGATCGACGCCGCCTCGCGCGTTTCGGGGCAGAAGACGACATAGTGGATATGATCGAATCTGGTGCCGGGGCGAAGCGCCAGCACCGCCATCACCACTCTCCGGATGCAAGCGCGTCGCGCAGATTGTCGAAGAACAAAGTGTAGTTCGCCTCCGACATGGCGCGCGCCTGATCCTCCGGCACGTCGACCGGCACGAAGGTGGATCGCGCCAGCAGCACCGATGCGTCGGGGCCGGCCGGGATCACCTTGGCGAAGCCGAGATAGCCGGCAAAGGGCACGATATCGCCGGTGTCGACGATCTCGAACGTCATCTCCATCGCATCTGGATCGAAATGGACGAGCTTCTCCTTCACGACGCCGTCGCCCAGATGCCCCTCGGTGCGCATGGTGCGGACCATGCCCAGCCCCTCGCCTTCGAACTCGATCGACGAGACGAAGCCGAGTTCGGCGCGGCGTTGCCCCTCCTCGGTCGCGAACAGTTTCCAGAGCCGGTCGGCCGGTGCCGCGAAGCGCGACGCACGTTCGATCGTGATCATTGGCCCTTTCCTCCCTTGGCGAGAACGGCGCCGCGCGCGCCTTTGTCGAGTTCCCATTGCAGGCGCATCTTGTGGACCTTCAGCACCATCGCGGTCTCGACCGCGGCGATGTCCGGCTGGCCGTAGCAATGGTCGATCAGGAAGCTGCGATAATCCTCGTGCGAGCGATGATAGGTCGCGAGACCGACATCGAAGCGTCCCAAGGTCATGATCAGATAGAAGACCTCCGGCACCGCGCTCAATCGCGCGATCAGCGCCTCGATATCCGCGCCTTGCGCCGCGTTGATGAAGGTCTGCGCATTGAACGCATAGCCGAACGCCTCCGGCAGCGCCTCCGCCTGGATGGTGATGATGTTGTCGTCGATGAGCTGACGGACACGATTGCGCACCGTTCCCTCCGACACGCCCACCGCGGTCGCGATGTTCGAATAGGGCATGCGCCCATCCTGTTGCAGCAGCGCGATGATCCGGCTGTTGAGCTCGTGCGTGTCGTCGATGCCGCCGGGCGGCGGCATGGCCGGCTGATCCTCGCGCTTCCGCTTGCCGCCGCCACGTCCTTTTTCAGCCATTCGTCACTCCTGAAGCGTCGCTTCGCTTTCGTCATCATCCACTAAGCCAATATGGAGTTTTCCGCAACACATTACGCCCTATAATACGTATTCCGCATCATAAACGACCATACAGTGCTGAATCCTTATTGACTCGGCTGAATTCCGATCATATCCACAATGCAGCCCGGCAAACGGGCATTCAGGAGATTGCCTTGACCCAGGTTGCGCCTCGAATCGCGGCCCGCTCGCTTGCGCCCCAGGCGGAGGGAACCGACGGACTGTTCAGCCAGAGCTGGTTTCCGGTGTGCCGTTCGGACGAAGTCGTCGCCGGCACGGTCAACGGCTTCGACTTTCTCGGCGGGCGCGTGATCGTCATCCGCGATGCCGACGGCCGGGCCCGCGTGCTCAGCGCCTATTGCCCGCATATGGGCGCGGACCTCTGCACCGGCGAAATGATCGACGGCACCGTCCGCTGCCCGTTCCATTTCTGGCGCTACGATGCCGATGGCCGCTGCGTCGCGACGGGATCGGGCGATCCGACGCCGCCGACCGCGAAGCTCTTCGCCTTTCCGACCACCGAGCGTTACGGCTGCATCTTCGCCTTCAACGGCGAGACGCCGTTGTTCGACATTCCCGATTTCCCCGACGCGCCGAAAAACCTGATCTGGAAGACGGGCGAATATGACGGCGAGATGCCGGCCGACCCCTGGATCATCTGCTGCAACACGCCCGACATGCAGCATATCCAGGTGGTCCACGGCATCACCTTCGACAATGGCATGCCGCACGACCGGGTCGAATGGTCACCGCATTCGATGGTCTACGAATTTGCGGGCACGATGCGCGACGGTTCGGCGATCAAGTTCCGCGTCGGCATCTTCGGCGCCAACATCTATTGGCAGGACGGCTATATCGACGGCCGCTGGTTCGGCTTCATCGCGCCGATGGGCCTGCCGAGACCCGGCAATTCCCGCCTCTTCTTCACCGTGGGCGTCGAGGATGACGGCAGCGATCCCGCGGCGGCGCGCGAGTTCCTCGACGCGATGTACGCGCTCGAAGTCCATATCGCGACCGAGGATCTGCCGATCATCGAAGGCGCCCGATTCAAGCCGGGCACGCTGACGCGCAGCGACCAGACGCTCGCGCGCTTCCTGCAATATCTGCGCGACTATCCGCGCGCCCATCCGTCGGCCGCGTTCATCAGCTGACGACAGACATAAAAGGGGGGACGATCCATGAGGGGCGGCATCACCGACAACGACCTGACCGAAATCCTGGCGCTGTGCCCGCGTCTCTACGCGGCGGTGGGCTGGACTGCGGAGCAGGCTCCCGACTGGCAGACATTCCGCGACTGCTGCCATCCACAGGCGATCCTTGCGCCGCTGAGCGCAGGCGCCGCCGCGACGATCGCGATCGAGGATTTCGTCGGCGCGATGGAGGCGCAGCGCAGTTCCGGCGCGCTCACCGATTTCAGCGAGATCGAACTGGGCCGCCATGTCGAGGCGTTCGGCAATGTCGCCAGCGTCCGCAGCAGCTTCGCCGCGGCGATGAACGGGGTGGAACGCCGCGGCGTCACTTTCGCGCAGATCGTCCGGCATGAGGGCCGCTGGCTGATCCTATCGGCGATCTGGGACAATGAGGCGGAAGGCCGCCCGGTCCCCGCCGATCTCGCCTGACGCAGGACAATGATAACGACAAGATATGAGGGAGTGAGGGATATGGGGAAATCATATCGTGCGAGGGGGACGGCCGGGCTGATCGCGATCGCGATCGCTACGTTCGGCGGCGCGCCGAATGCACTGGCGCAGCAGCAAACCACCGAAACCGACGAGGCGGGTATCGCCGACATCGTCGTCACGGCACGCCAGCGTGAGGAGAATCTGCAGGAGATCCCGGATTCGATCACCGCATTCTCCGCCGACGCGATCGCCGAGCGGCGGCTGGACCGGATCGACGACTTCCTGGCGCTCACGTCCAACGTGCGCATCAACAACGATCAGGACACCGCGACCAACAACATCTCGATCCGTGGTCTCGGATCGAACCGCAATCAGGCCGCAGCCGTCGCCTTCTCGATCGACGGTGTCGTCCTGCCCGATTCCGATGCCTTCACCATGGACCTGTCCGACGTCGAGCGCGTCGAGATCCTGAAGGGGCCGCAGGGCGCGCTGTATGGCAAGGGCGCGATCGCCGGCGCGATCAACATCACCACCAAGCGGCCGACCAACGATTTCGAGGGCGAGTTCAAGGCCGGTTACGCAACGGGCGACGCATGGCGCGTGTTCGGCGCCGTCAGCGGCCCGATCGTCGACGATGTCGTGCTGGCGCGCGTCTCCGTCTCGCATCGCGACGGCGACGGCACCATCGTCAACCGGCTGGACGGCCGCGGACTCGACCGCAATCGCCAGACGCGTGCGACCGGCCGCGTCATCATCAATCCGAGCCCCGATTTCAGCATCGACCTGCGCGCGTCGCACACCAACGAGCGCGGCGGCGCCACCTGGTTCAGCCTGGTCAACGTGCTGGGCACCACGGGCGGCGAGATCACCAGCGCCATGGCCCGCATCCGCCCCAATCTGGACGGGGACTCGATCACGCGGCGCAAGGTGACCGACCTGTCGATGGCGCTCAACTACGACACCGCGATCGGCACGATCACGTCGATCAGCGCCTATGACAAGATCGACGTCTACTTCAATCAGGACCTCGACATCTCACCCTTCCCGATGGTGCGGACCGCCGCGCAGGACCGGGTGACCAAGAGCTTCAGCCAGGAGGTCCGGCTGACATCCCCGGGTAACCAGCCGCTGCGCTATATCGTCGGCGCCTATTACCAGCATTCGAAGCGCGACATCGACACCTTCGCCGAGCTCGACCTCTGCGTGTTCTTCGGCAACTGCTTCAGCGGCCCCGGCGGCGGCTTCGTGCCCGGCGGGATCATTCCCGCAGTGCTTGCCGACAACCGCATCACCTTCAAACAATATGCGCTGTTCGGGCAGGTCAATTACGACATCATGGACACGCTCGAGCTGACGGCGGCGCTGCGCTACGACACCAACAAGGCGCGGATCGACGATTATCAGGCGACATTGGTCGATCGCGAGACCTTCTCGAAACTCCAGCCCAAGGTGTCGCTCGCCTATAAGCCGTCCGAGGCGCTGACGCTCTACGGAACCTATTCGCAGGGCTTCAAGAGCGGCAGCTTCAATCCCGCCTCCGCCGGCCCCGCCTTTCCGCGCGTGATCGGACAGGAAAGCTCGCGCAATTACGAGATCGGCGCGAAGACGAGCTGGTTCGACCGGCGGCTGATCTTCAACGCCGCGGCCTTCTATACCCAGCATCTCAATCCGCAGATCTTCCAGCTCGACGCGGCGACGCTCACCCAGGGTTCGCTCAATGCCCGGCGCTCGGCGATCAAGGGCTTCGAGCTGGAGATGAACGCACGGCCGGTCCGCGGCCTCGATCTCAATGCGTCGTTCGGTTACATCGACGCGAAGATCAAGGATTTCAACGGGACGGCCGCCTATGTCGGCCAGCAGCTGCCCAACGCACCCAAGTTCACGCTGAACCTGGGCGCGCAATATCGCCATCCATTGACCGACGGCATCGAAGGGCGCGTGCGGCTCGATTTCGCAGGCGTCGGACGCCAGTCGTTCCAGGATTTCCAGCTCCCCTCCAGCCCCAACCTCTATCTGTTCCAGAAGAGCTACGGCACGCTCGACGCGGCGGTGGGCCTGGACGGCGCGAACTGGAGCGCGACGCTGTTCGTCAAGAACCTGACGGGGCGCGATTACGCGACATCGGCCTTCTCGCGATACATCTTCGCGGCCGGCTTCGTTCAGCTCAACGCCGATGCCGTGCAGATCGACCCCGGCAGCATCGTCGGCGGCGAACTCAGCTTCAAATTCTGACGGAGGGCGGGACGATGACGATCGACAGGCAGAGCTTCCATCTCTCGCCCGGGGGCGAAAGGGCGTTCGGCTATGCGCAGGCGGTGCGGATCGGCGACCGGCTGCACATTTCCGGATCGCTGAGCGTGGATGCGAATTTCGCGCCGCTCCATGCCGGCGACATGGCGGCCCAGATCGGGCAGGTCTACTACACGATCGGCCGCACGCTCGCGGCCTTCGACGCGGGGCCCGCCAATGTGGTGTGCGAGCGGATCTTCGTGACCGACATGGACGCCTTCATCGCGGCGAACGGCGCGCGCATCGCGATCTATGACGGATGCGACCTGCCCGCCACCACCGCCGTCGAGGTCCGCCGCCTCGCCTTTCCGGACTGCATGATCGAAGTGGAGATCATGGCCGCGCTCGAATCCATCTGAATCCACCGTCATTGCGAGGGGCGAAGCCCCGCGGCAATCCATGCCGGCGCGCCACTGGATTGCTTCGCTTCGCTCGCAATGACGAACGAACCGATGTCGGCAAATTGCCCAAAGGAGGCAGAGACAGGGGTGCTCACCGATCGTAACCAATCGCCCTGTATCCATGTCGAACGCTCGATCGCGCTCGCCGCAGGGGCGGACGCGGTCTGGGCCGTGGTCGGCGATCTGGCCGACACGACCATCACCGAAGGACTTGCCGAACGCGTCGAAGTGGACGGCCGGGGCGCCGGCGCCATCCGCCGCTTCTTCCTGCCGGGCGGGATCTGCATCGCCGAGCGGATCGAGAGCCATGATCCCGCCGCGCGCAACTACACCTATCGCATCGTCGATTACGGCCCCCTGCCCTTTGCCGACTATCTCGGGTGCGCAAGCGTGACCCCGGCGGGTGCGAACGGTGCGCTGCTGTCCTGGACGGCGACCGCTTCGGCGCTCGACGGCGCCGAAGACGCGGCGCGGACGATGATCGAGGCCAATGTCGATCACGCCCTGTCGGCGCTGGCACGGCGCTTCGGCGCGGTGGCCGCGCCTTGACGCTTCCGGTCTGGAGCCTCGGCGCCGACCGGCCCGCCTATCCCGCGCTGCGCGGCGAGACGGCCGCCGATGCGGTCGTGATCGGCGGCGGCTATTCCGGTCTGGTCGCGGCGCTGGAGGCGCAGGCCGCCGGCATGTCGGTGGTCGTGCTGGAGGCGGAGCAGCCGGGATCGGGCGCGTCGGGCGCCAATGCCGGGCATTTCGCGCCGATGATCATGCCGGGGACCAGCCCGGAAAAGGTGCGCGCCGCGCTGGGCGAGGCGCGGGCGCGACGCTGGCTGGGCATGATCGCGGCATCGGGCCGCTGGCTGACCGAGACGATCGACCGCCACGCCATCGCCTGCGACCTGCGGCGCGGCTATCTGTGCGTCGCACGGTCGGACCGGAGCGTCGACCGGATGCGCGCGGGCTTCGCCGCCTGGGCCGAACATGGCGGCACGTTCGAGACGGTCGATCGCGCCGCGCTGGGCCGGATCGTCAGATCCGCGCGCTATGCCGGCGGCGTCATGCTGGGAGAGGGCGGCACGCTCGATCCGCTGGCGCTGGCGACGGGCCTGGCCCGCGCGGCAGCCGGCGCCGGCGTCCGCATCTTCGGCGACAGCCGCGCGCTTTCCGCCACGCGCGACGGCGACGCGTGGATCGTCGCGACCGACCGGGGCGCTGTGCGTGCGCGCCGCATGCTGGTGGCGACGGGCGCCGCGCACCTGCCCTTTCCGTCGTTGCGCGGCATGGCCTATCGCATGGCCGCGGCGACTGTCGCGACCGAGCCGCTGGCCGATGGCGACAGCGCGATATTTCCGGCGGGCGGCAGCCTGGTCGACCTGGACGACAAGGCGGTGTTCAGCCCCGGCATCGATGCGCGCGGCCGGCTGGTCGGCAGTGTGCTGTGCGGCACCGGAGAACCGTCATTGCCGGCCAGCGCCCGGCCGCTGCTGCGCCGGCTGGAGCGCGCCTTTCCCGATCTGGACCAGCCGCGCTTCACCCGGCTGTCCTGGGGCGAGATGACGATATCGGCGAACGGCCTGCCGCGCATCCTGCGCTTCGGCGACGATGCCTGGTCGGTCACCGGCTGCAACGGATTCGGCCTGACCCATGGCATCTCCGCCGCGCGCGAGGCCGCCAGGCTGCTGAGCGGCCGATCTCCGGACGAACTCGCCCTGCCCGTCGTGCCGCCCAAGCCGCTGAAGGGGCATCGCTTCGTGGCGTTCACGCTGCGCGCTATCGTGGCGCCGGCGCTGAACCGGTTCGGCTGATCAGGCCAGGCGATGCGGGCTGGGATCGCCGATTTCGGCGATCAACTGCGCACGCGCCGTCGCGCGGCAGTTTTCCACTGCGGCGTGAAGCGCGCCCACATCGAGCGCAGGGCAGCGCCGGATTATGTCCGCGGATATCGCGTCGTCGTCGTGCAATGCGATCTGCGAAACCAGATCGGCGGCGCTCAAGCCCGTCTCCACGCTTTGAGCGACCAGCCGCCATGTCCGCGCGCGCAACCGGAATTCGAAATCGGCAAGGCGCGCCGATTCGACTTCCTGCTTCTTCAGCAATGCGCCTCTCAGATCCCAGACCAAGGCCGCGCCTCCTTGCGACAAGGATGGCGCAGCCCCCGGCCGGCGGCAACCGCTTGCGTCAGTTGCTGGCGACCCTGGTATAGGGAACGAACTTGCCCAGGCCGACGAAACCGGTCTGGAACTGCGAGTTCCGGTCGACCAGACGGACCGTATCCAGGCTGCAAAGCTGCGAGGTGGAGGTCCTGGTCACCAGGATATCGTCGCTATCGAGCGATTCCTGGCCCATGTCGGGCCGGTTCAGATAGAGCTTGCTGCCCACGCGATACAGGATCGCCGTCCGGTCGATGATCTCGCTCGACTGGATGTCACGCAGGTTGATGCAATCCACCGGCTTGCCCGCGACACGACCGTCGAGCGCCTTGGCGAGGCGCGCCTCGGCCTTTGCGGTCGCGGCCGGCGAAGCGGCTTGCGCGGGGAGAGCCGCCGCGAGCAGCGCGGCGCCGATCGAAAAAAGGATGGAATTACGCATGTCTCACTACCTCTGCTGAGTCTGCCGGATTCAGTATCACATCGAAACTGAACCGGCGATGAGCGCCATTCGAAAATATGCCGATCCTATGCGGCGGCATGCCCGGGCGTCTCGAATCCAAATGCACGCGCCGGTAAATCCGAAGGTGTCGAACGAAAGACGGCACCATGCACCCAAAACCCTATTTCCGGCGCCCGGGCGCCTTGCATGCAGGCCCGTTTCCGGGCGGCAGGGCCGGGCTCGATCCGGTGCTGCGCATCGTCGGGCTATGCCTGCTCGCGATCGCGGGGTTTGCGTTTCACCAGCTTTTCCACCGCATCCATACGGACGTGGCGCACGCCACGACGATCGGCGGGATGCTGATTGGTGCGACCGGCTTTGCGAGCGCCTCATTGGGCGCCGCCATGGCCATGCTGGGGGGGCATCTGCTCGACCCGGTGCGGATATCCGGACGCTGGCAGGGCAGGGACGGAGATTGAGCGCGTGGCCGACATGATGGGGCGGCAGCCTTGGACCCGTCAGACTTCGTAAAGTTGGATGTTTCGGTTGCCATTGCCGCCCGCAATTATCGCAACAGTCCACCGCCTCGGGCAGACGCCGGGAAACCAGAACGCGCCGGCATCGGCATCGGGGTCAGGATGTATCGCGATGCGGAGCCCGAATGGCCCCCGCATGTTGAATGAGCGTTATCGAAGCGGGGCGCGCAGAGATGTCGGCGACCGGCGAGCAACGATAACTGCATCGAGAGGGAAATATGATGCTGAAGTCTCATGTCCGCTGGCTCGCGGGGTGCTCGACAATTCTGGCCGCCGGAGCGCTTTCGACTCTCGCCAATGCGCAGACCGCGACGGACGCGCCCGCCCAGGGCGAGACCACGGAGCAGCCCTCGGATATCGTCGTCACCGGATCGCGCATCGATCGCCCCGGCTATGAATCCCCCACCCCGCTGCTGCGCGTGACGCAGCAGGATCTGCAGGTCGTGCCGCGCGCCAATCTGGGCGCCGCACTTGCCGACCTGCCGCAGTTCAAGGCCGCGGAGTCGCCGGTGACGTCGAGCGCGAACGTCGGCGCCGGCCGCTTTCCGATCAATATCCGCGGGCTCGGGGACAAGCGATCGCTGCTCCTGCTGGACGGCCGCCGCCTGGTCAGCGCGGATCTGAACACCGTGCCTTCGATCATGATCGACAAGGTCGACATCGTCACTGGTGGCGCCTCCGCCGCCTGGGGTTCGGACGCGGTGGGCGGCATCGTCAACCTGATGGTCGATGGCGGCTATACCGGCTTGCGCCTGGGCGCCGAGGCCGGCGTGTCGTCGCGCGGCGACGCGCAGCAATACAAGGTCGAAGGCAAGTTCGGGACAAGCTTCGCCGGCGGGCGCGGCCATTTCGTGATCGGCGGCGAATTCGTCGACAACAAGGGCATTCCCAGGCGGATCGACCGCAAGAATACGGGCCGCTGGTCCACCAACGGCAACATCGCCCTGACCCCCGATGTCGGCTATTCCACCAGGCTGGTCGGCGGCTATATCAACTCGGGCGTGCTTCGCGGTTTCGGCTTCAATCCCGACGGCAGCCTGCGGACGCCCAATCTGGGCGTCATCATCGGCAGCAGCATGATCGGTGGCGAAGCCCCGTCCAACGACGATATCGGCACGCTGATCGTGCCGCAGCGCCGCTACGCCGTCATGGCCAAGGCGTCATATGATCTGACCGACACGCTGAAGCTGAGCGCCGACCTGCGCTATTCGCGCTATTATAACAGCTATCCATGGTTCGGCGGCCATAGCGACAACCTGACCATCCGCAGCGACAACGCGTATCTCCGGCCTGAAATCAAGGCCAGGCTCGCCGCGGCCGGCCAGACCAGTTTCCTCCTGTCCCGCTTCAACGGCGACCTCTCATTCGCCGATATCGACGTCGACCGGCGCAACATTCAGGCGTCGGTCGCATTGGACGGCAGCTTCGGCGACGGACGCTGGCGCTACAGCGCCTTTTACAGCCATGGCGAATATCGCAACGACCTGCGCACGCCCGGCTTCCTCATCACGCAGAATTTCGCCAACGCCGTCGATGCCGTCATCAACCCGGCGACCGGCCAGCCCGTCTGCCGCGTGACCCTGACCAACGCCAACAGCGGTTGCGTGCCGATCAACCTGTTCGGTCTTGGCGCGCCGACCCAGGCCGCGATCGATTATGTGACCGGCACGCCGCAGACCGATATCCTCGACAAGCTCGACACCTATGGAGTCTCGCTGCGCGGCGAGCCATTCGACCTTCCGGCCGGCCCGGTCTCCATCGCGATCGGAGCCGAGGGCCGCAAGGCCTCGACCGCCGCGACGATCGGCGCGCTCGACGCGGCCTCGGCGTTCAGCACGTTCAACTTCACGGGATTCTCGGGCCGGACGAACGTCAAGGAAGCCTTTGCCGAAATCGTCGTGCCGGTGGTCAAAGACGTGCCGCTGCTTCGCAAGCTCGAACTGAACGGCGCGGTCCGGGTGTCGGACTATAGCCTCAGCGGCACCATCTGGTCCTGGAAGCTGGGCGTCACCAACGAATTCTTCCCCGGCGTGATCGGTCGCGTCGCACGTTCGCGCGATATCCGCGCGCCCAA